>Ga0310697_10002183_pt1 | contig 21236 bp, 15 predicted proteins | sample 172DNAGHGlowgp2_FD_203883 | JGI IMG/M metagenome (GOLD analysis project Ga0310697, IMG submission 203883) | Sheep rumen microbial communities from Palmerston North, Manawatu-Wanganui, New Zealand - 1728 DNA GHGlow gp2 (v2) (version 2) | ecosystem: Host-associated > Mammals > Digestive system >... | reverse complement strand
GATTGCGGACCCCACAGCATCTACGGTGCCTCTGGTGTATACCGTTGCGGGATGGGATACGGTGACGTTGATTGTGAGCAATGTTTACGGCAGCGACAGCGCACAGGCTGTTGTCGATGTAGTGGATTGCAGCACGATAGCGGCATTCCCATGGATGGATGACTTCACACACAGTACGGACTGCTGGAACATTGACGGCTGGACGTTTCAAGGCAGTGTGTCCGCATACGATTTTGATGGAAACAACAGATACTGCAGCAATGTTTACTACGCCAACAATACGGGCAAATATATGCTGATGCAGCCAGTGACCGTTCCTGCCACGGGTGCGGAGCACCTGAGTCTGTGGGTGGAGGCCGACGGACCGTTGATGGTGCGTGTAAGTCCCCTGGTCAGCCTCGATACAGCCACCTATACCGACACCCTGCTCATCGTCCCCGATGTCAGCAACCGCAAAGAGATATGGTGGCGCACGGGCAGTCTTGCGGCATATGCAGGACAGACAGTGCGTGCGGGATTCTTCAAGATGGACGGCACGCAGGCTTTTGTCAGCGCCGTCAAGATAGACTACGACACCCTCCCCGTGCTGGGAACGGTCAGCGTGGCTAACCGCAGCCGCACCGACTCGACCAACGTCTGCCGTGCCGAGCTGCGGTATGGTGCCACCGACGGGTTGACTTTCACCTGGCACTCGTCGCTCGTGGACACCACGATAGTGACCACGGGTTCCACAGTCTCTATTGCACCTTTAGCCTATACTGTTGGGGGATGGGATACCGTCACCGTCGTCATGTCCAATGCCTACGGGGCCGACACCGTCGTGAGGGTGGTGCAGGTGATGGATTGCCATCCTGTGCTTGCTCTCCCTTGGAGAGAGGAATTCGACGACGGCCTCGACTGCTGGTACCTGACGCAAAACGCCACTTATCACCAATGGCATAAGAGCCTTAGGACTCCTTATGTCAATAACACCTACTATACGGATTACTACGCCGCTTCGCAATGTAGCTTCTCGGAGTCGTCGACCACGCCGGCGGATGCCTGGATGGTTTCGCGGGCTGTCACCCTCCCCGCAGACACGGCGCTGGCGGTGCGACTCTTCTGGCAGGTGGGCATCTCGTCGGGCAACAACCTGACGAACAACTATCGCGTAATGGTGAGCACCGCTGCCGACTGCACGGATACCACTGCCTACGAGGAACTGTATCACGACACCCTGCCGCTGCCGAACCAGACTAACCTGGTCCAGCGCAGCGTCAGCCTGACCCCTTATGCAGGCCAGACGATATACATCGCCTTCCGCAACCAGCCCTTGGTGCGTCGAGCCACAGCCCTGATGATAGACAAAGTGGAGGTGCGGGAGACGACAAAGCCCAGGCTCTTGCTGGCGGCCGACAACGAGACGGTCTATCATGGCGACACCGCCACCTTCACCGCCACCCTCACGGAGGGCAGCGACTCGAACCTCGTCTACACCTGGCACAGCACATTGCTCGACTCGACGTGGGTGGACACCGCAGCCGGTGGGCAGTGGAGGTTGACCTACGGAATGACTGGCGGCATGGACACCGTCACCCTCGTGGCCACTAATGCCTATGGCAGCGACACGGCGATGGTCTGCATCAGTTCCGTCATCGACAGCCTCCCCTCCATCAGCCACATCGCCCATGGGGCCGCCTTTGTGGGCGACACCACGGAATACACTGTGGTGGATAACCGCAGCGTCGTTACCGGACAGACCTACACGTGGCATTCCACCTTGCTCGACACAACAATCGTGCTCCAGTCTTCACAGGCCGCTTTCCGTTTGGTTTACACCGCTGAAGGTAACGATACGGTGACAGTCGTCAAGTCGAATGTCTTCGGTTCGAGCACCAGTAGCGTAGTGGTTGCTGTGGGCAGCCATCCGCTGCCCGAGGTGGCGCTGACAATTCCCGCGAGGGTGGAGGTCGGCGTGGCGGCGGAGTTTGAAGCATCTATCAACGATTGCTCCGCCAACGGTCGCGCCTTCACGTGGCACTCCACGCTGCTGGACACTACCGTCGCAACACTTCTCCCGACGCTTGCGCTGATGTACGAGGCGGAGGGTACCGACACGCTCACGGTGATTGCGTCCAACGCCTACGGCGCCGACACCGCCGTGGCGGTGCTGGAGGTGGTTGACTGCAGTGCCCGTGCCATCCCCTACACCGAGGACTTCGAGGGTGTGGCTTCGACGGCCTCGGACACGCAGGGTGAGCTGCCCGCCTGCTGGAACCTCAGCTGGAACGGCAGCAATGCCGCCTACGGCCCCCATGTCATCACCACCGGCGGCTACCAGTACATCAGTGACATCCCCGACAACGCCCTCTTCTTGGTGGCGGGTAGCTCGACAGGCTACGGCAACACCGCCGAGGTGTCGCTGCCGCGCATGGCCGACAGCCTCCAGAACCTCTCGCTGGCCTTCGACTACCGCTTCGAGAGTTCCAGTTATGGCACCCTCACGGTGGGCTACTATAACGCAAACAATGTTTTCACCACCGTCAAGACCATGCCCGCTCATAACGGTAGCTACCGTCGCGATACGGTCAGCTTCGCTGCCGCCACGGTGCCCGATGCCGCGATGGTGCTGCGCTGGTACTATGGCAGCTCGTGGTACGCTGTGGTCATCGACAACATCGAGGTCATCACTCGCGACACGCTGCCTGTGGTACGCGTGGAGGCACCCGCACAAGTCGTTGTGGGCGACAGCGTCCACCTCAGCGCCACCCTCAACGACTGCTTGCAGAATGGCCTGGTATTCAACTGGCACAGCTCTTTGCTGGACACTACAATAACTCTTAACTCCTCACTTTTAACTCTTAACTATACCGCTGGTGGCACCGATACCGTCACCCTCATCGTCAGCAACGCCTACGGTGCCGACACCGCCGTGGCGTACATCTATGTGGTCGACTGCGGCAACATCACGCTGCCCTATGTCGAGACCTTCGAGGCGGTCGCCCCGGCGGCCTACAACGTGGCAGGCAACCTGCCCGATTGCTGGGAGAGCTTCATCAACAGCGCCTTCACCTACTTGGCGCCCCACGTGATCACCACCGGCAGCTACAACTACATCTCTGATATTCCGGATCACGCCCTCTTGATGGTGTCCAACGGCAGCTCAAGCTCCGCCTCCGGCCACACGTCCACCGCGCTGCTGCCCCGCTTCGCGGGCGGGTTGGGCAGCCTGGCGCTGGTCCTCGACCACCGCCACGAGAACGCCACGCACGGCACCCTCACGGTAGGCTACTACGACGAAGCGCTCGACACTTTCCACCCTGTCGACACCCTGACCCCGCAGGTGGGCAGCTACTGTCGCGACACCGTCAGCTTCAGCACCGTAACCGACACCAGCGTCCGCATGGCCCTGCAGTGGACTGACAACTACAATGCCTTCTGGGGCGTGGCCATCGACAACATAGAGGTCTACACCAACGATGCGCCGCAGCAACTGACCGTGATCGCCGTCACGCCGCAGTGCGTCAGCCTCCGCTGGGCGGCGACCGACAGCGCCACGGCCTACGTGGTCGGCCTCGCGGGCCTGGGCGACACCGTCGTCAGCGACACCACCGTCACCTTCTGCGGCCTGGCCGAAGGTACGGACTACACCGTCGGCGTGGCCGCCATCATGGGCAGCGACACCGGCCACTATGCCCATGCCTCGTTCCACACGCCGCTGCTCTGCGCCCCGGTGCTGAGCGCCAGCGTCGAGGTGGATGGCAACAACATTGTGGTGGGTTGGCAGCACGACACCACGGGCTACAGCGCCGCCACCGGCGCCGTGGTCACCCTGACCGACCTTGAGAACGGCAGCGTGCGCATCGACACGGTGCTGGGCGTCACCACCGCGCTCTATGCCGGAACGGCCTACCACCGCTACGCCGTCGGCGTGCAGACCCTCTGTGGCACCGCCATTAGTGGCAGCAACATGGACACGGTACAGATGGCTGCCAGCGTGTGCTATCAGATTCGCGGAACCCGCAGCGAAAATTACCGCTTCATCAACAGACACAGTTCATACAACTACAACCAGATGCTCTATCCCGCCACCGCCGTGGGCAGCGTCGACACCCTCTATGGTATAGCCTTCCGCGTGAGCGGACAGACCTCCACCTACACGCGTGCCACGGACATCTACCTCGGCCACACTACGGCCACCACCCTCGCTAGCCCCGTCAGTGCCGACAGCCTCACGCAGGTGGCCGACAACTACCCCTACTCCATTGCCGACACCGGCTGGAGCAGCATCATGTTCGACACTCCCTTCGTCTATGACGGCACGAGCAACCTCATCGTCACCATGGTCGACGTCAGCGGCATCGACGCCCCCGACAACCCCGGCACCGGCATGCACGCACCGCAGACCGGCGAGGCCTACCTCTACTACTCGAAGGTCTATCAGTCCGAACCTATCCCCGACCCCTACACGCTCAACTTCACCGCCTACACCCACTCCTGGATTCCCGACATCCGGTTGCTGGGCGGCTGCAACTACGGACAATGCCTGAGTCCCGAACCAATGGTAACCTCCACCGGCGTCAGCAGCATCACGCTGGCCTGGACCGAGCGCGGCATCGAGGACCTCTGGCAGGTGGAATACCGCAGCGATGCCAGCGACCCCTGGACCGTCGCCGGCACCACCGGCGCCACCACCTACACCCTCGTCGGCCTGGCACCCGCCACGGTCTACCAACTGCGCGTGGCCTCGCTCTGCTCGGGCGACACCCTGCACAGCTATATCCTCACCAGCCACACCGCGTGCGACACCGTCCAGCTGCCCTACCACGCCGACTTCACCCTCGGCACCCAGCCCTGCTGGATCGAGGGCGGCTACTATGGCGACAGCTTTAGCGGCATACGCCTATACGGCCTGCCTAGCTACTACCCACGCGACAGCATCGTCTCGCCCGTGATAGGCGGCAGTCTCAGCGACGTCAAGGTGACCATACGCGCACAGAACCCCAACAATGACAGCTACTATTCCAACAACTCCGCCAGCCTGGCCGTGGGTGCTTGCAATGCCGACGGTAGCGGTATTGTGTGGGTCGACACGGTGGACTTCAACGAGCGGCAAGTGGTCGAGGAACACACCGTCCACTTCAGCCACTATAGCGGCACAGCCCGCAACATCATCATCCGCGTGCTGGGGGCCATCGCCAACGTGGAGAGTGTCAGCATCGATCTCTTCAGCGGTTGCCTGCCGGTGCACGACGTGCGCATCGCCGGCCTGACCGACAGCGAAGCCACCGTGCAGTGGATGCCGGATGATGCCTCCCACAGCTTCGCCGTCTACTTGGACGGCACGCTGCAAGGCATCGCCAGTGGCACTAACTACGTCCTCACGGGCCTTGCGGCTGACTCGCAGTACATCGCCACGGTGCGCGAGATATGCACCGCGGGCGACACCGCCGAGGCTATAGCCTGCACCTTCCGCACGGCCTGCACAGCCCTGAACCTGCCGGTGTTCGAGGACTTCGACTATGCCGCCATCTACGACGAGCCGTCTGGCCTGCCCGACTGCTGGACGTCACTCTTCTACGACCACACAGCCACCGCCTATGGCATCTACAGCGACGGCTACTATACCTGCATGCAGCTTAACACCCCCGACTATGCCGACAGCACGGTGGGCAACTTCGCCGTATCGCCCCTGATGAACGTAGGCCCCGGCGGAGCCACCGTGCGCTTCAAAGGGCAGACGGTATGGACGGGCCCCGTCGCCGTGGGCGTGATGACCAACGTCAGCGACACCGCCACATTCATTCCCTGCCTCACCGTGACGCACAACAACTACGGCCTGCAGTGGTACCAGTTCAACACCGACACCATGGTGCTGCCCGACGTGTGGGCTTTCGCCATCCGCTTCGGACGCAACCGCATCGGCACCTTCGACTCGCTCTATGTCGAAGCCAATCCTGTGCCGACCCATAGCCTCAGCCTCGCTGTCAACGACACCGCGATGGGTACCGTCAGTGGCGCCGGCACCTATGAGGAGGGCACCAATGTCACCATCACGGCTACAGCCAACGAAGGGTACCACTTTGTGACCTGGAGCGATGGTATCACTGCATCGACCCGTACCGTCAAGGTGGACTTCGACACCTCCTTCACGGCTTTCTTCGCCCCTGACACCCTCTGGCACATCGTCACCGTTGGTGCCAGCAACGATGGTGCCTGCCAGACTTACGGCTCCGGCACCTACATCCACGGCGACACCATCGAAATTGGCTATCACCTCCTCGATACTGCCTCCGCTGGTGGCCATTGGGTGATTCTCGGCTGGAACGATGGCAATGCCGACAATCCGCGTCAGGTGGTCGTCACCTCCGACACCACTTTCACCCTTCTTTGTCAGTGGGTTGGCGACAGCGTAGGCATCAACGACGCTCCCGAAGTCAACAATCGACGTGTCAACATCTATCCCAACCCCGCCACCACCACTGTCAGGGTGGAATGCGAAGGATGGAATGCGGAAACCGCAACCCTCCTCGACCTCAACGGCCGTGTGGTATCCATTCAGACGATCCAACAATCCAACAGTCATGCAATCATCCTCGACATCAGTATGCTCCCGCGCGGCACCTACTTCCTCCGCCTGACGGATGGAACCACTACGGCAATCCGCAAACTCATTCTACAGTAACAACCTGACAACAAACGCTGTCGCCCTGCTCCCTTAAGCAGGGCGACAGTTTTTTTTACCCAGCCAACGCCCTACAAACATGGAGCAACCTGCATAGCTTCGAGTAATTCGAGACATCCGCCGTTAAAAAAGGTCATGCGGTACAATAATTATCTCCAGACTACGTTATAAACAGAAAAAAAATGTTTCTGATGAAAGAGATACACGATTTCAAGATTCTCCATCGGCGCCAGCTGGGCGAGAGTTATTTCATGCTTGTGCTGGGGCATGGCGGCATCATGCAGCCTGTGGCGCCCGGCCAGTTTGTGGAAGTGCAGGTGGAGGGTGAACCCAAGGTGATGCTGCGCCGCCCCATTTCGGTACACGATGTGGACGAAAAGGCTGGTACGATGACACTTCTGGTGCAGATTGTCGGCAACGGCACCCGTCGGCTGGCCCAACTGAAGGAGGGTGAGAGGCTCAATGTTGTCTACCCCCTGGGTCATGGTTTCAGCACCGACCTTGCCGCCGGCAGCCGTGCTGTCCTTGTGGGTGGCGGCGCCGGCACAGCCCCGTTGCTCCACCTCGCCAAGGTGCTGAAAGCAAGGGGTGTGGACTGCACCATCATCCTCGGTGGCCGCAACGAGAGCCTTATCCCCGTGCGCGATGCTTTCGAACCCTTCGGTCGCCTCTGCATCGCCACCGACGACGGTTCGCTGGGCCACAAAGGCCTTGTTACCCAGCATCCTGCCTTTGCCGAAAGCTATGACATGGTCTACACCTGCGGCCCTACGCCGATGATGAAGGCCGTGGCCCGCAGCGCCGCCGAGCGGGGTCTGCGATGCGAGGTGAGCCTGGAGAACATGATGGCCTGCGGAGTCGGCGCCTGCCTCTGCTGCGTGACCGACACCGACCAGGGGCACCGCTGCGTCTGCAAGGACGGTCCGGTGTTCGACACGGCCAAGATGAACAAATGGATGAATGTATGACAGAACGGCGAATTGCACTAATGATACGAAGCTACGCAGAACAATGATTTACGAATTACTCTAATGCCTGCGCAGCCGGTTGTATTGCGGCAGCATTCGAGTAATTGGCCGGAAATTGAGTCTCATGGCTTCGTATAATTCGAGACATTCGCCGTTAAAAAAGAAAAGAATATGTTAGCAGTCAAGATACACAATCTGGAATTGAAGAACCCGGTGATGACCGCCAGCGGCACCTTCGGCTACGGCGAGGAGTTCGCCGACTTCATCGACCTCAACCGCCTGGGAGGCTTCGTGGTTAAAGGCACCACGGGCACCCATCGCGAGGGCAACCCCTATCCCCGCATGGTGGAGACCCCCTCGGGCATGCTCAACAGCGTGGGCCTGCAGAACGGCGGCGTGGAGAAGTTCTGCTCCGAAGTATATCATAGAATCAAGCATTCAGACACCAATATCATCGTCAACGTCAGCGGCTCCTCCATCGAGGAATACTGCTCCGTGGCCGAGCAGATCGACGCGCTGGAGAAGATTCCCGCCATCGAGCTGAACATCTCGTGTCCCAACGTCAAGCACGGCGGCATGGGCTTCGGCACCCAGCCGGAGATGGCGGCCGAGGTGGTGGAGGCGGTACGCAAAGTGTACCATAAGACACTGATAGTAAAGCTTTCGCCCAATGTCACCAACATTGCCGAGATAGCCAAAGCCGTCGAGGGAGCGGGTGCCGACAGCGTGAGCCTCATCAACACCCTGCTAGGCATGGCCATCGACATCGAGCGCCGTCGCCCCTGCATGGCCAACATCACGGGCGGCCTGAGCGGCCCCGCCGTGAAGCCCGTGGCCGTGCGCATGGTGTGGCAAGTGGCTCATGCCGTGAAGATTCCCGTGGTGGGCCTGGGCGGTATCTGCACTGCCGAGGACGCCATCGAGTTCCTTATGGCCGGCGCCACGGCCATCGAGGTGGGCACCGCCAACTTCATCGACCCCGCCGTCACCGTCAAGATTATCGACGGCATGGAGGCTTGGTGCAAGAACCATGGAATCAACGACATCAACGAGATTATCGGCATCATATGATCCTGATAGCCGACAGCGGTAGTACCAAGACCACGTGGATGGAGGTGGAGTCTGGTAACATGATAGTTACCGAGGGCCTGAACCCCCACTTCACCAGCGAGGAGCAGTTCATGGCTGCCTGCAAACAGGTGACGGCCTCACCCCTGCCCCTCTCCAAAGGAGAGGGGATTTGCCTACAACCTGCGTCAGCCTCCCCTCTCCTTGGGAGAGGGGCAGGGGTGAGGCTTTACTTCTACGGTGCCGGCTGCGGTCTTCCCGCCCAGTGCAACAAGGTGGCCTCGTGGCTCGCTAAAGCCTTTGGAACAAGCGATGTACATGTCGAGACCGACATGCTCGCCGCTTGCCGCGCCACCGCTGGCGACCAGCCTGCCCTGGTGGGCATCCTCGGCACGGGCAGCAACGCCTGCTATTATGACGGCCGCCAGATTGCCTATCAGGCGCCCAGCACGGGATACATTCTGGGCGATGAGGGGTCGGCCAACCATGTAGGTCGTCGCCTGCTGCAGGACTACCTGTCGGGGTGTATGCCAAGGAATGTATCTTCCAGATTCCATGATGCTTATCCTATGACGAGGGAGGAATTTCTTGACGCTGTCTACCATCAGCCCAACGCCAACCGATTCCTGGCGTCGCTGGCGAGGTTTGCTGTAGAACATATTAACGATGACTACTGCTCGTCGGAGATTCTTTTCAGTCTTGAAGAGTGGTATAACTATCAGTTGGATCATCTGTTAAAGATTTCCCATTGCATGGCGCTTTATCTTGTTGGAGGGTTTGCTGCGCGCATCAAAACACTCATCGAGCCTGTCGCCAAGAACCACGGCCTTGAAATCAAGGGGGTGTTGGCCGACCCCATCGCAGGCCTCCGCCAATACCATATTAAGAAGATTTAACAACCCCCTGAAAAATATTAATCGCAAAAGCGCGTTTTTGGGGGACAAACAAACTAAATAAAAGATACTAGAATGGATTTGACAAGCATCTTAGTGATTTCCGGCAAGCCGGACCTGAGCGAACTGGTGTCGCAGACCAAAGGCGGTGCCATCGTTAAAAACCTCGTCACGGGTCAGAAATACCCCGTCTTCAAGAACGACCGCATCAGCTCGCTGGGCGAGATCCGTATTTTCACCGACACCGATGAGCGCCCCCTGGAGGACGTCATGCAGGCCATCTTCAAGCACCTCGACGGCAAGGCCACCGCTTTCGACCCCAAGAAGGCCGACGGCAAGGAGCTCTTCGCCCTCCTCGAGGCTGTGCTGCCCGACTACGACCACGACCGCGTCCACGCCTCCGACGCCAAGAAGCTCTTCGCTTGGTACAACATCCTTCTCAGCGCCGGGAAAATAACCCTCGACGAGGAAGAGAAGAAAGAGGAGAATGCGTAAATGTGTAATTGTGTAAATGCGTGAGTGATGCTTGCGCAAGCCACTAACACATTAACGAATTAACACATTAACACAATCAGAATGGTTTACACAGACAAAGACAAACAATACCGCCGCTACACTGTCACTTCGGCGCTGCCCTACGCCAACGGTCCCGTGCACATCGGCCACCTGGCCGGCGTCTACGTGCCTGCCGACGTCTATGTGCGCTACCTCCGCGCCCAGGGCGAGGATGTGATGTTCATCGGCGGCAGCGACGAGCACGGCGTGCCCATCACCATCAAAGCCCGCAAGGAGGGCGTCACGCCGCAGGACATCGTCGACCGCTACCACAAGATTATCAAAGACAGCTTCGCCGAATTGGGCATCTCGTTCGACATCTACAGCCGCACCTCCAGCAAGGAGCACCACGAGACCGCCGCCGCCTACTTCAAGAAACTCTACGAAGAGGGCAAGTTCGTCGAGAAGGTGTCGAAGCAATACTACGACGAAGAGGCCCAGCAGTTCCTGGCCGACCGCTACATTACCGGCACCTGCCCCCATTGCGGCAACGAGCACGCCTATGGCGACCAGTGCGAAGCCTGCGGCACCAGCCTCAACGCCACCGACCTCATCAACCCCAAGAGTGCCCTCAGCGGCTCAAAACCCGTGCTGAAGGACACCAAGCATTGGTTCCTCCCCCTGGACCAGGACGAACCCTGGCTGCGCGAGTGGATACTCGAAGGCCATAAGAGCGACTGGAAGACCAACGTCTACGGCCAATGCAAGTCGTGGATCGACGCCGGATTGCAGCCCCGCGCCGTCACGCGCGACCTCGACTGGGGCGTCAAGGTGCCCGTCGAGGGTGCCGACGGCAAGGTGCTCTACGTATGGTTCGACGCCCCCATCGGCTACATCTCCTTCACCAAGCAGCTCAAGGGCGACGACTGGGAGAAATGGTGGAAAGACAAGGACACCAAGCTGGTGCACTTCATCGGCAAGGACAACATCGTCTTCCATTGCATCATCTTCCCCTCCATGCTCCACGCCGACGGCTCCTACATCCTGCCCGCCAACGTGCCCGCCAACGAGTTCCTCAACCTTGAGGGCGACAAAATCAGCACCTCGCGCAACTGGGCCGTCTGGCTGCACGAGTACCTTAAGGACTTCCCCGGCAAGCAGGACGTGCTCCGCTACACCCTCTGCTCCAACGCCCCGGAGACCAAGGACAACGACTTCACCTGGAAGGACTTCCAGCTCAAGAACAACTCCGAGCTGGTGGCCATCCTCGGCAACTTCGTCAACCGCACCCTCGTGCTGACGCACAAGTTCTACGGCGGCAAGGTGCCCGCTATGGGCAAATTGTCGGCCCAGGAGGAAGAGGTGGTCAAGGAGCTTGCCACCTTCCCCGAGCGCATCGGCCGCAGCATCGAGACCTACCGCTTCCGCGAAGCCCTCGCCGAGATGATGAACCTGGCCCGTCTGGGCAACAAGTACCTCACCGACCGCGAGCCGTGGAAACTCGTCAAGACCGACCCCGAGCTCACCGCCACGGTGATGAACCTCTCGCTGCAGATCTGCGCCAACCTGGCCATCCTCTGCGCCCCTTTCCTGCCTTTCACGGCCGACAAGATGCACCGCATCATGAACCTCCCCGCCATGGGATGGAAGGACGCCGGACGCGCCGACCTGCTGCAGGAAGGCCACCAGATTGACCAGCCCGAGCTGCTTTTCGAGCAAATCAGCGACGAGACCATCCAGGCCCAGGTCGATAAACTCCAGGCCACCAAGGCCCAGAACGAGCTCAACGCATGGAAACCCGCCGAGGTCAAATCCGCCGTCACCATCGACGACTTCGGCCGCATGGACATCCGTGTGGGCACCATCCTCGAGTGCACCAAGGTACCCAAGGCCGACAAACTCCTCCAGTTCAAGCTCGAGGACGGCATGGGCACACGCACCATCGTCAGTGGCATCGCCAAGTTCTACCCCGAGCCCGAGAAACTGGTGGGCCGACAGGTGTGCTTCATCGCCAACTTCCCTCCGCGCAAGCTCAAAGGCGTTGAGAGCCAAGGCATGATCCTCAGCGCCGAGGACAAGGACGGCCGCCTGGTGCTCCTCACCCCCAGCGACATCGTCACCCCCGGTTGCCAGGTAGGCTGACCGTATACACTCCCAAAAAAAAGCGGACCGACATCCCCGTCGGTCCGCTCTTTTTTTGTTTCCTCACTTCTTCTCGCTCTTGGGTTTCTCTTTTTTCTTGTCTTTGTCCTTCGGATTGTCGCTGACCACCTTGGTGTCGTAGCCAATCTTCTTCATGGCCGCCTGGATGTTCTCCTTGGTGGTTTTACGGCCGTCGTAGGTCACCGTGACAGTCTGCTCCTCGACGCTGGTCTCGATTTTGACAATGCCCTTCTCGAAACGCAGGTTCTTCTTGATTTTGTTTTCGCACTTCTCGCAGTGCATCTGCGGCGTGGGCGTCATCACCAGCACCCGCAGCTCTTTGCCGCCGAACATCAGCAGCAGGCTGGACAACAGGATTAAAAGTGTCTGTTTCATATCTTTCTTTTTTATAGTTTACCAATATTCATTCGCAGTCCGGCATAGGCCATGATGCCGTGCACGGGGCCCCAGACCAGCGTCGGGTCGAAGGTTGCGGACCAGGGGTTGGCGGCATTGACCACGGGGTCGGGCTGGCGGTAGTTGGTCAGGTTCTCGCCGCCCACGTAGAGGGAGAAGTGGCGGAACTCGCGCGTCACCTGCAGGTTCAGCTGCGGATAGGCGGGGAAATCGTGGCTCTCCACCAGCGTGCCGTCGGCGCCCGTGTATTCCGGCACCCTTCCGGGGCCGTTGATCTGCAGTGTGAGGTCCACCTGCCACAGGGCCATCATGGGCTTCCAACTGAGCGTCAGAAGGCCCTTGTAGCGGCTCTGGAGGGGTTTCTCCATCAGCTCGCCGCCATAGGTGCAGCGCACGTAGTTGTATCGGAAGGCCGCCAGAACGTTCAGCTCCTCGACAATGTCGCAACTGGCGTCGACCTGCAGCGTGGAGGAGAAGGAACGGCCGTCGAGGTCGGCGATGGTGATGCGCGAGGGGTCGCTGTCGTAGTCCACCACGGCTTGGTGCTGGAACTCGGTGTGGTAGAACTCGGCGTTGACCAGCACGTTGCGGTCGCCGGCGGGAATGGTGAAGGCACCGCTGATGCCGCTGTTCCATGCCTGCTCCTGCAGGGGGTCGGTCCCGACCTTCAGCGTGCGTCCCGAAGCGATGAGGTAGTGGTGCTCGGCCAGGGGGTAGGTGGTGCGGTAGCCCTTGCCCACGGACCCGCGGAAGGTCACCCAGTCGTTCACCATCCATTTCAGGTGCAGCCTCGGCGTGGCGAAGGTGCCGAAGAGGCTGCTGCGGTCGGCGCGCAGGCCCGCCATGGCGGTGAAGTGGTAGTTGGGCTTGAAGGTATACTGCACGTAGGTACCGGGGGTAACCTCCTCGGAATCATGCGGCAGCAGGAACGATGAGAGGCTCTCCTCCATCTGGTCGGCGGCAATGCTGAGGCCGGCGGAGAGGCTGTGAATGTCGTCGAAATCGTGCTCCAGTATCAGCTGCGACGTCAGCGAGTTGTGCTTGTTGGCATACCGTTCCGAGGGCCGCGTGGCATCCTCGGGGTGGTCGGTGTTGCCGAAGGCGCCGTCCAGCGCATGGTGCACGGCGGTGGCCATGAGGGCCAGGTTGGTGTTGTGCTCGCTGTCGAGCAGTATGGCATGCTTCATGTAGGCCTCGTAGCGGCGGCTGTCCACCAGGGCGCGGAAGGGCACGTCGGAGGCCGAGAGGAGCTGGCCGCCCTCGCGGCTCTCGTCCACCAGGCCCACGCCGGCATGCATGATGTAGCGCCCGCGCATGTATTTCCAACGGTTCTGGAGGTTCAGCTGGCGCACGGCGGGCGAGTCGTGCCACAGGTCGCCGTCGGCATCGTGGTGTGCAAAGTCCTGCTCGTAGTGCGCCAGCAGCTCGGTGCTGAGGTGGTGGTTCAGGTGCAGGTTGGCCACCAGGTTGCCCTCGGCCTTCAGGAGGCTGTTGCCGTAGAGGTTCAGCGACAGGCCCTGCTCGTCCTCGGGCTTGAGGTACTCGACGTTGATCTGCCCCGTGATGCTCTGGAACCCCTGCTTGACGCTCGAGGTGCCCTTGCTCACGGCGATGCTCTTCATCCACGCTCCGGGCACATAGCCCAGCAGGTAGGGCTGCGCGGCACCCCCGGCCATCGGCAGGCCCTCGACGAGCATCTGCACATACTGGCCGCTGAGGCCCAGCAGCTTGATTTGGCGGGCGCCCACGGCGGCGTCGTTGTAGTTCACGTCCACCGACGGATTGGTCACAAAGCTCTCGCCCAGATTGCAGCAGGCGGCGCGGAACAGCTCGCCCTGCCCAATCTCGATTCCGCCCACGGCGCCGCCCATGCGGCTCACTCCCTCCGAACGCGTGGCGCCCACCGAAACCTCCTCCAGTGTGTGGCTGCGGGTCATGGTGTCGATTTGCTGCGCTTGGACCATGCCGGTAGCGGCAAACAAAAATAATATTATATTTTTTTTCATTTGTATTATTGCGCTTGTTTATGTGAAACCAATATCATCCTTGAGGCACCGACGGCTGGGCCTCGACAAAAGGAAGCCTGGAATCAGACGCGCAATACGCAGGAGACGGGTTTTCTGCCGGGAGGACTGCTGTGGGGTGGCATCTGCGTCATCGGGCAGCGGAAGGTTTGCGGAGCCGCCATCACAGGATTGGCAACGGGCACGGCCCCTTGCGGCATCGCAATGTGGGTGTGGGCAATCAAGTAGTTGCCGCTGAATTGATGGACGGAGATGTCCATGCAGCCGCTCTCCGAGGGGCAGCAATCGTCCGGCAGGGGCAACGCTACAGACGTCCGGCCTGTGCAAGAACAGGTCTCCATCATTACCCCGCAGTGGCTTAACACAAATAGTATCAGCACACTGGAGACATACAGACTATGTAGCATTCGTCCCATTTCAATCGGCAAAGATACGAAAAAAAACTCAATCCCGCCTCTTTTTTTAAAAATCGCACCCTCTTCCATCCCCCTCCAAGACCCACCAAAGAGCACCCTTCTTATATCGTTCCTATATAGTTCTTATATAGTTCTCATATACGGTATATGAATACTATATGAGAACTATATGAATACTATATGCCTTCAATATAAGAAGAGACGTATTTGGGGCCTGTCGGACAGGGGGTTGGGACAAATATTTAAATATTGTTTCCGCCTGGTATCGGATTTGTTTCTGTATGGTATCGGATATGTTCCCGCCTGTAGAGACGGGGCATGCCCCGTCTCCCGGTAGGCGTTCCCTTCTGTAGAGACGCAGCGTGCTGCGTCTCCGGGTAGGCGTTGTTGCCAGGGAGACGCGGCATGCCGCGTCTCTACGGGAGGGGTTGGTCGACAGGGAGACGCAGCACGCTGCGTCTCTACAGGCGGGGTTGCCTCGTCTACAGGTAATTTTCAGGCCGGCGGATGGCTGGCGGATGGCCGTCGGATGTCCAGTGGGACGGGGCTGGGGGAAAAATATTTTGCTTTGGGGGAAATTTCCTCGGTTATTTGTTGTAATTTTGCAGTCGAAAAGAAACGCGAAAACAAACGGAAAACAAACCTAAAAGAAAGGAGTAACAATATGAAAACCACAAAGTTGATTGCCCTGGCAATGGTAGCCCTGACGCTGAGTTTCACGCCGGCAATGGCACAGCGCGGCGGTGGCGGCGGTGGCCGCAGCGGTGGCGGACACAGTTCGTCGTCGATGAGCCGCTCGTCGGGTTCCAGCTCCAGCAGCCGCAGTTCGTTCAGCGGGTCGAGCAGCCGCAGCAGCAGCTCGTTCAGCAGCCCCAGCCGCAGTTCGTCGAGCTCGATGCGCAGCAGCTCCAGCCCGTCGCGCAGCAGTTCGTTCAGCAGCCCCAGCCGCAGCTCGTCGAGCTCGGTGCGCAGCAGCTCCAGCCCCTCGCGCAGCACTTTCAATAGCAGCAGCCGCAGCAACGCCAGCAGCTCGCGCAGCGCCTTCGGCGGCCGCAGCCGTTCCACGGCGGCACCGTCCAGCCGTGGCACCGTCTCCGGCACCCGTTCGCGCAGCGATATGGGCACGGCCCGTCGAGGTTCGGAGGGCTCCTCTTCGGCCACTCGCGGCGGCACCAGCTCCCTGCGTCGCGGCGACGCCCCTGCCACCCGTGGCGGTTCCGTGGGCTCGCGCAGCGTGGCCGGCAGCGGCCGTCCCGGCGGCGCCCCCAGAGACGGCGTGCGCCCCAGCGGCAACCCCGGCGCCCGCAGCGGCGGCTATGCCCGCCCCGGCCATCCCGGTCCCCTGCCTCCCAGCAGCCGTCCCATCCATCCCGCTCCCTACTTCTACCACCCCTGGCACGGCTATGTGGTGCACTGCCACCCCGTCTTCTGGGATCCGCTGCCCCTGCGCCCCTGGTACTGGCCCGGATTCTGGCACTACTGCAACAGCTACTGGTACGACTACCATGTCACCGACGTCGTCGTGGTGCGCCAGTACGTCCAGGATACCTACAATGTCGACATGATTACCTACGGCATTAGCGGCGACATCATGTACGCCATCGTCCGCGACGGCGGCGAGACCTACCTGCAGGTCTACGACAATGAGGACCACCTCATCGCCGAGCAGAAGATCCACCGCAAGTACTGCAACCTCGTCATCGATGCCGAGAGCGGCGGATGCTGGATCAGCAAGAAGCACGACAAGGATCCCCTGCTCTTCCTTTGGAGCGACGGACAGCTCCTCATCTACGAAGCCGATTGAAGAATGATTGATTAAGGGTTATACAGGCAGGGCCGCAGCGGAAGCCGCGGCCCTCTGCCATGTCGAAGCAACAATGTAACGTTATGGAAGTGAAACCTTACCGCCACGAAGTGAAATACTATGAGTGCGACCGCATGGGCATCACTCATCACAGCAACTATATACGGTTCATGGAAGAGGCCCGTGTGGACTGGATGGACCAGTTGGGCTACGGGTTCGACCGCATGGAGGCCGAGGGCGTGGTGTCGCCGGTGGTGGCCGTCGACTGCCGCTACAAGCACCCGTCGACCTTCAAGGACGTTGTCGAGATTGCGGTCGAAGTGGCCGAAACCACACCTTTGAAGATTACCTTCGCCTACACGATGACCGTCGGCGGCCGCACGGTGTGCACCGCTACCAGCACCCACTGCTTCCTCGAAGACGGCCGTCCCGTGTCGCTGGAGAAGCGTTTCCCCGAGCTGTACGAGCGTGTGCAGCAGGCGCGCCGCGGTTGACGGCGCCGGATGAAAACAAAAAAAAACGGGGCTGCACAGGTGATTGTGCAGCCCCGTTTTGTATGAGGTTGGTTGAGGACTATTGCAGCTTGGCCAGGGCCTCTTTGATGCGGCGGAGAGCTTCGCGGAGGAGGTCCTCGCTGGTGGCGTAGGAGAGGCGGATGCAACTGTCGTCGCCGAAGGCACTGCCCATGACGGTGGCCACGTTGGCCTCGTTGAGGAGGTAGAAGGCCATGTCGGTGGAGTTCTCAATCTTCTTGCCGTTGAACGACTTGCCGTAGTAGGCGCTGACGTCGGGGAAGAAGTAGAAGGCACCCTGGGGCAGACGGACCTTGAGGCCGGGAATGTCGCAGAGGAGCTTGTAGACCATGTCGCGGCGCTGCTGGAAGATGTTGCGCATGTCGATGATGTCCTTCGAGGTCTTGGGGTCCATGAGCATGGCGCAGACGGTGGCCTTCTGGGCGATGGAGCAGGTGGCGCTGGTCACCTGGCCCTGGAGCTTGTTGGCGGCCTTGGCGATGACCGTGGGAGCGGCGATGAAGCCGATACGCCAGCCAGTCATGGCGAAGCCCTTGGCGACGCCGTTGACGGTGATGACGCGGTCCTTCACCTCGGGGAACTGGGCGATGCTCTCGTGCTTGCCCACGAAGTTGATGTGCTCGTAGATTTCGTCGGCCATGACGAAGAGGTTCTCATGCTTGGCCACCACGTCGGCGATGCCTTTCAGTTCTTCCTTGGTGTAGAGCATGCCGGTGGGGTTGCTGGGCGAGGAGAACATGATGAGCTTGGTGCGGGGGGTGATGGCGGCCTCGAGCTGCTCGGGGGTGACCTTGAAGTCGTTCTCGAGTTTGGTCTTCACGAAGACACATTTGCCTTCGGCCAGGCGGACGAACTCCTTGTAGGAGACCCAGAAGGGGGTGGGGATGATGACCTCGTCGCCGGGGTTGATGAGGCACTGGACCACCTGGAACAGGCTCTGCTTGGCACCGGTGCTGACGACAATCTGCTCGGGTTTGTACTCCAGGCCGTTGTCGCGGCGCAGCTTGGTACAGATGGCCTCCCGGAGGTCGGGGTAGCCAGGCACGGGGGGATAATGGGTGAAGTTGTCGTCAATGGCCTTTTTGGCGGCTTCCTTGACGGCTTCGGGGGTGTTGAAGTCGGGCTCGCCGATGGAGAGGCTTATGACGTCTTTGCCCTGGGCCTTGAGTTCGCGGGCCTTGGCGGTCATGGCGAGAGTCTCGCTCTCGGCCATATTGAGGATTCTATTGGACAGGATTTCCATGATGATTTATTGTTTTGATTGTTTTAATGTCTTTTTTGCCGGAAGGTGAAGAAGTTGTTGGCCACGAAGTTCCACACCATCACGACGGCTGTGGCAATGATTTTGGCAACCCAGAAGTCCCAGTCGAGGGTGGTCTCGACAAAACGCGGGACAATGCTTATGTCTTTCAGCAGGAGAACGATGAGCGAGTTGAGACCCAGGCCGATGAGGGAGACAACGAAGAACTTGGCGTATTCGATGCCTACCTCCTTGGAGGTGCTCTTCCATGTCCACACACGGTTGAGGAAGTAGTTGCTGGTGGCGGCGAGGGTGAAACCGATGGCGTTGGCCAGCAGGTCCGGCATGCCGAGGATGCCCTTGCAGAGGGCCGTGATGCCGAAGTCGACCACGGCACCGCTGGCGCCGACAATGCCGAACTTGAGGAATTTCAGGATGAGAGGCTTGAGTTCCATTTAGTTGAACACTTTCTCTTCGGGGGAATGGATGATGCCGGTCTTGCGGATTTTCTGCTTGCGGTCGCGGGGTTTGGACTTGCTGATGCGAGGCTGCGGTTTCTTGACACGGGGGACAATCTGCACGTCGCCGTCCTCGTTGACCTCGAGGCCGTAGACCTTGCGGGTGTTGAGGTTCACCTTGATGTGCCAGAAACGGCCGCATCCACCACGGGTGAGGATGACGTCGGAGGCCAGCTGCTTGTCGGTCATGTTCTCGTCCCAGAGGCCGCTGAGCCAGATGATGTGGTCGCCACGGTCGTTGGTGAAGCCCACATACTGGCGGCGGTACTTGCGCATGTGCTCGTCGATGATGGGGCACATGCCGCCCTGGTTGTAGTGGTCGCGGTTCTCGTAGGCGATACGCTTCTGCACCAGGTACTCGGCATCGGCAATCTCGGCGTCGGTGGGAGTGAAGCGTCCATCCTGACCTTCGACGGTGAAATCGACCTCCACATCCTGATGGAACGACCATCCGTGGTAGTTGTTGCCCCACACCTCGGCCACTTTCCATTTTTCGACCGGTTCTATGTATTCCTGAGCCATTGCGGCAGTGCTAAAAAGCATTATACCAAGCCCCAAAATCAGTTTTTTCATTCTCTTTTTCTTGTTAGTTTTCAAGTGCAAAAGTACTCATATTTCGGCATCCGTGCAAATTTTTTTTTCGGATTGCAAAAAATGTAGTATATTTGCATTTTGAAATAGATAACGCAACAATAAGTAAAATAGTATATATCATGAACAAATTTGTCACTATCAAAGAGGCCGCCGACAAAATTCACGACGGCATGACCGTAATGGTCGGAGGATTTCTTGGCGTAGGCAACCCCATCGCCCTCATCGACGAACTCGTCGCCCGCAATGTGAAAGACCTCACCATCATCTGCAACGATACCGCCTATCCCGAAGTGGGCGTCGGCAAGCTCATCACCAACCACCAGGTGAAGGCCCTCATCGCCACCCATATCGGCACCAACAACAACACCATCGACCAGATGAACGCCGGCGAGCTGAAGGTCACCCTCCAGCCCCAGGGCACCCTGGCCGAGCAGATCCGCGCCGCCGGTGCAGGTCTCGGTGGCGTGCTGACCCAGACGGGTCTCGGCACCGTCGTTGAGAACGGCAAGCAGAAAATCACCGTCGACGGCAAGGAGTATCTCCTCGAGAAGCCCGTCCGTGCCGACGTCGCCATCATCGGCGCTAACATCAGCGACGAGGAAGGCAACCTGGTCTACAAGGGCACCAGCCAGAACTTCAGCCCCATGATGGCCACCGCCGCCGACACCGTCATCGTCGAACCCCAGGAGATTGTTGCCACCGGCAGCATCGCCCCGGAGAACGTCAAGACCCCCGGCATCTTCGTCGACTACATCATCAAGAAGTAACCGGACACAACACCGTTCCAATAGACAAAAAGCGGAGCAGTCATTTGGCTGCCCCGCTTCGTTTTTTATGTCCTGTAATTTCGCCAGATGTTTAGCTTGGTAAACAAATTTTATTCTTTTTTGTTTAGCAGGTTAAACAAATTTGGGTTGACCTATTGATTTTACTCCCCATTTATTCAAAGTTTAACCCAAATCGGTCATTAGGATTAATCAGCAGCGATAAAAATGTCGTTTTCTAATGACCGTCATTAGAGAAAAATCGCTCTATACACCTGTTTGACAAATTATTGCTATATTTGCAAATTCAAAAACAAGGCCAAATGTTCAAAGATATAGACATAAAGTTTGTAGATAAGGAGATTACGCCGTTTGGAGGACTGTCATTATTCCTGAAGATGGTGGAGCGGTGCGGTTTCGAAGAGGAGCTGAGGGAGTGCGGACTGACGGAACAGGGGTCGAACCGTGGGTACAGGCCGTGGCAACTGATTATGGGCCTGTTTGCCGGGGTGTGGTGTGGTGCGAGCAAGTTCGAGCAGCTGGATTTGGTGCGCTACGACCGTGTGTTGAGCAACAACTACACGCTTGACTTCGACTCCACGGTGATGGTGCGCGAGGGGGAGCAGGAGGGTGCGGCAAAGGGCTACAATCCAAAGCGCCCCGGCCGCAACTCCCACCACCCGATACTGGCCTTTG
>Ga0310697_10002182_pt1 | contig 21247 bp, 17 predicted proteins | sample 172DNAGHGlowgp2_FD_203883 | JGI IMG/M metagenome (GOLD analysis project Ga0310697, IMG submission 203883) | Sheep rumen microbial communities from Palmerston North, Manawatu-Wanganui, New Zealand - 1728 DNA GHGlow gp2 (v2) (version 2) | ecosystem: Host-associated > Mammals > Digestive system >... | reverse complement strand
TGGCAAACTGCAAGAATATCATCCCGAACCTCAAGCTCTCCATCGCCAAGGACCTGGTGAAGGCCCAGAAGTTCGATGACGCCATCGCCAAGCTGGCCGAGGCGCTCGAAGTCGGCGAGAAGTACGAAGCCCTCGACGTCGTCAGCGACGCCAAGGAGCTGATCCCGCAGGTCAAGATGTCCAAGGCCGGCAACCTGCTGAATGCCAAGGACTATGACGGCGCCATCGCTGCCTACAAGGAGATCGTTGACGCGGATGCCACCAACGGTGCCGCCGCCCTCCGCCTGGGTGTCGCGTACAACGCCGCCGGCAAGCTCGACGAGGCCAAGGCCGCCTTCGAGCAGGCCGCCGCCAACGGCCAGGAGGTCACCGCCAAGAAGCAGATCGGCAACATCTACCTGAAGGAAGCCGCCGCTTCCCTGAAGGAGAAGAAGTATGCCGACGCCGTGGCCGCCGCCGCCAAGGTCAACGAATACACCGAGAACGCCCAGGCCTGGCAGATCGCCGGACAGGCTTCCCAGCTCGCCGGCAAGAACAGCGACGCCATCAAGTACTTCGAGAAGTACCTGGAGGCCGCTCCGAAGGCCAGCAACGCCGGTGCGATCGCCTTCACCGTCGGCGCTCTCTACCAGCAGGCCAAGAACAACGCCAAGGCCCGCGAGTTCTACACCAAGGCCTCCACGGACGCCCGTTACGGCGCCGAGGCCAAGAAGATGCTTGACGCCCTGAAGTAATGCAGGCGCTCGAGTTGCTGGCTCCGGCCAGGACGAAGGATATCGGCATCGCAGCCATCGACTGCGGTGCCGATGCCGTATATATCGCAGGGCCGGAATTCGGCGCCCGCCAGGCGGCCGGCAACTCCTTTGAAGACATCGCGGAACTCTGTGCGTACGCGCACCGTTTCGGTGTCCGCATCTTCGTGACATTCAACACGCTGTGGCGCGACGGCGAGGAGGAGAAGGCGCACGCGCAGCTGCTGCGCGCGCAGGAGGCGGGCGCCGATGCGTTCATCATCCGGGAGCCGCGGATCGCCGCATGGGACGACATCACCGTCCCGCTGCACGCGTCGACCCAGTGCGCCATCCGGGACGTAGAGCGCGCCCGGTACTTCGAATCCCTCGGATGTGCGCGCATCATCCTGGAGCGCGAGCTCTCCCTGGAGACCATCCGGGAGATCTGCGCTGCCGTACAGTGCGAGGTCGAGTTCTTCGTGCACGGCGCGCTCTGCGTGTGCTACAGCGGCGACTGCCGCCTGTCGGAGTATATCGACGGGCGCAGCGCGGACCGCGGCGAGTGCATCCAGGCCTGCCGGTCGCTCTATGACCTCTCGGACGGCGACGGTCGCGTGCTGCTCCGCAACAAGGCCCTCCTGTCGCTCAAGGACTTCAACCTCAAGGCGAGGCTCGAGGACCTGGCCGATGCCGGGGTCTCCTCCTTCAAGGTCGAGGGCCGGCTCAAGAACGCCTCCTACGTCAAGAACGTGGTGCGGGACTATTCCCTGGCGCTGGACGCGCTGGTGGCGAAGTACCCGGACCGCTACTGCCGCGCCTCGTGGGGCGAGGTGGGCGGGGGTTTCGCGCCCGACACCGCCAAGACTTTCAACCGCGGCTATACCGAGCTCTACCTGGACGGCACGCGCGGTAAATGGTCCTCGATGGACGCGCCCAAGTCGATGGGCGAGGCCGTGGGGACGGTGCGCCGCATCCGCCGCACGCCCGGGCGGGGCATGCAGTTCACGGTCCAGCCGCTCCGCCGCGACCTCCGGCTGCTCAACGGCGACGGCTTCGCCATCGCCACGGCCGACGGGGTCGCCGGCTTCCGCGGCGACGTCTGCGAGGGCCTGCAGGTCAGCTGCAAGGACGTCCCTGACCTGCGCGAGGGGATGACCCTCTACCGCAATGTCAATACCGCTTTCGAGAAGATGCTGGAGGTGCAGGCCTGCCGCCGGGAGATCCCGGTCAGCCTGTCGGTCCGCGTCCACGGGAAATATGTGATCGAGGTCCACGCCCGCACGCAGGACGGCCGCGAGGTGCTGAGCCCCTTCCACACGGACGTGGAGACGGCGGAGAACCGCGAGCGCGCGGAAGCGATGCTGCGCGAGCAGCTGTCCAAGCGAAGCGGGATCTATCGTTTCTCGCTGGATGACCTGCAGGTCGGGACCGCCGGGGGCAAGCTCCCGCTGCTGTCCGCCTCGACGATCAACGGGATGCGGCGCCTGGTCGCGGAGGATATCGACGCCCTTCCGTGCCGGGCCATCCCCCTGTCCGCCGGCCTCTGCACCTGGCCGCGTGAAGCGGAAGGTTTTTCCGATCCTGCCGTCCGTCATTCCGGACTTGATCCGGAATCTCCGCTCATGCGCACACGATACTGCGTCCGTTACGAACTCGGTCTCTGCCCGAAATACCAGGGCGGCCGCCCTCCGCGGGAGCTCTTCCTGCTCAACAACGGCCGCCGCCTCGCCCTGCACTTCGACTGCGCCGCGTGCGAGATGACCGTCACGGCCGCCTGAGTCTTTACGCGAAGATCATATCCAGATCCTTTTGCAAGGAACGGAAGCCCTTTTCGATACGTTCGACCTGGGCCTTCCGGGGCTTTGTCCCGTTGAGATAGGACCATAACTGTTTCTGGTTGATGCCGGTGACTTTCTCCAGGCCGGCAAGGGAAAAGATACCCTTGCCGACATAGTAATTGAGCAGGCTGGCTACGTCTATGGTATAATGGACCTGGTAGGACCCATCCAGGAAGGCCGGATATCTGAATCCGGATTGCAGGGCCGTTTCCTTGTAGAATTCCATCTGTCTTGCCATGTCTTCCTTGGCTTCCTTGAGGGTTTCTCCGGCTCCGGAGAATATTTCTTCCTGGCAGTATACGGTGAAAGTTCCGTCGGAAGCCCGTTCGATGATTGCTTCGATTGTTATCATATCTATTTCAATCCCATTTCTTTTCTGATTTTCAACTCAAGTCCCCGGCCCAGTTCCTTCCCTGCATGGTACGGAACCGGATAGGTCCGGTTATTCTTCTTGTATATGACGTGGCTGGTACCCATCTGGCGCAATTTGGTCCAGCCATTGGCTCGGACAAGTCGGTGAAACTCGTCGTATTTCATATTAGTTCGGGATAAAGATAGATATATTTCTACTAAATTCCTATCTTTTTAGCAGAACTTTTTCTCCTAATCGGTTTAGAGATGGATGGAGAGCAATTCCTCGCCCAGCCGGTGCAGGGCTTCCTCGATGCGGAGCACCTGCGCGCGGCGGGGGACGGACTTGCCGTTGGCGTAGTGCCAGAGCTGCTTCTGGTTGATGCCGGTCAGGCGCTCGAGTCCCGATTTGGTGAAGATGCCGGAGTAGACCGAGAGGAAGCTCCGGACATCCATCCTGAAATCGATCACATAGTCCCCCTGCAGCTCCGCGGGAATCTCGTCACCGTCTTCTATGCAGCTTTCTACCAGGAAATCAAGGGCATCCAGCAGGCCGGCCTTGACCTCGGCCAGGGTATGCCCGGTCGCTGCGACGCCGGTGATTTCTTCAATGTAGGCAGCATAATTCGTCTCGGCGGTTTCGATGACAGCATGTAGATGAATGGTTCTCATATATCGTCTATTCGGTTTTCAGGCCGGCCTCCCGCAGGATCGCGCTTAAGGTTCCGGGTGTGACTGTGTCGTTCCTGTTCCCCGGCACGATGATGGCACGCCTGGCTCCGGGCTTCTTGAACTTGTGATGGTCGCCGCGGGTGCGGACATAGATCCATCCGTCTGCCTCAAGCATTTCAATGACTTCAAATACTTTCTTGGTCACAAAGATAACTAAATTTCTGTGATAGTAACGATTATTCTATTGAAAAAGTGATTTCCACATCGCCGAAACGGCCGGTGAGGGTGCCGCCGCCGGCGTCGAACAGCTCCTTGAAGAAGTTGCGGGTAAGCTGGCCGCGCCAGACGATGTCGTCCTTATCCTTGTAGGGGATCTCGAATTCGAAGCCGTAGGATTTGGAGTTGTACTTGACCACGGCGCTGGTCTTCCAGTTGGTCGTGGTGCCGCCGTCGTCTTCGGTGACCAGGAAGGCGATCTTCTCCATCTGGTCCGTGAAGTTGGTCAGCAGGAGGGCGTTGAAGGGGATTTTCCTGCGTACCTGTCCGCGCCGGACGACGATCATGAAGTCGGTGACGGACGGCGAGTAGTTGCGCAGGTCGTCTTCCTTGGTGGCCTTGAACCCGTCGACGGCACCGCATTTGACAAAGAACTCGGAGGCGCCGGCGAACCAGGAGTCATACTGACGCAGCATCGTGAAGTCCTGGATGCCGAGCAGGTATTCGTGCCCTTCCGGTTCCGTCTTGCCGGCCTTGGTGCCGGGGGCGTCGTCATCCGTCGCGAAGAGCTCCAGCGGGGTGAAAGCAGCATCGTCGTTGCGGTTGATGACCCACACGGGCTGGCTCCGGGCCAGGGGCTCGGTGACGAGCAGGGAGTCCACGACATGGACGCCGTCCGCGTCGCGCCGGATCACATATCCGAAGTTGGTCTCGGCGCCGAATCCGGGATCGAAGGTGACGACGGGATACTGGCTGCCGTCCCAGTTTTCCGAGAACGGCCAGTAGATCTGCATGTCCGATTCGCTGAGTGCGTTGATGTAGCGCTCCACGTCGGCGGCGCCGGCTTTGGTCCGCCCGTACCTGTCGGCGAAATAGTCCCGGAAGAGGTCGCGCAGGGGCGTGGCGTAGCCGCCGGCGCGGGTGTTCCCGGCCGCGGCGTCGCCCACGCCCGAGCCCGGCGCGGCGAACAGGTCGGAGAGCATGTATTCCTCGTCGTAGCCGTTGCCCGACGAGGCGCTGACGGCGTCGTGGACTTCGGCGAGGTGTTCGTCCTGCAGGGGCAGGTCGGAGAGGATTTTGGCGACGTCCGACAGGGAGAACAGCCCGTCCCCGGCGGAAGCGGGAAGGTCAGTAGGCTGCTTGTCGCAGGCAGGAAGGGCCAGGGCCGCCAGGAGCAGGCCCGGAAGGAGAAGTTTGTACGTTTTCATGTTTGCATCGGTTTGGTCCGGTGCAAAGTGACGGAGAATTATCCGTTTTCTCCTCCTGTTAAACGTTTATTTTTCCGGAAACGGCTATTTCGCGTCCGGAAGCGCGTACAGGCAGGATTCCGGCCTACCGCTGAAAACGGATAATCCGTTCTTTTCCGTAGAAATCGCGCAGGATTTGTACGTTTTTGCATCCTGCGCCGGCGAAGACGGCGGCGGTTTCGGCCCCGAGCGACTCGTTGATCTCGACCGCGCCGGCGCCGCCCGGCCGTAGGAAGCGCTGCGCCCAGCGGGCGATGGCCCGGTAGAAGAGGAGCGGGTCCGCGTCCGGCACGAAGAGCGCGAGGTCCGGCTCGTAGTCCAGGACGTTGCGGCGCATCTGCGCGCGCTCCCGCTCCAGGACGTACGGCGGGTTGCTGAGGATCAGGTCGAAGGGGCCGTAGGGGAAGTCCTGCTCCGTGTCCAGGACGTCGGCCTGGAGGAAGAGGGGATGATGCGCGCCGGGATCCGGATGCGGAAACTGGTTCCGGGCGTATTGCAGGGCGGTCTCGGAGCGGTCGACGCCGACCACGTCGGCGTCGCGGACCTCGAGCGCGACCGACCAGGCGATGCAGCCCGAGCCCGTGCACAGGTCCAGCACGCGCGGGGCGTCGGGCAGGTCCGCCTCGCGGAGCGCCCGGACGCCTTCGGCGACCAGCAGCTCCGTCTCGGGACGCGGGACCAGGACGCCGGGCCCCACGGCGAAGCGGTGGCCGCAGAACTCGGCGACCCCGAGCACGTACTGGATGGGCTCGCCGGCGCAGAGCCGGTCCAGGTCGCCGCACAGTTCGGCCTCGCGGCCGGCGGGGATGACGGTCTGCGGCTCGATGATGTGGGTGTAGTTCTTCGTGCCCAGCTTCTCCTCGCAGAGCATCAAAACCAAACCCCTCGCCTCCGGCGAAGGGTACAGGGTCTCGAGGCGGGCGATGCCGTCGCGGATGAAGTCGGACAGCAGCACTACGAGTGCTCGATGATGGTGGACAGGAACTCCGTCATGTCAAGCCCGGCGGTGCGGACCATCTTCGGCACGAGCGAAGCGCTCGTCATGCCCGGGATCGTGTTGATCTCCAGGAAGTAGAGGCCGTCCTCGGCGAGGATGTAGTCCATGCGGACCACGCCCTTGCAGCCCAGCCGGAAGTAGATCTTGGCCGTGGTGCGCTGCACCAGGTCCCGCACGTCGTCGGGGACGGGGGCGGGGCAGAGCTCCTGGCTGTGGCCGTTGTACTTGGCGTCGTAGTCGAAGTATTCGTTGTCCGTGACGATCTCGATGAGCGGCAGGGTGGCGACCTTCTCGCCGTCGAAATACGCCGCGCAGGTCAGCTCGCGGCCGGTCACGCCCTGCTCGATGAGCACGGTATGGTTCTCGCTGAAGGCGAACTGGATGGCCTGTCCCAGGTCTTCGGGGCGCGTGACGCGCGTGACGCCGAAACTGGACCCGCCCTGGGTGGGCTTTACGAACACGGGGAACTGCAGCTTGCGCCGCACCTCGGCGTCGGTCTCGGCATGGTCCATGCCGTGGCGGACGTAGACGTCCGGGGCGCATTTGGCGAGCCCGAGCTCCCGGATGTAGCACTTGCAGGCGTACTTGTCGAAGGCGATGGCACTGACGCTCGTGCTGCAGGTGCTGCAGGGGATGCCGAGCATCTCGAGGTAGCCCTCGAGCTGGCCGGTCTCGCCGGGGGCGCCGTGCTGCACGATGTAGGCGAAGTCGAACTTGACGCGCTCGCCCAGCACCTGCACGGAGAAGTCGGTCTTGTCGATCTCCGGGCGGGAGCCTTCCGGGAAGGTGACGCGCATCGAATTGCACTTCTTGGCGGCCACGAGCTGCCATTTGCCGAAACGCGCGAAAACCTCGTAGATGTCGTATACGTTGCCGTCGATGCGGGAGGCGACGAATTCGCCGCTGCGGCAGGAGACCTCCCACTCGGAGGAGTCGCTGCCGTACACCACGGCGATGGTCTTGAATCTGCTCATATCCTAATTGAAATAATACTCTTCTTCTGCATTGCGCTTGCCCGTGGCTCCGTCGGAGCCGACGTAGTCGTCGCCGTAGCCGCCGAGCAGGATGCCGTCCGTCTCGCAGTTGAACTGCAGGGCTCCGCCGCTGGGCGGCAGGAAATGGTCGCCTTCCATCGACCAGCCGATGGTCGGGTCGCCCAGGCATTTCTTCATCCAGATGCCCCAGATCGGCAGGGATGCGTTGGCGCCCTGGCCGAGGGAGGTGGAGTTGAAGTGGACCTGGCGGTCCTCGCCGCCCACCCACACGCCGGCGGTGATGTTGGGCGTGTAGCCGATGAACCAGCCGTCGGAGTTGTCGTTGGTCGTGCCGGTCTTGCCGGCGATCTCGCCCAGCAGGCCGTAGACGCTGCGCAGGCGGTTGCCTGTGCCTTCGTTGATCACGCCGCGCATCAGCTCCACCATCAGGTAGGCCGTCTGCTCGGAGATGGCGTCGCGCTTCTGGTTGCTGAACTCGTCGATGACGCGGCCGTCGCTGTCGGTGATGCGGGTCACGTACTGGGGCGTGATGTAGGTGCCGTGGGAGGGGAAGGTGTTGTAGGCGGCCACCATGTCGAAGACCGGGACCTCGGCGGAGCCGACGCATAGCGAGTAGACCTCCTCCAGGTGCGTCTGGACGCCCATCTGGTGGATCATTCGCACGAGGGCGGCCGGGCCGAGCTCCTTCATCAGGAAGGCCGAGATGTTGTTGGAGCTGTTGGCGAGGCCCCAGCGCAGGGTGACGGTGCGGCCGATCCAGTCGGCGCGGTCCGTGCTGCGCGGCGTCCAGACCGTGCCGTTGTCGAGCACGAAGGTCTGGGCGAGGTTGACCACCTTGTCGCAGGGGTTCATGCCCTCCTGCATCGCGAGGGTGTAGAGGAAGGGCTTGATGGTGGATCCGACCTGGCGCTTGCCCTGGCGGACGTTGTCATATTTGAAATAGCGGTAGTTGGGGCCGCCGACATAGGCCTTGACATAGCCCGTGTTCGGTTCGATGGCCACGAAGCCGGCCCGCAGGATGCCCTTGTAGTAGCGGATGGAGTCGTCCGGGGTCATCGTGGTGTCGACGTAGCCCTTGGCGTTCCAGCTGAAGACGCGCATCTTCTCGGGCTTGGAGAACTGCGCCATGATCTCGGCGTCGCTCTTGCCGGCGCGGTGCTGCAGGCGGTAGCGGTCGCTCCAGCGACGGGCCTGGTTCATCAGCATCTCGGCGGTCTTGTTGTCGACGTCGTTGGCGAAGGGTTTGTTGCGCTTGCTGCGCAGCTCCCGGTCGAAACTCTTCTGGAGGTTCTTGCCGAGGTGCTCGGCCACGGCCTCTTCGGCGTACTGCTGCATCTTGTAGTTGATGGTGGTGTAGATGCGCAGGCCGTCCCGGTCGAGGTCGTAGTTGCTGCCGTCGGCCTTCTTGTTCTTGTTGAGCCAGCCGTAGATGGGGTCGTCGCGCCAGCGCAGGGAGTCGTGGGCGTAGTCCTCGGGCCATTCGTAATCGGCTTTCTTGGGCCGCGTGGCGTTCATGTCGCGGCGGAGCATGTCGCGGAAGTACGGGGCGTGTCCGGCGTTGTGGTCCTGCACCTGGTAGTTGAGCGTGATGGGGACCTGGCGGATCGAGTCTCGTTCGGCGAGGGTGATGTATCCGTTGCGTTCCATCTGCCCGATCACGAAGTTGCGGCGCTCCAGGGCGCGGTCGGGGTTGAGGACGGGATTGTAGCGGGTGGGTTTGTTGACCATGCCCACGAGCATCGCCGCCTCCTCGACGGTCAGGTCGGCGGGTTCCTTGGCGAAGAAGGTCTCCGACGCGGCCTTGATGCCGTAGGCGCTGCTGCCGAAGAAGATGGAGTTGAGGTACATGTCCACGATCTCCTCCTTGGTGTAGTCGCGCTCGATCTTGACGGCGGTGATCCACTCCTTGAGCTTGATGAAGACCATCTGGACCTTGTTCGCGTTCGGACGGCGCGGGTAGAGGGTCTTGGCGAGCTGTTGGGTGATGGTGCTGCCGCCGCCCTGGCTGGAATCGCGCAGGAGCAGGGTCTTGAAGAACACGCGGGCGAGGCCCTTCATGTCGATGCCGGAGTGCTTGTAGAAGCGGGCGTCCTCCGTGGCGACGGCGGCGTTGACCAGGTGCGGGGAGAGCTCGTCGTAGGAGACGTAGGTGCGGTTCTCGATGTGGAAGGTGGCCAGGACCTCGCCGTTCTCGGCGATCACCTGGGTGGCCAGCTTGTTGTCAGGGTGCTCCAGCTCCTCGAAGGAAGGGATCTTCGCAAAGATGCCCACCAGCAGGAGCAGCAGGAACACGAGGGCGAACGGAGCCAGGACCAGGATCCAAAACCACTTGATTATCTTTTTCTTGGTAGTCTCTTTCATCAGCATCAAAAATTTGTCATAATATTTATTATTATGACCCCGGTATAACGAGCGCAAAATTAACGATTAAATTTTGAAAATTACCGAGTTTCTGATTTTCTTTGCAGTCTGAAACCGCAAAGGCCGGACTTTTGCGGTGCGTAAATATGTAAAGAAGAAAGAAATGGAGGGGAATCTAGTCATAGTCGAGTCGCCTGCCAAGGCGAAGACGATCCAGAAATATCTGGGCAAGGGATATACGGTCAAGTCCAGTTTCGGCCACATCCGTGACCTGCAGGACAAGAAGCTCAGCGTCGACGTCGACGCCGGATTCAAGCCGGAATATGTCGTACCCGCTGACAAGAAGAAAGTGGTGGCGGAGCTCAAGAAGGCCGCCGACGGAGCGAGCCTCGTCTGGCTGGCTTCCGATGAGGACCGCGAGGGGGAGGCCATCTCCTGGCACCTCGTGGAGACCCTGGGCCTGGACCGCAGCCGCACGCGCCGCATCGTCTTCCACGAGATCACCAAGGATGCCATCCTGCATGCCATCGAGACCCCGCGCGACATCGACGACAACCTGGTCAATGCCCAGCAGGCCCGCCGCGTGCTGGACCGCCTGGTCGGCTTCGAACTTTCCCCGATCCTGTGGCGCAAGATCCAGCGCGGACTCTCCGCCGGGCGCGTCCAGTCCGTGGCCCTGCGCCTGGTCGTGGACCGCGAGAAGGAGATCATCGCCTTCGAGAGCGCCCCGTACTACCGGGTGGAAGGCCGTTTCCAGGTGGAAGGGACCAAGGTCAAGGGACTCCTCGACACGCGTTTCAACCGGCTGGAGGAGGCCCGCTCGTTCCTGCAGGACAGCATCGGCGCCACGTTCCGCGTCGCTTCCGTCGAGAAGAAGGAAGCCGTGCGCTATCCGGCCCCGCCGTTCACGACCTCCACGCTCCAGCAGGAGGCGGCCCGCAAGCTCCACTTCCCGGTGAGCCTGACGATGCGCCTCGCGCAGGGGCTCTACGAGCGCGGTCTGATCACCTACATGCGTACCGACTCCACCAACCTGTCCAGCCTGGCGCTCGGCACGTCCAAGCAGTTCATCTTGGACAACTTCGGTCCCGAATACTCCCATCCGCGCCAGTACCGCACGCACAGCAAGGGCGCCCAGGAGGCGCACGAGGCCATCCGGCCCACCTTCATCGCCGACACCGACATCGAAGGCACGCTGCAGGAGAAGAAGCTCTACAACCTGATCTGGAAGCGTACCGTCGCCTCGCAGATGGCGGAAGCCAAGGTGCTCGGCACCTCCATCAAGGTGGCCTCCGACCGGCGCAGCGAGCAGTTCGGCATCCAGGCCACGGAGGTGCTCTTCGACGGCTTCCTCAAGCTCTATATGGAAGGCACGGACGACGAGCCGCAGGACGACGACAACACGATCCTCCCGCCCCTCTCCGCCGGCGACGTGCTCGCCTGCAAGGGCATCACGGCCGAGTGCAAGTTCACCCAGGCCCCGCCCCGCTTCTCCGAGGCGACCCTCGTCAAGAAACTCGAGGAGCTCGGCATCGGCCGTCCGTCCACGTACGCCCCGACCATCTCCACGCTGACCACCGGCCGCGGCTACCTCTTCAAGGGGGATGTCGAGGGCCGCAAGGTGTCCGTGACCAACCTGGCGCTCAAGGGCGCCGCGGTCGCCGAGAGCGTCAAGACCGAGACCGTCGGCGCGGAGCGCGGCAAACTCATCCCGCAGGAGATCGGCATGATCGTCACCGACTACCTCGTGGAGAATTTCCCGGGGATCATGGACTATGATTTCACGGCCGACGTGGAGAAGGATTTCGACCGCATCGCCGAAGGCGAACTGGTCTGGAACGACGTCATCGCCTCGTTCTACGGCGACTTCCACAAGAAGGTGGACGCCATCCTGCACGACGGGCAGTACAGCCACGTGGAGCGGGTGCTCGGCACGGATCCGGCCGACGGCCGCACGGTCGTGGCCCGCTTCGGCCAGTTCGGCGCCTATGTCCAGAAGGGCGAGGGCGACGACCGCCAGTCCGCCAGCCTCTCGAAGGGCCAGCTCATCGAGACCATCACGCTCGAGGAGGCGCTCAAGCTCCTGGAGTTCCCGCGCAACGTGGGCTCCTACGAGGGCGTGGACATCCTCGTGCTCAAGGGCCGTTACGGCCCGTACCTGAAATACGGGGACAAGAACGTCTCCCTGCCGCGCGGCGCCGACCCGCTGCGGATCGGCCTGGAAGACTGCATCAAGCTGGTGCAGGCGGCGGCCGCCCCGGCGGCGCAGCCCGTCATCCGGGAGTTCGACGGCATCCAGGTGCTCAACGGCCGCTACGGCCCGTACATCAAGAGCGACGGGCGCAACTACAAGATCCCGCGCGGGCAGGACGCCGCTGCGCTGACCGAGGAGGACTGCCGCAGGATCATCGCGGAAGCCCCCGCGCCGGGTTCCGCCCCCAGGTCCCGAAGATTCAAGAAAAGCAAATAATACCAGATTATGTCAAACTACCAGATTGATGCAATCGACCGGAAAATCCTGTCCTACCTGGTGAACAACGCCCGCATGCCGTTCCTGGAGATCGCCCGCGAATGCGGGATTTCCGGCGCGGCCATCCACCAGCGCGTGCGCAAGATGGAGAACAACGGGGTCATCACCGGCTCCCGGATGGTCGTCAAGCCCGGGGCCCTGGGGCTCAACGTCTGCGCGTTCATCAGCGTGAACCTCTCCGAGGACAACAAGTATCCGGATGTCGTGGCGGCGCTCAAGCATATCCCCGAGATCGTCGAGTGCCATTTCGTGACGGGCAAGGCCGCCCTGTTCCTGAAGGTGTACTGCTTCGACAACGAACACCTGATGAGCATCCTGCTGAACACCATCCAGCGGATTCCCTACATCCAGTCCACGGACACGATGATCTCCCTCGACCAGTCCTTCGAGCGCGAAGTATGGGTCAAGGATTACAAGACCACCAGTTTCCACACTATTTCTTCCGTGTAAGGATCGCTTCCGCGAGGACGAGGTCCTCGGGGGTCGTGATCTTGAGATTGAACCGCTCGCCCTCCTCGAAGGCGAGCGGTATTCCGTTCCGGGCGGCCACGGAAGCGTCGTCCGTGAACGAGAGTTCGTAGGCCTGCCGGTAGGCGGCCTTGATGTCTTCCGAGCGGAACATCTGCGGCGTCTGGACGGCCACGACCTTGGAGCGGTCCGGGTCCGGGATGCCGGGCACCTTGGAGCGGAGGGTGTCCACGACGGGCACGACGGGGAGGAGGGCCCGGCAGCCGCCGGCCATGCGGTCCAGCATCCGGCGGATGAGCTCCGCCGACAGGAGCGGGCGCACGCCGTCGTGGATGGACACGATGGCGCCGTCGGGCACTTTCGCGAGGGCGTTCTGCACGGAGTGGAAGCGCGTCAGGCCGCCGGCGACGAGCGTCTGCGGGCAGTGGAACGAATGGGTCGCGCAAAGGTCCTTCCAGGTCTGGAAGTGGGTGCGGGGGAGCACCGTGATGACCTTGAGGTCCGGTTCGGCCTCCAGGAAGCGTTCGATGGTGCACTGGAGGATGGGGCGTCCGTCGAGGAGCAGGAACTGCTTGGGGACGTCGCCGCCCATCCGGGTGCCGCTGCCGCCCGCCACGAAAATCCCGTAAATTTTTCTGCGCATATTCGGTCGGTTCTTTCCACAAAATTACGGAAAAATGTTTAATTTTGTATTTCAATCAGTAACAGGTTAGATACTATGGCATTTTCATTTCTGAACCAGGAACTGGCCATCGACCTCGGCACTGCCAATACCGTCATCTACCAGAATGACAAGATCGTGTTGGACGAGCCCAGCATCGTGGCCATCGACAATAATTCGGGCAAGTGCATCGCCCTCGGCACGCAGGCCAAACTGATGCACGAGCGCACCAGTCCGGGCGTCAAGACGGTCCGGCCGCTGCGCGACGGCGTGATCGCCGACTTCAATGCCGCAGAGATGATGATCCGCGGCTTCATCAAGCAGGCCGGCGGCCGTCACCGCAGCATCTTCACCCCCAACCTCAAGGTGGTGGTGGGCATCCCTTCCGGCTCCACGGAAGTGGAGATCCGCGCCGTGCGCGACTCCACGGAGCACGCCGGCGGCCGTGACGTCTACCTGATCTTCGAGCCGATGGCCGCCGCGCTCGGCATCGGCCTCAACGTCGTGGCCCCGCAGGGCAACATGGTCGTCGACATCGGCGGCGGCACCACCGAGATCGCCGTGATCTCCCTGGGCGGCCTGGTGGTCCAGGACAGCATCCGTACGGCCGGCGACGTGTTCACGAGCGACATCCAGTACTACCTGCGCCAGCAGCACAACATCAAGGTGGGCGAGATCACGGCCGAGAAGATCAAGATGGCCGTGGGCGCCGTCATCCCCGACCTCACGGACGAGGAGGAGCCCGAGCCCTTCATCGTGCGCGGTCCGAACCTCATGACGGCCCACCCGGTCGAGGCCACGATCACCCACCAGGAGATCGCCCACTGCCTCGACAAGTCCATCGCCAAGATCGAGACGTCCATCCTCCACGTCCTGGAGAACACCCCGCCGGAGCTCTACGCCGACATCGTGGAGAACGGCATCTACCTGTCCGGCGGCGGCGCCCTGCTCCGCGGCCTGGCGAAGCGCTTCCAGGACAAGGTCAACATCCAGTTCCACGTGTCCGAAGACCCGCTCCACGCCGTGGCGCGCGGCACGTGCGATGCCCTCAAGCATACCGACCGGTACACCTTCCTGATGCGATAGGATGCCGCAGGGCCAGAAGACGACATCCTTCCTTGTGAACGCGGCAATCTTCATCTTGATGGAGGTTGCTGCGCTCGCAATGCTGCATGCCAGCTCGACCCTGCAGAACATCTGGATCAACCGCGCCTCGCATCGCACCATGGCTTTCCTGTGGGGGAGCGGGGAGACGGTGCGCAGCCATTTCCAGCTCGAGCGGCTCAACCGGGAGCTCCAGGCGGAGAACGCCCGCCTGCAGGAGCGCCTGCGCGCCTACGAGCTCCGCGAGGTGGCGCAGGAGGAGCTGGACCGCCTCGTGACGCAGGACACGCTCAACTACCGCTACACGCCGGCGACCGTCGTCAAGATGAGCCGCAACCGCACGCACAACTACATCATCCTCAACAAGGGCACGGCCGACGGCATCCGTCCCCAGTCGGGCATCATCTCCGACCGGGGCGTGGTCGGGATCGTGGAGGCGGTGGACAAGCACTACGCCTACGGCCTGACGCTGATGAACCCCGGGATGAGCGTGGGGGCCCGCGTGGGCCGGACCGAGATCGTGGCCCCGCTCTCGTGGGACGGCCGGACGACGGGCGGCGCCGTGGTCCGCGACCTGGCGCCGCACTATGACATCGCGCCCGGCGACACGGTCCGCACCAGCGGTTATTCTTCCATTTTCCCGCCGGGCATCCCGATCGGCGTGACCGGCGCCACCCGCCTGGTGGACGGCTCCACGCGGCAGGTGGACGTGGCGCTCTTCCAGGACTTCTCCACCGTCCGCTACGTGACGGTCGTGGAGAACCTGGCCCGCACGGAACTGATGGCCCTGGAGGCCGAAGGGGAGGGCCGCGAATGAGACAGGTCACGCTCAAGTACATCCTGCTGGCCGTGGCGCAGGTGCTGCTGTGGAACTATTTCAATTTCACGCAGTATATCTTCATCGCCTTCCTGCCGGCCATGATCCTCTGCCTGCCGCTGTCGCGGAACACGCTGCAGGCCATGTTCATCGCGTTCCTGACGGGCCTGGCCGCCGATTTCCTGGTGTCCGGCCAGCTCGGGATCACGTCCTTCGCACTGGTGCCCGTGGCCCTGCTGCGGCGCCCCGTGACCATCCTGGTGTTCGGGGCGGAGCTTTTCGCCCGCGGCGAGGAGCTCTCCTTCCAGCGCCAGGGCTGGCAGAAGTTCCTGCTGGCCATCCTGCTGCTGACGGCCGTCTTCCTCGCGCTCTACATCTGGGTGGACGACGCCGGGATGCGTCCGTTCTGGTTCCTCGCCGTGCGCTTCGCCGCTTCGCTGGCGGTGAGCACGGCCGTGTCCATGTTCGTCGCCGGCCTCATGCTGGAAGAAACGGGAGGTGAGCGATGGAAATGAACCGCCGCAACAAGCTGCTGACCGGCCTCGCGGCCGTGGCCGTCATCCTGCTGGCCAAGCTGTTCTATATCCAGATCATCAACGACTCCTACAAGAAGGATGCGTCGAACAACTCGATGGTCTACAACTACATCTACCCGCCCCGCGGGGTCATCTACGACCGCAACGGCGAAATCCTGGTCGGCAACGAGGTCTGCTACGACATCTCCGTGACCCCGCGCGACGTCCAGCCCTTCGACACCGTGGCCCTCGCGGCCGCGCTGGACACCACGGCCGACTTCATCCGCGAGCGGATGGCCTACTACCGGAAGTACCGCACGCGGATCGGCTGGCAGACCCTCTCCTTCATCAAGCACATCACGCCCGAGAACTATATCCGCTTCGCCGAGGAGGCCTACCGCTTCCCGGGGTTCAAGGCCGAGGTGCGCAGCGTTCGGCAGTATCCCTTCAACGCCGGCGGCAACCTCCTGGGCTACATCTCCGAGGTGGACCAGGACTACATCAAGGCCCATCCGGACTACCGTTCCGGCGACTACGTGGGCAAGACCGGCCTGGAAGCCGCGATGGAGGACAAGCTGCGCGGCGTCAAGGGCTACCACATCTACCTGCGCGACTCGCGCAACCGCGTCCAGTCGCCCTACATGGACGGCGAGGAGGACAAGGAGGCCGAGCCCGGCAAGGACGTGGTGTCCACGATCGACGCGCACCTCCAGCAGTACGGCCAGCAGCTGATGGAGGGCAAGGTGGGGTCGGTCGTGGCCATCGAGCCGTCCACGGGCGAGATCCTCGCCATGGTCTCCAGCCCGGGCATCGACGTCGACGTGCTCAGCGACATCGGCCGGCACTACGGCGAGATCGCGCGTAACCCGCGCAAGCCGATGTTCAACCGCACCGTGATGGCCTCCTACCCACCGGGATCCGTCTTCAAGCTGATCAACGGCCTGATCGGCCTGCAGGAAGGTGTGCTCGTGCCGTCCAACAGCTACCCCTGCAACCACGGCTTCCCTTACGGCGGCAACCACCGCCTGGGCTGCCACGGCCACGCTTCGCCGCTGAACCTGCTGAGCGCCATCGCCACTTCGTGCAACGGCTACTTCTGCTACGTGTTCCGCAACATCCTGGACAACAAGAAATACAAGACCACCGCGGACGCCTTCGACGCCTGGCGGGAGTACGTCCTGAGCTTCGGCTTCGGCCGCAAGCTCGGCAGCGACTTCCCCTCGGAACTCGGCGGCAACATCCCGACGTCCGGATTCTACGACAAGGTCTACGGCAAGGGCCGCTGGCGCTTCCAGACCATCATCTCGCTGTCCATCGGCCAGGGCGAGATCGGCGCCACGCCGCTGCAGATCGCCAACCTAGCCGCGACGATGGCCAACCGCGGCTACTACTACATCCCCCACATCGTCAAGGACTCCGAGGGCGTCGAGATCGACCCCAAATACAAGGAGCGGCAGTACACGATGGTGGACACGACGCACTTCCACACTGCCGTGGAGGGCATGTACATGGCCGTCAACGGCGGCGGGTCGGCGGGCGGAACCGCCTTCGCCGCCCGGATCCCGGGACTGGACGTGTGCGGCAAGACCGGCACCGCGCAGAACCCGCACGGCAAGGACAATTCCGTCTTCATCTGTTTCGCGCCCAAGGACAATCCCAAGATTGCCGTGGCCGCGTATGTCGAGAACGCCGGCTTCGGCGCCACCTGGGCGCTGCCGGTGGCTTCGCTGATGCTGGAGAAATACCTCACCGGTGAGATCTCCCCGCAGCGCAAGTACCTGGAGGACCGTCTGCTGACCACCCGATTCTTCTGAGTATGCTGCAAGTGGAGACACCCGGCTCCTTCGACAGGGGCCTCCGGAAGACGGTCGACTGGCACCTGGTCGGCTGCTACCTGCTGCTGGTGCTGATCGGCTGGATCAACATCTATGCGTCCATCCACTCCACCGAGCCGGCGTCGATCTTCGACTGGACCGCGCGCAGCGGCAAGCAGTTCGTGTGGATCCTCACGGCCTTCGTGCTGGATATCTTCATCCTGTTCGTCATCAATCCGCGACTATGGGAGGTCGTCTCTCCCTATGCCTACGTCTTCGTGTTCTTCCTGCTGGTGCTGGTGATCTTCGTCAGCAAGGACGTCAAGGGGTCGCACTCGTGGTTCGAGCTGGGACCGGTGAAGTTCCAGCCGGCCGAGATCTCGAAGATCACGACCTCGCTGCTGCTCGCGATGGTGATGAGCAACCCCAATTTCCGGATGGCCAACCGGCGGCACTTCCTGTACGTCGCGCTGATCATCGGGCTGCCGATGCTGGCGATCCTGGGCGAGAGCGAGACGGGGTCCGCCCTCGTCTACGTGGGCTTCCTGTTCGTGCTCTACCGCGAGGGGTTCTCGGGCTGGTGGCTGGTGCTGCTGGGCCTCGCCATCGTGCTCTTCATCCTGACCCTGGTCACGCAGTGGTGGATCTCGGTGGTGGCGCTGTTCGTGCTGTGTGCCGGTTATTATATCCAGGTGTTGCGCCACAGCCGCCGCGAGGCGCGCAATTACCGCCGCCGGATGCTCATCCGTACACTGGGCGTCTTCGTGGCGGGGGTGTTGCTGGTCTTCGCGACGGATTTCATCTTCAATGACGTGCTGCAGGACCACCAGCGCAAGCGCATCGAGGTGCTGCTGGGGATGAAGGAAGACCCGGCCGGCGTGGGCTACAACGTCCGTCAGTCGATGATCGCCATCGGCTCCGGGGGGCTGTTCGGCAAGGGTTTCCTGCAGGGGACGCAGACCACCTATGGGTTCGTCCCAGAGCAGAGCACCGACTTCATCTTCTGCACGGTGGGGGAGGAGTGGGGCTTCCTGGGCTGCCTGGTCGTGATCCTGGTGTACGTATTCATGATCTGGCGGATCATCACGGATGCGGACAAGAGCCGGGAGGCGTTCACGCGCATCTACGGCTACTGCCTGGCGTCCTGCCTGTTCATGCACCTGTTCATCAACATCGGGATGACCATCGGCCTGATGCCGGTGATCGGCATCCCGCTGCCGCTGCTCAGCTACGGCGGGTCGTCGCTGTGGGCGTTCTCCGTGATGATCTTCATCTTCATCGCGCTGGACCGCCAGGAGAAGAAATATTTTTAATCGGTACGCGATATGAAAAAGCTTGTCGTTTCCCTGATCGCGCTGGCGATGGGCATGGCCGCTTCCGCCGGCACCGCCCGCCAGCTGACGCTGAACCTGACCGACGACGCCTCGGCGCAGATGGTCGTCTTCCTGCCGGACCGGCCGACGGGCCGCGCCGTGGTCTGCTGCCCGGGCGGCGGCTACGGCATCCTGTCCAGCGTCCACGAAGGGACGGCCTGGTCCGGATTCTTCAACGACCGGGGCATCGCGCTGGCGGTCGTGAACTACCGTCTGCCGCACGGCGACCGGACGCTTCCGTTCGCGGACGTGGAGCAAGCGATGCGCACGATGCGCGACAGCGCGGCGGTCTGGCAGCTCAACCCGCACGATATCGGCATCATGGGATTCTCCGCGGGCGGACACCTGGCTTCGACCATCGCTACGCACACGCCGTTCGGGTTGCGGCCGGATTTCCAGATCCTGGTCTATCCCGTGATCACGATGGGGCGGGGGACGCACCAGGGGTCGCGGAACAACCTGCTGGGCGACGGCCGGGACGACCCGGCCCTGCTCGCGCTCTACAGCAACGAGCGGCAGGTGCGCAAGCACCTCACGCCGCCGGCAATCCTGCTGCTCGCCAATGACGACCGCACGGTGCCGCCGGTGCCCAACGGCATCGCCTATTATTCGGCCATGCGCAATGCCGGCAACGACTGCACGCTGCATGTCTACCCCTCCGGCGGCCACGGATTCGGGATCAATGCGAGCTTCCCGTACCACGACCAGATGCTCGCCGACCTGTCGGCCTGGCTGGAGAAGCTGCCCGCCCCGGCTCCGGACGCGGTGCGCGTGGCCTGTATCGGGGACAGCATCACCGAGGGCTACGGCATCGACATGTGCAGCGCGTTCGGCTATCCGGCACTGATGCAGAAGACGCTGGGCGAGCGGTACTGGGTGCGCAACTTCGGCGTCAGCGCCCGCACGCTGATGAACTCCGGGGACATCCCGTACATGAAGGAGCTGGCCTGGCAGGATGCGCAGGACTTCTGCCCGGACGTGGTGGTCATCAAGCTGGGCACCAACGACGCCAAGACGCACAACTGGGCGCACAAGAAGGAGTTCCAGCGCGACCTGCAGGCGATGGTCGACACGCTCATGGCCCTGCCCTCGCAGCCGAAGATCTTCCTGTGCACGCCGATCCCGGCCGCCAAGGAGATGTGGACCATCACCGACAAGACGATCACGGAGGAGATGATCCCGCTGATCAACCGGGTCGCGAAGCGCAACAAGCTCGCCGTGATCGACCTCCACAGCGCCCTGGCGGGCCATGAGGACGAATACCAGGCCGACGGCATCCACCCCAATGATGCCGGCGTGCGCCGCATCGCCGGCGTCGTTGCCGGGGTTGTGGGCGGTGTTGGTGCCGGCGCTGGTGCTGGTGCTGGCGCAACGGCCGGGGCTGGCGCCGGCAATCGGTAGCCGGCGCTAAATCCCCACCCTTGCCAATTGTAGAAAAAACGCTAACTTTGCACTCCACGCCCTGGTGGTGGAATGGTAGACACGAGGGACTTAAAATCCCTTGGCCCGAAACGGCCGTGCGGGTTCGATCCCCGCCCGGGGCACAGAAATACGCTTTCTAGATATCTAGAGGGCGTATTTTTCGTTACTTGGCAAACATTTGGCAAACATCGTTGTGTTTTGAGATTGATTTTGCCGGAAATGACACTTTCCAGTCTCTGTTGAGTTCCGCTGTTCGCTCAGCAAGGACAACTACTACTTCGCCGTGCGTGCCCTCTCGGCGGAGGGGCATCCCGGTCTGCCGGGCGTCGCCCGCTGAGACCGGCAGTTACTGTGATTATTCTACGATAGCGACGCTCATCGAGCTGCTGCCGCTCAGGGCCGTCTCCAGCCCGAGGATGCGGCGGTCGCTGCCGGTGGAGCGCCAGACGGTGATCTCCTTGCCGCTGCCGTTCTCCATCAGGCCACGCTCGGTCATTCGGACCAGGAAGCGGTCTGCGGTCCGGCCCGGATAGCGGTCGCTGTCGGTCCCTTCGTGTATGAGTGTGGCGGCGAAGGACTTCCCGCTCATCAGCACGTGCAGTTTCTGCGAGGCGCCTTCCGCGAGCGTGACGAAGCGGACGTACTGCAGCAGCATCGCCAGGTCCATGGTCCGCCCGTCCATCGGAAAGGTCGTCGAGACGGGGTCGGCCGGAGGCAGCAGGGCCTCGGACCGGATGACCCCCGCCTTCTTGTCGTAGAAATACTCGTATTTCCCGCCTTTCTTGACCGGATTGACGAAGTACAGCGGGTCCAGCGTGGCCTGGGACAGGTAGATGTCCACCAGGTAGTCCGAACTCATGAACAGGCGGAAGATGGAGGAAGCCTGGATGGCGACGTGGGAATGGTAGGCGTCCTGCTTCTCCCAGGAGGCGCGCTCCAGGGAGATCGTGGCGTCGGCCACCTTCGTGTTGACGCCGCCCCACTTGTAGCGGACTTCGTAGCGGACGGTGCCCAGGGCCTCGGGCGCTACGCGCCGGGCGGCCCGGGCGCTCCCCGCGGCCACCAGGATGGCCATCAGGACCAGTATCGTGCGTTTCATACTCAGAATCTTACGTTTAACTGCATACGTGCGGTG
>Ga0310697_10002181_pt1 | contig 21249 bp, 18 predicted proteins | sample 172DNAGHGlowgp2_FD_203883 | JGI IMG/M metagenome (GOLD analysis project Ga0310697, IMG submission 203883) | Sheep rumen microbial communities from Palmerston North, Manawatu-Wanganui, New Zealand - 1728 DNA GHGlow gp2 (v2) (version 2) | ecosystem: Host-associated > Mammals > Digestive system >... | reverse complement strand
GGTCGTTTTCATCAACATTGCGCGCGACCAGGCCTTCGGCCTCTAACCTGCGAAACATAATGCACAGGTTTGGTGTTGGAATACATTGGCGATGTGCAATTTCTTTTAATTTCGAACGACCAGACACAGCCAAATCACATAATATAAATAACTGTTGGCGATTATACCCCAATTTTTGCGACGGAAACTGTTGAACGCGCGCCAATAAACGTTCCAAAATCATTCCATGTTGTTCAATCAATTCTATAAATCTTTTACGTGTCATGACAAACACCTTTGTTTAAAAAAACATTAAAAACTTTAATGATTATATATATAAAGTTTTTATTTGCAAGTATATTTAAATAAAATTTTTTTATTTTATTACTTGATATTCAAAAATAATCTGGCAGGACACAAAAAACCGCCGGCAAATAATTTGACTTTTTGATAAAGTTTGTATATTGTATTTGGGTCCAAGGCAGTTTGAAAGCTCCCATCGTCTAGCGGTCCAGGACATCGGATTCTCATTCCGGCAACATGGGTTCGATTCCCATTGGGAGTGCCATCCGTCTTTGCCGATGGCAAAGCCGCGATTTATTTTTTATTGCATACGTTATGTATTTTGTTAAAATTTGTGTAAAAAGGAATATGTAATGGCTTCTCAGTTGTTTGTCTTGTCGCATTTTTAATTTATGTTATATTTTTTTAAAAATACCGCCCAAAATAGGCGGTGTTTTTATTTTGTCACTGTGTCGGCGATTTTTTGTGCCGCACGATTTTCAACACGTGATTTTTCAGCCATTTTTTCCAAACGCGATGGATTATCGAACAATTCGGTCAATGTAGATGACAACCATTTTTCTGTAAATTTCGATTGTTCAATCGCAAAACCACCACCCAATTTCGCAAAAGATGCCGCGTTGGCCGCTTGGTCTGGATTGATATTTAACGGGACCAAAATCGCCGCACGACCGACCGTTTCCAATTCTATAACGGTGCTGGCACCACTGCGTCCAATTACCAAATCTGCGTCCTGGATTGCCGATGCCATATCACGAATAAAAGACAATACATTTGCGTGGATTTTATGTTCAGCATAAAAGCGTTGTAATTTTTCAACATTTTCTGGACGGGTTTGATGTGTGACGAAAATCTTTTTGTTTTTCATACCCGCAATCGCCAATGGGACAACATCGTCCAAAATTTGCGCCCCTAGCGAGCCACCTGTCACCAACAAATGCGATTTATTTGGAATTTTAGAGCCTGCAATATTCAAAAAATCAGCCCGCACAGGTAATCCGGTATAAACAATTTTTGTATTCGTATTTTTTGGCATGCCATCGACAGTTGGAAAACTGGTCATCAAAGTTTTTACCCACCGCATAGAAAATTTATTCGCGCGACCAATCGCCGCATTTTGTTCATGCAAAAATGTTGGTATATGCCAAACATGTGCCGCAAATACAGCCGGCACAGACGCATAACCACCAAACGCGACAACTCTGTTTGGGCGCGAAAATAAAAATCGTAATATTAATCCACATGCCGAAACCCCAATTTTAAACAAAGCATACATTTGTTTTATTTTACTTTTGGCACCAACCCCAGATGCCCAAATATGCACAACACGTGCGCCATCTGGTTTGGATTCACGCACCATTTTGTCGGTTCGACCATCACAAGAAATTGTTATTTTATGACCACGCGATGCCAATTCAGTCGCCACAGCCATTGCAGGGAACACATGGCCGCCTGTACCACCAGTTGCAATCCATATTTTCATTTTTAAATCTCCGTCTTGTATGATATAATTATAGCATGAGATAAGTATATTGCAAATATTAAGGAGAATGTAAAAATGAATACGATTGACAGACAACGCGAAATTTCAAAATTGATGCCCAGAACTGATGGTTACAGACACTATCCCAGCAATACCGTTGAAAACATCAAACAAATTATTGTCTTGATAAAGAATGAACCAAATAAAACACTGCAATTTGCATATTTTGGTAAATTGATGGATAAAGTTTTAGATTTCATGCATACATTGTCTTTTGAAGTTTGGAATGACCATAAAAAAGTCACATCTGGGTCTAGAGGACACGACCGCAAAGAAGTTCTTGGTATGTTACGTGCTTTAAAAAAATTGCATTTTGATATAAATTATCGCCCTGGTCGTATGAAAATAATCAATCAATATGTAAAAGAATTGGGTGGAACTGTAAAAACCAAAGAAGAAATGCAACAAGAAAAGGCGCAAAAAATGCAAGCTGCCGCAGAAAAATTGAAAAACGGCGAAAAGATGCCACGCAAGAAAAAGAAATCGATATTAGGATTATTGCGTCAAGGCAAACAAAAATAAAAAAACGGTCAAATGACCGTTTTTTTTATTCGTTATAATTTTTTATTTCCATTTGTCTTCGCGGATTAGCGCCAATATAAACCCAAACAACAGGCAAAAACCCAAAAATGAACTGCCACCGAATGAAATAAATGGCAATGTCATGCCTTTGGGTGGCATTATATGTAATGTTGTTGCCAAATTCAAACAAATCTGGAACGCAAATAATGATGTTGCCCCAGTTATCGCATACAACACAAATTTATCACGCGCATTTTCCGCCGCCGATATTAAATGTTTTATAACTTTGACAAACAACCATAACAACAAACAACCAACCAATGCGCCAAATTCTTCAACCAATGCCGCAAACACAAAATCGTTTTCCGCCATTGGTAATCTTTCAATTGCAAAAGCTTCTTCCCCCATACCAAACAATCCACCTTGGCGAATTGCATTTACCGCATAACCAACCTGACTGGTGGGGTCCAATGGTTTGAATAAAAAGTCCATAATACGTTCATGCACGTGATGCCAAAATAAAAATGCACAAATACCACCGCCAACAACCACACCACCCAATATTGCCAGCCATTTTTTTGGCAATCCGGCAACAAATAACATCGCTGCAAAAACCGAAAAATACAATATTGTTGTTCCAATGTCTGGTTGTTTAAACAAAATACCCAAGACCATCAAAAACACAATAACATATGGCCACCAAGAATTTATATTAAATTTCCACGCATCACGATTTGTAAAAACATCGTCGCCATACATTTTTTTCATGCGCGTTAAAAACCATGCTGTGATTATTATAAACCCAGGTTTCATAATGTCCGATGGCATCAAATTTTGACCCGCCACAGATACCCAACGCGCCGATCCATTTATAACACTGGCATGAAATAATGTCATAACCAGTAATGGCAAACAAACCAAAACATTTAACCAAGATATTTTTATAACCCATTTTTTATTAAGCATACTGGCGGCGAATAATGTTCCAATGCCCAAAATATAAAACGGCAACATATTTACAAAAAAATGATACCAAGGCATACGACCATGTGTGCGAATAATATTTGCACTGCCGGTGAAAAAAGTTGCCATAACACCAATAAATATCATTATAGCAATATAAATTATTAACCAACGGTCGATACCAAAATACCAATCTGTCAGTTTGCTGTCATCGGTTCTGCGTGCAACTTCACTTATAACTTTCATCTATCCATCCCCTTGACCCTCTATAAACTTATGCAAATTTTAATAAAATCAATGCAACCCCAGAAAACAATATCGACATAATGAAAAACCGTTCAACGATTTTTGTTTCTGGCCAACCCAGTTCTTCAAAATGATGATGCAATGGTGCGCGCAAGAATATGCGTTTGCCTGTACCTGTCATTTTGCGAGTAATTTTGAAATACATTGTTTGCATAAAAGATGACAACAAAATCAAAACCATCATGCCGGCGGCAATACCCATAATGATTTCCGATTTTAATAACATCGCAACTGTTCCCATAAATCCACCCAGTGCCAGTGACCCAACATCACCCATAAAAATGGACGCTGGTTTGGAATTATACCACAAAAATCCAAGGACCGCGCCGGCGGTTGCACCCAACGGTGCGTACAGGGCACTGGCATCTGGCAAGAATAAAACACTGTCCATAAAACCGATTCTGGTTGCACCATATAACGCAACAACCAAAACAATCAACACCGGCAAATATAATTTGGATAACATGCCGTCCAAGCCGTCTGTGATATTTGTCGCATTTGCAGAACCACAAATAACAAAATAACCAAATATATAATATAAAAATCCCAATGTTATTGATATTGAGCCCGGCAAATCAATAACCCACGCATTTAATGGCCATAAAATCGTTGAACCCACAACTATTGATAAATCTGGGACATACGGGGGCATTGTTTTGTTTATCATATACACCAAAATTGCAACAAATACGGCCTCGGCCAATAATCTGGTGCGGGGTGACAAACCATTTGCAGCCTTTTTCGATTGAGATGTGACCTTTTTATAATCATCAATAAAACCTAATACTGCGAACATAACCAATGCCGATAAAGCAATCCAACCATCTTGGTTAGACATCGGCATAAACAATACAGATGCCAATAAAATCGCAAAAACTATTAAAATACCACCCATTGTTGGGGTGCCAGCCTTGACTCTATGCGATTCTGGAACATTTTCACTGATTGGCTGACCTTTTTTCTGTAATGCATGCATCCAGCGCACAAACCCGCGACCACACAACAAAACAACCAAAAAAGATAACCCAAAAGCAGCCGCAAACTGCGCCCAACCACTTGCAAAAAAATACGCACCATTTGCCAAAAGATAATCGTGAAGCATAAAATTTTTCTCCTTTTATACTCACATTTTACCATAAAATAACAGCAATACAAATTTAATTAAAAATAAATTAAAACACACCGCCAACCTGAGGGGCGACCTGTTCCATGGTTTCGCCATCAACGGTTATAACCACCGTTGGTGTTTCCGCAGGTTCGTTTGGACCCTGGTTAGCCTTGAATGCTTCGGTAATAATAACACCATTTGGATCACGCGTAGCGGCAACACCGGTTGCACGATTTACACGCACAAAATGTAATCCGTCCGGCACAGAAAATGGTTGATTTTTCTGGTTCGCCAATGCAGGTGTCATAAAATCAGAAAACACACGTGCGGCGGTATATGACCCAGTTCCCTTGCCCAATGGACGTGGTGTATCGTATCCCAAATAAACGCCCGCAATTAAATTTTTAGAAAACCCAATAAACCAAGCATCTTTGACATCATTTGTGGTACCTGTTTTACCCGCGATTGTGTGTCCCGGAACCATTGCCTGACGACCTGTTCCGCGTTCAACCGCGCCCTGTAAAATAGAAACCAATTGATATAAACTTTGTGGGTCTGACAAAGCCGGTCCCATATCATCATCATCAGGTGGCAACATGCCATCGTCCCATTTTTCAATTTTTGGTGCAACACCATCGATTGTTCGGCCATAGCGGTCTTGGACATAATCGACCAAACGCGGTTTAATCACATGGCCACCATTTACAAACGCCGAATATCCTGTCACCAAATTTTGCAATGTTGTTTCGCCAGACCCCAACGCAAAAGATAAATTTACATCGCGCATACTTTCTGGATATACACCAAACCGTTTTGCAACATCAATCGCATCACGAACACCAATTTGTTCCACCAAACGCACAGTTGGCACATTACGCGATGTTTCCAATGCCAAACGCAATGGGACATCACCCAAGAATTTTTTATCGTTATTTTCAGGTTTCCATTCTGTAAAAGCATCTTTCCAACCGACAATAGGCGCGTCCAGCAATATGGCTTCGGGTGACATACCTTTTTCCAATGCCGCCAGATAAACGAAAGGTTTTATTGTACTGCCAATTTGACGCATAGCCTGGGTTGCACGATTAAACGAACTTTGTGCAAAACTGCGTCCCCCAGACATTGCCAAAACACGTCCTGTATATGGATTCATAACAATAATTGCGCCCTGCAATTTTTCGTTTCCACTGCGGCCAGCATTGTAATTATCCAAAACCTTATTTAACGCGTTGGACGCCGCGCGTTGCAAATCAGGTTGAATTGTTGTTTTGATATACAAACCGTTATTATACAACTCGTCACGACCGATTGTATCCAATAATTGACGGCGAACTTCTTCGGCAAAATATTGGAAAGTGTCTTCCATTTGTTCTGTAAAGCCACTGTTGATATTCAAAGCCTCGGCCGCGGCGGCGGTCGCCTCTTCTTTGGTAATATATCCTTCCTCTGCCATGCGACGCAAAACATAGTTTCTGCGTTCAATTGCGGCATCACGATTGTTTGGGGCCTTGGGCAAAGATGCCAAAAACGCACATTCCGCCAAAGACAAATCTTTGACAGGTTTATTGAAATACATCAATGCCGCCGAACCAACACCATAGGCACGCGCGCCCAGGAATATTTGATTCAAATACAATGTCATTATATGTTGTTTGGAAAAAGACCGTTCCAATCGCAGTGCAAGGATAGCCTCTTTGACCTTGCGCGAAATTGTTCGGTCAGATGTTAAAAAGAAATTTTTTGCAACCTGTTGGGTGATGGTTGATGCGCCAGAAAATTTAGCATCAAAACCCATAGCGCGCATGATATTATTTAATGACGCACGAACTATGCCCTGGATATCTATACCGGGGTGAGTCCAGAAATTTTGGTCTTCGGCGGCAACAAATGCATTAACCAATTGTGGTGGCATATCGGCAAAATCGATAAACACACGACGTTCCGCCGCGTATTCAATCAATAACGAACCGTCCGCCGCGTAAAGCCGGGTTGCAACCGGGGGCGCGTATGTCGCCAATTTTTTATAATCAGGTAAATCATTTCCATAAATAAAAATCATCGCAGCCAATGCCGCAATTCCAAAGGTTATGCACCAAAATATTATATTTAGAAAAATCTTTAAAATTTTTTTGAACCGCATAAATCTATTATATTATATGATTTTACAATTTGCAATTTTTAATTATGGTTTTTATACCCCCTCCACCCGCTTTCGCTTCGCTTCAGCGAGGTCCCCCCCGAAACGTCCGTCTTCGCTTCGCTCCGTCGCGACTGGGGCGGAATAAAAAATCGCCCGATTGGGCGAATAAAATATTATAATTCAATATGACCGTTGGTCGCGATTAATTCGGCACCTTGGCTTATTTTTCCACCGGATTCGCGAACCAATAATTCACCGGCGGCGATTTCTGCATAATCCAATGGCACAGAACAATAAGCGTCCAATTTACCAGATGCAACAGATGCCAAATCCAAAGCCGGACAACCGGACACACGAACATCACCCAATTTTTTGGAATTATCGTTTGTATTATATGCAATCATCGCGTCATCAATATCGGCGATTTGTGACACATGAATCTTGTTAGAATGATATGCAGAAAACATGTATGCCCCATCATCAAGTTCAGCATAATATAATTTATCCAATATCGGTGCATAAACCAACGCGATTTTTGTTTCGCCGGCTGCCCGCAGTGCCAATGATATTGCAAAATTTGGATTTGCACGCACAAAATTTGCCGCCCCAGACATTGCCAAAACAAACTCGTCACGGCCATCACCGGTGCGTGTCATATTTGGTGTCAATAATCCCGCAGACGGGCGCACCAATAACAAATCTTGTAATATGCTTTCTTCGATACGGGCGGCGGCACGTGCCACAAAATCGCGCGCACCACGCAAAGATTGTTGCAGGTTTTCAACCTCGCCAAAATCGTGACGCAGGCCGCTTGCTGTTTTTTCCAGCGCAGCAAACATTTTGTTTAATTCGGTTGAACCCTTGATAAGCAAATCCATTTTGCATTCCCCCCAATCAAAAAAGCCGTTAAATCATTAAAATTTAAAGCCAGCAAATTTGCTTTTGAAATCGGCGGCACGTTGGCCCTTGGTTTCCATATTATTGCGTTGGCCAGTCCATGCAGGATGGTTCAAGTTATCAGTTGATAAAACCAAGTCTTTTTTGACCGAAGAATACATTTTTACAGTTTCACCATTTGTCATTGTGACATTGATTTCGTGATATTCTGGATGAATTCCTTGTTTCATTGTTTTTACCCTTTTATTTTTTATATAAGCCCAAAAATTATACATTGTATTTTTCGAATTGCAAGTTTTTATTTGCTTTTTGCCGTCATACCGGCGCAGGCCGGTATCCAGTTTTGCGAAACGCAAAACTTGCGTAATGATGTCAAATGACACAGGTTTGCACATGCGTGCAAACTGGATCCCGCGCTTCCGCGGGATGACGAATTGTGTGGCGGTATGACGATGAGAGGGTATGACGATTATTCTGGCACAAAACCATTGGCGATTAAAAACTCTGGGTATAAATCTTTCCAATCTGGATTTTTTTCAACAATCAATTTTATTTTCCAATTTCTGTTCCACTCTTTTAACTGCCGTTCACGTTTTACCATAATATCCAGGCAATCATGATATTCATAATATACCAATTTATTACAATTGTATTTTGCGGTAAAAGATTTAGTATATATTTTATTTTTATGTTCCCATACGCGCCCAACCAAATCAGATGTAGAACCAACATATAGAGTCCCCATACGTTTTGATGCCATAATATAAACATAACCACCTGATCTCATAATCTTGATTTTATGGGTTTTTATTACTATTGCAATTATTTTTTACTATCGTCATACCGGCGCAGGCCGGTATCCAGTTTGCGACAGCAAACCTGTGTAATAATGCCAAATGACACAAGTTGATGCAGAGCATCAACTGGATCCCGCGCTTCCGCGGGATGACGAGAGTTGTGCGCCGGAATGACGAGTGGTTGAGTGACGGGGCAGTTGTGGCAAATTGGCGGAATACCCCCGCCACCGCCCGCCAAGACGGCGCCGCGGTCCCCCGCCCCAATGGGGTAGAATAAAAAAACCGCCAATAACGGCGGTTTTTTTTGTTTCATATCAATTATTAATCTTCGGTTATATTGACGGTGACGATATCGCCAAAGTCACCAACCAATTCGCCGTTGATATAGCAATGGATTTTTGAACCGATGTTTTCCATCCATTCTTTGACAGCCGCGTTTTCGGCATTTTCATATTTGGCCTTTTGTGCAGATGACACAATTCCGTTTGCCAAAGCCGCCGTTGCAATACCACCAGCCGCACCAGCAACAACGTCACCAATCACACGTTTCTTTTGACCCGCATTCTTGGTATCTGCATCATTTGATACTTCATTGCAAACCTTTTGCAATTCTGCGATTGCGCTATCCAATGTAGAGGAATTACTATCCCAATCGGTTGTGCTTTGACCATAGGTTGCAGTTTGACCAGCATATGCCCCTTTGGTTTCAATCGTTGTTAATGTCAAAGCATTTATTTCACCAGATAATGCATCAACAGATGTTTTAAAGTCATTTTTGTAATTACTGGACTGTGCAAGTATTCCTTGTGCTTGATTTAAAGCTGCTTTCACTTGTGTTAAATCAACCGTTTCACCAGCACGAGAGAAAGAAGTAGAACCCTTTAACACATCAAGTTGTGCTCTGGCAAGTGCTACATGACTTTCACAATCTTGTTTCTTGGTTATTTCGTTGTTTGCAAGACGACCACAGTATCCAAAAACTCTATCTATTAAGTTACTTACAGTAGCAACTTGAATTGGATTAACACCATATTCTGCATTGGTTGCAGGTTTGTATGCTGTTAATTCTTCGCCGCGCTTTGTTTCCAATGACACGCGAGATGGGATAGTGATATTTGACACTTTATCACTCATACCGGCGGCAACCAATTTTGATTTCGCCTGTTGCGCATAAGATAATGCACTGTCCATCGTTGCCTGTTTTTTGTCATTCAATGCGCTGTTATAACTGGAACGTGCCTTGGACACCAAATCAGCCGCCTCGGTCGCCGCATTGGCTTTGTTCAAATCACTGTTCAAGAATCCACCCAAACCGGATTTTGATTGCAACGCATCATATCCCCATGCGGACAGTCCGGCACCCAATGTGCCAACACCCAATGTTGTCCATAATTTAACATTTTTATCAGCCTGGGAACCTTGACCGGCATCTTTACGCGCCTGGGCGCCAACCTTGGCAGACATTGCGTCCAATGTTTTTTCAGAAATCCATGATCCACATGTAAATGCGTCGCCCGCCGCGAAATACACTGTGCTTTCGTTATTGCCACTGCCTTTCAATGTTCTGGAATCGTCTTTGGCCAACCAATCGATACCCGCAAACCCAAGGTTTTTAACCTCTGGCGCCTCGATAGAACCACCAGACAACAATGTTGTCAAATCGCGGTCTTCACTTTGTAATGTGACCTTTACACGGCAGAAAGAATCATATATATTATTGCTTTCTGCTGTTGCATCTTGTAAACCATGAGACGCATAATTCGTTGGCATTTTTTTGGTCATTTCAGCCCAAACGAACGTTGGATCTGGATTCGCCCCAGTATTTTGCGCGCGACAAATATTGTGTTCGCGGGTTAATTTCGCCTTGTATTGTGCTTGGGCATCGCGTTCAACCAAATCCAAAATATCTTGGAACAATATTGACATTGCCTGGTTTTCCATCAACGAACTCTTTGATACGCGATGCGCCTTGGTACAAGTCATATTTGTTGCCCCTGATTCATCAGCACAAATATCAATAACACCACCATCGCATTCGCATTTACGTTTACCATTCGCATCAACATCATTTACCATTCCATCGGCTGTCGCCATAGATGCAGAATTACGCCAAGCATTTGACAAAGTTGTTTGGCCAGATCCCCACCCAGCTGTAACACTGGATTCACCATCAGAAATACCCAATTTTGCAATTGCTAAACTTTCGCTGCATGTGTCTGCGTTACGAATTGTACTGGAACACAAACCTTGCACAATTGAATAATCCAAAACGCCACCAACACGATTCATGGATTTATCAAACTTTGAATTTCCAGAACTGGTTGTTGTTAAATACACATCATTACGGTTGCGATAGCAATTCATGTAATCTTTGCCGCACATTGATTTTACACAATTTTCAACCAAATTTTGGCATTGTTTTTTCATCTGTTCAATTGATGCCGCATTATATGATGTCGATAAATCAGCGTTTAATGCAGATACAATTGGTGCGTTATTGTTTGAACCGTCAAATTTCGGGAACAGTGTGCCAAATGTATCGATTGTGCCACCCATTTCAAATGTGTATTTATCGGCCCCCTGCATAGCCGCCATGTGACGACAATTTGCATCGGTATTCACGATTGCCGCGCAACCATTTTCAATGTCGCTATACGCGTTTGCACCATTGATAGATTTTTCTGTGCTGGAATTACCAAATACACGTGAATAGCATGCCGCACCAGAACCACCGCCGCATGAATGAATCGCACATGATTTAAATGTTTCAATACATTTGTTGCGGGCATCACTGTCAAATTTTTTCACCAATTCATTTACCTTGGTGGTCAAAATTGTCTTGCGGGACGCATATGCCTCGCCAAAGACATCTTCGCGTAAATCTTCGTCTTGCAAATCAGCCTTGGTTGGTTTTTTACCGTCATTAAATGTCATATAGCAATATTGGTTTGAACCAATCGTGTCGGTACATGCCGCGCGGAAGAATTTACGAACATCGCCAGCCATTTGTTTGCCTGTACGTTCTGCGGTATCATCATCCCAATTTATGCTCCCCGTGGAAATCGATTGTGCAGAATTCACGACAGACCAATCAACATCTTCGACACAACTGTATGGGTTTTTCGCACATGCGTTTGCAAAGCAGTTATCGACAACTTTATAGCATGTATTGACCGCGTTTGCCGCCGCCAAAGCCGCGCCGTCTTCGACCCATGAATTAACATCACTGCTAGTTCTGTCATAGTTCGCCAATTGTTTATTAGATGGTTTTGTTTTTTGACCTTCACCGAATAATTGTTGGAAACCTTCCTTTTGGCAACGCGCCAATGTCGAATCGCACATTGCAGCCTGACGTTTAAATTCGTCAGCAGATGTACATAATTCGAAATCTTCGCCACAGACATTGTCTTTATTCAGACATCTTTTATATTTTTTTACACAGTCAGATGTATTTAATTTATTGCGAATTGCTGCACCACTGATATCAACCCCCATAATAGAGCCAGGCGTTGGATATGTATAATTTGTTATATCACCGTTTTCATCAGTTGTAGATTCGGACAATGCGTCCAGATTACTGGTTCCCAATAATCTTTCAATCGCGGACGGAGAGCATTGGTACAATGTACTGACACATTCAGACATGTGTCCATGGAATAAAACATTTGTCGTGCATTCTTCAAATCCAGAACCACAGGCATTATCGCCCTTCATACAATCGCGGTAATTATCAACGCATTCGGCATCGTCAATCAAACTGGTTCCGGTTGATGACCCACTTGTCGATGACGATGTTGTCGTTGTCGCCGTCGCCGCAGATGATTTCATGACATTCGACAAAGATGGCAAACGACGCATCGCCGTCGCATTTGCCACAACGCCAACACGCGCAGGTGCAACCGCCGCCAAAGCCACGCCACATACGGACATAACCGCAATAAAACTAACAGAATTTTTGAAAAAATGCATCTCCTGACTCCTATATTTACGATTTATTTTATCATATTTATAGACAAAAATAAAGCGCTATTTTCAAACTTTGACACGTCACCAAAGGTTGTGGTTCACAGGCAAATTGCAATTGTCGTCATACCGCAGACGTGCGGTATCCAGTTTTGCGACCCGCAAAACTTGTGTCATCAGTGAGCAAGTTTGTGCCAATGGCACAAACTGGATCCCGGCATGCGCCGGGATGACGTTCTGCTATTGAATAAAAATTTTAAATTTCTTCGAGTATTTCTTTTAATTCCATCATATCGGCGGGCAATGGCGCCTTGAAAGTCATTTGTTTATGGCTTATCGGGTGTTTGAACGACAAATATGATGCATGCAACATTTGACCGTTGTGCGTCTTTAAAAATTCCAGCAATTCTGGATTTTTAACACTGCCCAATCTGGTTGTACCACGACCATAGATTGGGTCGCACAAAACCGGAAAACCATGCGCCGATAAATGAACCCTGATTTGATGAGTGCGCCCGGTTAGCAAATTACATTTAAACTGTGAAATACCAACCGTCCCCCACGCATCAACCACCAAAACCTCGGTCGTGGCAGGTTTGCCCCCAGATTTCACCATTGTCATTTTTTGTCTGTTGCGTGATGAACGCGCAATATTGCCAGTTATCGTTGCACTTTCCCAATTTGGCACACCCCAAACAAACGCGTCATATTTACGCGTTAAATCGTGGGTCGAAAATATCTTGACCAATTCGCGATATGCGGCATCTGTTTTCGCAAACACCATAACCCCAGATGTATCTTTGTCCAGACGATGAACAACCCCAGGACGAACATCGCCACCAATTGATGCCAATGATGTATAACATAATAAATTTTGAACCAATGTCCCTGTTTTATTCCCAGCCGATGGATACATTACAACACCACGCGGTTTATTTATCACAATAATATCATCGTCTTGGTATAAAATATCCAAGTCAAAATCACATGAAATATTATCAGCCGCCACAGTTGCCCGCGGTGCATCAGGAACAATCACAATATACAATTCACCAACGCGGACTTTGTCAGAAAACTTTACAGATGTTCCGCCACGTGATACAGAAAATTTTTGAATTTCACTGCGCGAAAATTCAGGCATTTTGGACGCTAAAAATTTATCAAGCCGTATGCCAACACTATCGTCATCCACAATAAATTCACGTTGCATTTTTAAACCTTATTTATACTTTGACCAATCGGGGCCCTTGTCGCATTTTGACAAATCAATTTCTAATTCATAATCACCCGATACATCACATGTTAAAATTCCGGTTGTTTCCGCCTGTTCTGCGTCCGCCCCGGCATTGCGCCATGCAAATTTAATTTCACGCGGTGGATATATGCACACCAGGCGCAATTTATTTTCAGTTTTGCCAAATGAATCCAACCAAACACGAACGGAATCAGCCTCGCCATAACAGGGAAAAGAATCCAGGTAATACAAAATCAAACCATTTTTTAATAATGATTTATTTGTCCCAACAAATTTACCCGTATATTGCGCCAATGGCAACCCAGTTATACCTGACCAATCCACAGTCGTTGAAAAAATACTGACACGCGGACCAATTGGTGCCGGTTGTGGTGGTGTGGTGGTATCTGCAAACGCAGGCACACAAAACAAACACGCAAGAAATGCAATTATTTTCTTCATTTTTCAAACTCCCCCAATTTTACAGAAATCTTTTTTACACCCGCCGATGGCGCACGCAAAGTATAAACAAATGCCGCACGCGCCCCAGATTCCAAAATTGGAACAGATGGGGTAAATTGTTCGCCAGAACCAATTTGCTTTCCATTTTCATCATACGATAAAACAATTATGTTTGGTGGGCTGTAAAATTCATCACTGCGATTTTCAATTATGCCAGATACAATGAAATGATTTATACCATTTCCGTCAGGTGCCAATTCTGTTTTGACGATTGATGCCGCCAATGGCGATTTTGATTCCATGTGCGAACGATATGTCGATACCGCAACAATCGAAAATATCACCGCAGATATCAATGCGCATAATGCCGCCAAAAATAATAACAATGGATTTTTTCTGGCCCGGGTTTTAATCATCCATGAATGACCACAAATTGCACATTTAACCGGCACCGCAGGTATTTTGGGTATCGTATATTCTGTTTTACAAAAATCACATTTTATTTTCATAACATACCTTTTATAGCACAATTTATTGTAATTTCAACAAGCGATATTTTGCACGCACATCTGCGGCAATTTTATTCAACGCATTTTGATAATCTGCAACCGTCGCATTTGCATTGGCGGCAATAGATTTAAATGTTCGACCGGCATTTGTTGTCGTATCAAATTCGGCACGCGGTAAATAACTAATCATTCTGTTCAAATCACCCAAAAATAAATCGTTAAAACTTGCAGATGAACTGCTGGCGTCCCAATAATAATTTGGATTTTGTGGGTCACTGATTTTTGATGAAACGGTTAATTTCGGTGTAATCGAACCCGCATAACCAACCGTCACATGCATTGCAGTAATACTGCCATAGCGCATTTTTACAGAACCATTTACAGTTAAAATTACAGGTTTGCCGTTTGCGTTATCTATGGTTAATGCCGGCAAAGTCAAATTCGTCACCAGCAAATCGTTCGTTGTAAAAGATGAAAATTTACCTGTATCGGTCAAAGACAAACGACCAGATATTTCTAAATTTCGCGAATCCGATGTCAAAGAACCTGATACAGTCGCACTCTTGGTTGAAAACAAACTGTCAATTGTTGTGCGATTATCAAAAATCATATTGCGTGATGTGATTTTGCCAATAGTTAAAAATTCATCAAAAGAACCATCAATAAAACTCATATCTTTGACACCAATAATATCATGACCGCCCAAGTTTAATGACGAACGCATTGTCGCATCGTCTGGGTCATTTGATGGAACGCGCCACAGGTATAACGCATTATCACGATTTACCGTTGTTGTTCCAACCAACCCAGATGCCGCCGTCACACCCAAATCTGCAACAGATGCACGCCAAGAATCATTTGCACCATATGCTTTATTGCCATCAATAAAACCAACCGCCCCCCCAGACATATTTACAATTTGATGCGTTCTAAACGGTGTAATTTTATCAGATTCATAAACAACGATTCCTTGCAAAGTGGCCTGGCCATTAAAATCACGCGATTTTAAAACACGCAATTGATATTTAACATTTTTATCTGCGGCAATTTCTGGGTCTAAACCATATTTTTCCAAATCAGCCAATTCAACACGTGTAATATTTCGACCATAAGGCTTTAACATAATTTCACGATTATCAATAATATAACGTTCCAATGCGTTTTGTATTTCTGTCATCTGTTTTGTGACGACAATATTTTCACGACGTTCAATCGCCGAACGTTGATATTTAAACACAAACGGAATTATCAACATAGCCAGCGCAACCGACAATAACAATTCCACCAGCATATTGCCGCTTTGATTCATATTAAAAAATTTTATATTGTTTCGTTTCATTGTTCAGGCACACTTTCTTTGGTTTGCCAATCAGATGCCATAATCGCACTGAACTCATCTTTGTTTGGTGTTTGTGATATTGTTGTTCGTCCCAATTTAAAAGTCGAAAAACTGGGCATTTGATTTGACGGAAAAGACCAATTACCAATCTTTAATGGTGCGGTCCCAGACATTAACAATTCACCAGACACCGTTAATCCAAAATCACCATAAAACACCATGTCATTTGCACTGATATATGGTGTATGAACAGAATTCGATGATATCGCAGTAAAAGCATTGATTGTTCGATTACTGGACGATTTTAATTTAAACAAATTTCCAATACGCACAGATTTTTTAATTGTTGCCCTGTCGGTAATAACCGCGCCAGTATTACTAAAATTATTTCCGTTCAGGTTATTTGCAGTTATTGTGCGAAAACCACTGATATCGCCCAACGCACGTATCGTATCAATAACCGCATCGTTGCCTTGGATATTTGCACCAGATGAAAAATACGCAGAATCTGCAATAACATCATCAGCACGAATAAATGTTGTTTCTATATTTTTTACAGACACCGTTTCGGCATTTAATGTTCCAACATTTAATAAATCTTTGCCACCCATATTTAAATTTCTCAGCATCGCATTTAAATTAAATTCTGCGGCATCTTTGGCAATTTCTTCTTCTGTTTTTTTTATTGTTAGTTTTTTTGATTTCGTTTCAACGATTGAATCCGATGCCGCACGATGCAAAAAATTCGTCCGGTCCATCGTCGCAAAATTATGCGATATACGATATATTAAATTACCAGGTTTAAAATCAGGACCCGATACAGCCCAACCTGTGCCATAGGCAACACCATCATCATCAACAACCGCGGCGGTGGCACCAATTTGACGCGCAATTTGATTTACCCGAACACGCGAATCGGTTATGTCAAATCCCAGATAAATATCTGTTATTGTTGTGCCACGAAATTGACGCTTGTCGATAAAACCACTGGATATAATTGGCGATATTTCTTGTAAATCTGTGGCGGTCATTTGTATTTCTGCAACATCAGGCCAATCTTCTTGGTGGGTACGAACAAAATTTAATGTCGCGTCTTGCAAATCAACAATCTGTTGTGCCACAGAAATATTTTCCAAATCGTCGTATGTGTTTGTCATTTGACGATACATAAACGGTGCCGCAACCGCCGCAATTGATATCGCCAATATCACCTCTAACAACGAGGCGCCACGCGAATTATCGTTAAAGATTTTTGTTTTATATACAGTCACTGCGCCCCGCCATCAAACATTGTTTTGCATTTATTCTTTGTTCCAAACGTTCCCAGAACAAATATTCACACAGTATATGTTGTGCCAAAGAATTTGAATTATATACTTCGCCTAGACTTGCGACGATTGAATTACATGTCACAGTTTCTGCATCATCTTTTTTTGGATTTTTCAAAATCGCAAAACCACCGTTATCAATATAAGACACACGAACATCGGGTAATACGGTTGTGCTGGCCGGACGAATATCTACAATAACTGCACCACTGTCGCCGGCATTTAATGCCTTGGACGTTTGGTCACGCAAAGTGACATGCGATGCAATCAGGGAACCGGTTGAAATACCACTGGTTGAATTATACGATAAATATCCAGAATCACCCGACACATAAACTTCTTGACCACTGCTGACATTTAAATACGAACCGACATCTAGTGTTTCGGCACTCAACACAATATGTTCTGTTTCCAAATTACCGCGCACGTCCCATGTAACAGGCCCAGTAAATCCGGTACGCCCCGCCGTTAAATCAAATGAATACACCGATGCAGAATCTGATTCAAAATTTCCAGTCGAACCGTATTGAGAAATTGTTTTTCCAAACACATTTTTTGCACGCAACGAACCACGCGTTAATGCCAATGCAGACCCACCAGATTTTGATTGAAATATACTTTTGTCCGCAACAAAATTTTTTATTTTATTTTTTGAATTCCTTTCGCCTTCATTACCGGCGATATCCAATGTATCAAAATTTGCAACCCCAGATTCCAAATTATGTCCAATTACCGTATTTGTATTTTCTATTGCAAAACCGTTCATATTCAAATCTGTTAAAAATCCAGAATTATTTATATCGGTTTCATTACGACGAACAACATCTTGGTATAATGTATTCAAAGGAATACCGACAATCAATCCATCTTTACTTTTTTGAGCATAAAATCCAACACGACGAACCATTTCGGCAATTTGCATATTTGAAATTTTACCCCCAGACACAACCAATGTTCCACCAACACTTGTTTCGTCTTTATCAACAATCAAATAAATATCTTGGCCAAATGCAGTGCGCGGAACATAACCCAAAGGCAACCCGTATGGTTCCAATGTATCTGCAAAATCCGGACCACGAATAATTGTGCGACCGTATGGCAAACTATCAACATTTTCACGGATAAAAATTCGCGCCGCGGTTTGTGCAGTATCGATTTGATGTGATGCAGAATACATTTTTGCATCAACATCATTTACAATTAAACGATTTGTTAAAACCGGCATAAAAACAAACAGCAAAGATATTGCCAATAATGCCTGTAATAAAAAATTTCCCCTCTGGTTATGCAATAAAATCCCCTATTCCCTTTTTATATGAGTATAGATTAGCAACAGAAAAAAGATATTGCAATCAGTTTTAAGATGTTTTATATTACAGGCAGTTGTTAGTTGATTATTGTTAGAAATTTATATCAACTGAAAATTCCAAAAATAAAAAATTATAAAAAGAAAAAAATATGCAAAATAAAAAAAATCAGTCTAATGTTGGTTTGATGATTCAACGGTGTCACAAATGGCGCGTGCGTCGCAAACAGTTTATCGACCAGGCACGCAATACGTTTGACGAAATTGAACGCGAACGTTTATTGCAATCTGCGGAACACTGTGTCCGTATGACAAATGCCGAACAGGAAAAAATTGATTCCATACGCGATTCCAAAGAAAAAGCGGCGGCTGTCGCAGCAGCCGAGGCCGAAATGAAGGCGGCAGAGGCGGCGGCAAAAGACGAAAATATCGATACAGAAAAAACTGATGGCGACGAAGAAATGGGATTTCCTGATTTCATCACTGGATTGAATTAAAATCGTTTTACTTTGTTGTTGAAATTTTACTTTTCTTTGGTATGCTGAAGCCAACAAGGAAAGTTCAACATGGATAATAATTATACTGTTCTGGCGCGCAAGTATCGCAGTCAAGATTTCAATTCTTTGATTGGCCAAGATGTTTTGGTTAAAACATTAACAACGGCTATCAATACCGGTCGTATTGCACATGCATATATTTTCACAGGAATTCGTGGAACTGGAAAAACCAGTACCGCACGTATTCTGGCCAAGGCATTAAATTGTTTATCGTCAGACGGACCAACCGCAACCCCATGTGGTGTATGCGAAAATTGTCGTGCAATTGCGGCGGGTCAGCATATCGATGTTATGGAAATTGACGCGGCATCACATACCGGCGTTGATAATATCCGCGACATTTTAGATGCTGCACAATACAGACCAACAAATGGACGATACAAAGTTTATATAATTGACGAAGTTCATATGTTATCAACGGCCGCTTTTAATGCGTTGTTGAAAACTTTGGAAGAACCACCTGCACATGTTATCTTTATTTTGGCAACAACAGAAATTCGCAAAGTACCGGTCACAATATTATCGCGTTGCCAACGGTTTGATTTGGTGCGCGTGCCAATTGATACATTAAAAAAACATTTCGCTTGGATTGCAACACAAGAAAAAATCGAACTGACAGACGCTGCAAACGAAATGTTGGCACGTGCGGCGGACGGTTCTGTGCGTGATGGGTTATCTTTACTGGACCAGGCAATTGCACAAACCGGCGGTCATGTCGATGAACAGGCCGTTATGGATATGTTAAAACGCGCAGACAGGAATCTTGTTGTCGATTTTATGGATACACTTTTGTCTGGGGATACGGCGCGTGCTTTGGAAATGGCTGATTCTATTTACACAAATGGCGCGGATTTGGTCATGTTATTAAACGACATGATGGAATGGACGCATTGGGCAACACGTATGCACCCGTCGGTCAATGCTGGCGATGGGCTGTCATCGCCATACACCGCCGACCAACGCGAAAAAACCAAAAAAATAAATTCTCGAATTTCTTTGAATACCCTGTCGCGTATTTGGCAGGTTATGGTTGCGGCGGTCAGCGAAATGCAGATGTCTGGCAATCAAAAACAATGTTTTGATATGCTGATTGTGCGTTTGGTGCATATTGCTGATATGCCGTCTGTCACAGAAATTTTAAAACAAAATTCCGCCGCGCAACCTGTTCAACAAAAATCGCCAGAACCCGTCGCAGCCACAAAACCTGCAAACACAATAAATACCGCCGATGAATTAGGACGCGCGATGCAGGCCGATAAAGAAATTTTGTTATATACTTATTTTTCCGAAAATGTAGAGGTTTGCGAAATCCAAAATGGAAAATTAAATTATTTTGACCGCAAAGGCGATAAAGATTTTGCAAACAAATTATCAACATGGTTGGAAAAACATACCGGCATACATTGGGATTTAATACATTCGGCGACATCATGTAATGTGCCAACGGCGGTCGAACATCAAAAACAAGAATTAGAAGCAGACCCCATGATGGCAAGCGCGATGGGTTTATTCGAAGGTGCCGAAATAGTCGAAGTTTCGAAATAACAAAAAAATTTTTTATGGAGGGTTATATGGCAGACGAATCTGGACGTTCTTTGATTGAAATGTTGGCGGTGTTGGCGATTGGTGCGGTTATGACCGCGGCGGCATACGGAACATATAAAATGTTGCGAACAAACCAAACACGCAATTTGGCATTAAATGAAATGGAACAAATTGCACGCAATACAAAAATATTATTGGAAACACGCGGCGATTATAACGGTGTATCGGTTGATTATTTGATTAAGGCCGGGGCAATCACAAACCCAGACGCACCAATCGGTGATGAAAATTGGTCGATAACATCATCTGTTGATGGAAAAAGTTTTTCTATCAATTTAACAAATTTAACGCACAGCGATTGTTCTTATTTTGCAACAAAGAAAATCAGTTGGGCAAAATCTGTATCTGTAAATGGTTTGGAAAAAGCCGGTGGCGAAACATGTATATC
>Ga0310697_10002180_pt1 | contig 21257 bp, 27 predicted proteins | sample 172DNAGHGlowgp2_FD_203883 | JGI IMG/M metagenome (GOLD analysis project Ga0310697, IMG submission 203883) | Sheep rumen microbial communities from Palmerston North, Manawatu-Wanganui, New Zealand - 1728 DNA GHGlow gp2 (v2) (version 2) | ecosystem: Host-associated > Mammals > Digestive system >... | reverse complement strand
AAGCATTTTCAAGACAGATACTCCAGGACTGCACGAGGGATAATATTAAAAACGTTGGAACTATATCTACCGACCGCGTCCCTTGTGAGCCTGCCATTTATCTGAAGAACCTGATTAATAATGAACTTATCTCTCTGCCAGAACATAAAAGACTTCAGAGAGAGGCGTACGATTTACACTATGACGCCAAAGGAAAAGTAGACCACCCTAAGAAAGCCTCCATCTCGGCTGAATTTGATAATCCCGATGGTGGGCAGAAGGGAAGTAAAGATGTGTGGGATTCTCTTGCGCAGGCTTGTTATTGTCTTAAGCTCTCTATCGACGAAGGAGAGGAATATGGTACTAATTCTGGATATACAAGAACAATGCAGGCGACGGAAAGTATAGTAAAAGATGCCAGAGAAGAATCACAGAAATCTTTCCAAAGCATGTTAGAAGGAATATTTACACTATGATTATATTACGACAGAAAGAATTTGGGAAAAAAGAAAAAAGAGAGTCTATATTTCTAACTCAACCAGGAGACCGGCAGATGCCAGATATACTTTGGAAAAACTCTACTAGGCTACAAGACGGGCCGGAACGAGACGGGGCCTATATGAAAATTGTAGATGATAAAAATAAAATGTTTGAAAACAAGAGATTACAAAAGGCTCGAGAGAAGAAATATAAAGGAGGAGCTTACGTTGATGATAAAAATATATATATAGAATTTTTTCACGGAAGAGAAAAGAATGTATCCAGTCCTCGTAAAATAGCTAATGTCTTTATTTCAAACAAATCTCCTACCGAAGCATATCGAGATTTCCTTAGGTCTGCGGATCAAAGACTAAAATTAAAAGACTTTATAGAAGACGGTGAAGGAAACTCTGTGACTAATAAAGAAATAAAAGACGCTATAAGAAAAGGGGTTAGAGAAAGAAACATACGAAAAGCAGCTCCTTGGGTCATAGGAGGAACACTAGCCACGGGTGCTACTGTAGCAGGTATTAAAGCCTATAAGAAACATAAAAAAGATAAAAAGAAATGATAATCTTACGACAAAAAGAGTACGGACTTAAAAGAAACCTGTCAGCTATTATAGGCCGCGGTAGAAGGCGTCTTGCAGAAAAATTAGATAGAATTATAGTAGGAAAAAGTGCTGAGTCTGCAAACCAAGCATTCCTTCATTCTGGGGCCCCAAAACCAAAGATTTCAGAAGGAGTCTCTAAAAAGATATTAGAAGATCTTGAAAATAATAAAGATATATTAGTATCTAGAGACGGAACTCTTAGTGCAGGTGGGGCGGCAATGGGACTAATTGACGAACAAATCACATCTAGATTAGGAAAAGACGCAGTTAAAGGCAAAAAGTTCCTTCTCGTAGCTCCAGAAACCGCAAGCCCCGCAGAAATAGCTCATGAATTAGGACATATTGATAACTACGATCAAGCTATATATAATATTATAGCAAAATCAAATCGTGATATAACTTCATCTACATTTGCCCAATTTTCTCCAGGAGAACGAATTATTCAATCACAGTGGCAACCCATGCCTTTAGGAACAGAAGAATCACTTCGAGAAACAGGAATAAGAAATTATTTTAGAAGAAAGCGGGCCATTAAATTAAAGATGAAAGACGAACTAGCAGCTAATCGACGTGCAATAGAGAGACTTCGGAAAGCAGGAGCTAGTGAGCAAGAAATAAAAGAAGCAGAGGAATTTTTGGCAAACAGCACTAAAACTTATCTTCCTGGATCAGTCGCCAGTGTATTAATTCCTATTAGGAATAGAATACAAATACCTTCTAGACGAGGAGATTTTGCTTATGGGATTGTGCGTGAAAGAGTAAAGAATGAACCGTGGATAAGTGGAAGAGTCAAAAATATTCGAACTGCCTCTAAAAATTTAAAGCCAAAAGAGAAATGATACTGCTGCGTCAAAAACTATATAACGATAAGTCTGGTCGTTTTTGGGCAGGAACTAAAGGTGCCTTAAAGGGTGCTGGAAAAGGTGCTCTTATAGGACTTGCTTTAATGCCAGGAAAACTTAGGGCACTAAAGAAAAAAAAATATAAATTAGCCAGGGGACTAGCTATTGCTGGCGCAACTATAGGTGCTGGGATTGGTGGAAGATCTGGATGGAAAAATGGTACGGACCAATGGGAATATGACCATGATCCAAAAGTCAAAGAAAGGATTAATGAGGAACGGATGAATAGAATAAAAATCGCAATAGAAAATAACAAGGGATTTGATAAAATATCCGTATCTGAATTTGACTACTCATCCTGGAAGTCGCTTGAAAAGAAAATAAATGTACCAGCGGAGTTCTTAAAGTATGTTAAATTTTATAAGGATATCTGGTCAAAGAAAATAGACCTTTGGTATTCCAGCATGGATCTAGATAAGATAGATGATGCATATGAAGTTCCAGAATTTAAAGAATATTTCCCAATCCCTATTGATCCAAGGCAGGCAGAGGGCTGGTATGAAGAGGATTATTTATGTTTAGCAACATACAATGATGCTGGCGATGATGGATATCTTTGTTATAATCCAGAAAACAAAACTTATGGGATAGATTCTCCTTATGATTCTGATTCTCTTAAGAAAATTCTAGTCAATGACACCAATAAACTGGATACTACACTTTCTAATAAACAGATTGAGCTAATCAAAGAATTTAATAGTAAAATCAATTCAATACTATGATACTACTACGACAAAAAGAATATTCTAAGAAACTCAGAGACTCTAGAATAGGTATAGGCTGGACACAAGACGGAAATGGTAAAGTCGATGCCGAGAAGTATTTTAGGGTCGGAAAAGAGGCGGCAGATAAAGCGGCAGAGGAAGGAAAATCTGACGAAGAAATCATAAAAGCCGCAAAGAAAGCTGCCGGAAAACAAGCGACCCTAGATAATCTCGGAAAACCTACCTGGAAAACTATAAAAAGAGGAGGTCTTGCTGCGGCTGGTGCATATCTTCTATCAAAATCTCCTGAATTCATAGAGAGAAATGCAAGAGGGTACGGATTAGATGTTAGAATTCCTGGTGAATTAAAATCTAAGCTATCAAAGAACTCAAAGAAAATAGCTATAGGCGCTGCTGTCATTGGTGCAGGTTCCGTTATAGCCAAAGAAGCACCTAGAGTTCTGAAGAAAAGAAAAGCAGCAAGACTAGGCGCGGAGATTAATACAAAAGAGAGACTTAAAAAATCTAAATAATCATGATATTACTACGACAAAATAATTTCTCAGAAGAAAATAATAAAAATGAGAAAGCCGCTAAAGTTGGAAAAGAAATTGGAATGGCTGGTGGAGCTCTAGGTGTTGGGGCTCTTGGTGGTCTGGGACTTCATAAATTAGCAAAAGACTCCTCTAAGATTGTAGATAAATCTCGCAGATACATATCAACCTCTATTTCTAACAGAGCTCATAAGATTGCTGATAAATCTGGAAAACCTGGAGCAGAACGAAAAGCAATAGTGAATAATTACAGGGACCCTAAATTAGCAAAACTTCGTAATGCTAGTAATAAAGTAAAAACTGTAACTGATAAAGTTTCTAAATTTGCCAAGACTAAAGGCGGAAAATGGGCAATTATCGGAGGAACTACTGCAGCCCTTGGTGGTGCAGCATATCTTGAAGCAAAAAAGAAAGACAGGAGAAAATGAAACTCTTACGACAAAAAACATATTCTAAGCCAGACTCAGAAAAATCAGTGAATCTTGGTGGAAAAAGAACTAAGTATTCTGAAATGTCCGAAAAGCAGCTCAAAAATCTAGCCAACTACGAAGAATATAAGGCCGAGAAAAAGAGCACTAAGGAAGGAAGAAAGGACAATCGGAAAAGAAATCTAATAGGAGCAACTAGTTTTGCTGGAATTGGGGCAGGAGTTGGATTCTATCCTAAGTATTCAAAAATGCTAAAGGATGATAATAAAGTACTTTTAGATAATATCAAAGCGACCGAGGCTACTAAAAAAGTTCTAAAAGCTACAGGCATAGGGGCTTTATCTGGACTGGCTACCTGGGAACTTCTTAAAATTGCTGCTGATGCTAATCACAAACACCATGCAAAGTTAGCTAAAGAAGAGCTGCAACGAAGAGGTATAAATGATTGGAAAACAGGAAAGACTCTGGAGGAAAGAAATAAAGAAGTTCTAGAAGAGTTAGAAAAAACCTATTCAAAGTCCGCCTCATCTTTTAAGCCTAAATTTAGAGCGAGGTTTAGAAAAGGGAACTTTACTTACGTTCAAGCTAAAGATTCTTCCGACGAGGCGGTCAATCATCAGGCTTATAAAGAAGTGGCAGCAGAAGATGAATTTAAAAATAATCCTGAGACTTACAAGATAAGACAAGGAATGTTTAGTAAAAAGGCAGCAGGATTATCTAAAAAACAAAAAGACGATATATTATACCCAGCTAGAGAGACTATTAAGAAAGCTACTGCAGTAAAAGACAAAAAAGCGGCAAAAGTCTTGAAGGAAACAGCTAACAATAGAGAGCTTCTTCCAGAGCCTATTATTAGAAGAGACGACTACCATGTAACAAAACTCAACAACTATCAAGAATTCACTAATAAAACCAAACCTAGCAATAGAGTTAAAGATCCAACAATTCCGGGTTTAGAGTTTGAAGAGGTGCCTAAACCCTCTAAACAAAATACTGAGAACGGCAAGACTAAAGCAAAGCAGTATAAAATTAGGGGTACTCAATACGATATAAACACTGAGAATAATCTCTGGGTTAAAAATGTAGAAACTGGTGGGAATAGCAGAAAACTAATTAAAAAAGATAAAAACCACGAATTATTTGACTACAGTGAGGACTTAACAGGGATTAAATATTCAACCCGAAACGCTAAAGGAAAACCACTAAAGAAACCTAAATTAAGAAAATGAGAACGATTAAACTAGGTAGCACGGGTCAGGAAGTAGTTAATCTTTCACGAGCCCTTGGATTTACAAAAGATAAGTATACCTTTGACGAAGAGCTTAGGGTAGCTGTAGTACAATATCAGAAGAGAAACAATCTTGATACCGACGGTATAGTTGGAATGGATACTTGGTTTAAGATTGTCTTAGATGATCGTGAGAAGAATCATAGGTCAGACGCGGTGACTGATTATGATTACCGAGTCTTTGGAAATGTTCTTAATATTGATATTCCATCTCTCAAGGCCGTTCGAGAAGTAGAGACAGCCGGAAGAAGCGGATTTAATGGAGATGGTTCGGTTACTATTCTCTTCGAAGCTGCTGTATTTTATAAAGAGCTCAAGAATGTAGGACTTGACCCTGAAAAATATATCTCTCAGCATCCAGGAATCATAGCAAGGAAGTGGGATAGATCACTATATAAAGGTGGAACTAGAGAGTGGGATAGACTAAGAGAAGCAATCGGAATTAATGAAGTTGCTGCCCTAAAGTCTGCATCATGGGGAATATTCCAAACAATGGGATTTAACTATGAGAAAGCCGGTTGTGAGGATATCTTTGAATTCGTTCAGAAAATGCAGAGGTCTCAATTCTGGCAATTTATCTTGGGTCTACAGTTTATGAAAAATTCAGGAACCCTAGATTACCTGAGAAGACATGATTGGGCAGGTTTTGCATATAGATATAATGGTCCTGGGTATAAAGAAAATGCCTACGATACCAAACTTAGAAACGCATATAATAAATACAATAGATAGGTTATGATACTATTACGACAAAAACTATATTCTAAAAAAAGCAGTGTTTATCTTTCTCAACCAACTCAAGGATATCCAGACTCTTTCACTATGATAGTATATAAAGATGGGAAAGCGGTGCCTAAAGATGAAGTACCAGGAGAAATTAACTCCTACACGAATCGATCTAAGAATAAGGACTTTATACAAAAGCCGAAGGACAATAAGTGGGGACATGTTAAGGTAAAAGGGAAAGAGATGCATATACTTCGATATAAAGATAGAGAAAAACCCGTAGAACCTGGAGACCCAAGCCGATGGGTATTTCATGAACAAATTTCAAATAAACGGCCAAGAGATGCATATAGAGATTTCCTAAGGTCCGAACAACAAAGGGAAATGTTAGGAGACGTTATAGTAACTGATCCTAAATTTAGCAATAAAGAAATAAAAGATGCCATCAGGAAGAAAATCAAGAGGCGCAATATCAAAAGAGCTACAATTGGCGGGACAGCCCTCGTAGCTACAGGTATTGCTGCAGGTATTAGAGCTGCTAAGAAGAGAAAAGAGAAAAATAAATAATTCTATTCTATAGAGGTTTGAATGTACCTCTATAGGATCTAACAAATTAATTTAAACCATTATAAAGATTATGGAAATATTAACATCACAATTACCGTCGGGAGGCTATGGTTATGAATTTCCTAGCCTCACTATTCGACCTATGACCTTTATGGAAATATGCGGATATAACGAAAATGTACCGACCGACGACCCATTAGCAAAATACATGTACGATATCAAAGTCCTACTACGTGACGATCCTAAAATTCTTGATTGTTATATTATGGACCTTGATTTCTTAATTTTCTACAAAAAACTTATAACAGTGTCGGGAGACCTTACATATACACTCTCGATTAATTGTCCTAAGTGTGGAGAACTTATTAAACACAAAATCGACTTAAATACAGATGTTCACTTTAGTCAGATAGATCCTCAAATAATGGACGGAGCTGTTATAGAATTGGCCGGACATAGATACGACGTTCAAATTCCAACTGTCAAAAGTTTCATGAAGGTTTTTGAAACATACCTTAGATATAGAAAAATCTCTGACATTAAGATGATTAAAACTATAGCTATGATAGAGGGATTTGATATCAAGGCTAATCAGATCGAAGCAGACGTCTTAGGAGCAAGGCATGAGGATATAACGCTTCTCCTGGCCCTTCGTGAACTCTACTATGACCGTCTTGAACCGATTCAACTAGAATGTTCTAAATGTAAAGAAGATGGTAGGGAGGCATCTGTGGCAGTAAGTGTTGAGTCTCTTACTGTCGATTTCTTTCGAGACCTGTGTGTCAACAGCCCAATTGATGGAACTAAAATTTTATTTAAATAAATTTCTGAAAGTCGATAACATTGAGGGATATACAATTAAAGCCCTTGAAGAACTTAGAAAATCCTATGATAAATTCCTTGAAAAATCAGGATTTGACCCAGACTTTCCTATGTTATCTCTTGGAGGCAATGGAGGAGAAAACAAAACCAATGGCGGAAGAGATAAGTTAAAATTTGAAAAGAATAAAAATATTTATAACTATCAAAAGGAAGGAGAGTCTATAGAACAGACCAAAATGAGACTATCATTAGGTGAAGGATTTTCAGAACTTCCAGAGGATACAGGAAGTTTAACATTGTATAAACAGTAATAAACATGGCAGAAAAAAGCATAGAAGAGAAAACACGGAAACTTGCATCTCAAAGACCCGAAGCAGGTAGAGAGTTTGAACAGATGCAAGCCGCACAAAATCAACTCTTAGAAATTCAGGCTGCACAAAAACAAAACCTAATGGAGCGAAGAGTAATGGCTAATTCACAAGCAGAACAAAATCAAATTCTTGCTCAAGCTGCTAATGTTGGAGCTCAAAGTGTGGCTGGAAATATGCAACTTAACCAAGCCACTCAGCAGACAATGGGAAGATACGGACTTTCCCAGCCAAGAACGAGCTCCCAGACTAAGCAGCGAAGTAGTGAAGTAGTAACAAGACAAAATGTTACTATTCATAATAATACAACTAATATTACCAACAACACAGTCCCCGCCAATATAGGAGGACCAGTACAAGGAAGACCTATACAATTTCAGCAACCAGCAGCACAGGCAGATGGAGGAATGGGAAAATTCAAAAACTGGTTAAATCAGACATTTGCAAGACAGGAGGATGCAGCTAAGAGAAGAGATAGAGAATATCAACGCCGAGAAACTGCTCTCACCAAGTCTTCAAATAGAATGATGAGGAAAATTGAGGAGTTTAGCAAGGATATAACCAAAAAACTAGACCCCAGAAATGTTGGTAGAACAGTGGGCGGACAATTACGAACTATCCTTGGCGTTCTTGGTTTAGGACTTATTGCAAAAAATTTCAATAAAATTCTTGATTGGATTTTTGGAGCCCAGAAAAAAGTAGAAAACGAATATATTCCAAAAATTAAAAACTTCTTCGCTTGGATTAAAGGCGACGAAAATGCACAAAAGCCCGGACTTATTACAAAAATAACCGGGGCTTTTAATGATATGTTTGGAAATCTGTTTTTTGGCAAAGATTTTGAAAAATACAGAGAAAAAGGACTTCTTAAAGGAATTAAAGAGTTTCTATGGAATAATGTTCAAAACGAAGAAGACCGAGGAGTTTTAAATAAAGTATTTGATAGCATTTCAGAAACTATTAGAAAAAGAAATGAAAAGGCCCTAAGTGTTATAGAACCTGGTTCCTGGGCAGATTTAGCTAAACCTGGGCAAGCTGTAAAAAAATTACTAGAAAACTTAGTAAATTATTTTAGTGTTTTGATAGGAGGAGATAAGGCTCTAGCAAAATTGCAAACTGAACATGTAGTTGGAAAGACTGCTGCAGCACACTCAAATGATCACGGGGAAGGAAAAGGAACACTTGGAAATACTGTATATAAAGCTCCTGAAACTAGAACAACAAAAGCTAGCCCGGCTTCTGGAAAAAAGGATAGACTATCTGTAGGCGGAGATTCAACAAGTATAGATGGAGTATATAATCTAACAAAGACTTATAAGAAAAAGGGAAAGTGGGTTGATATTGCAGAGACTCAAGACTATATGCTGTCGGAAGATCTTGTTGGCGAAAATGGAAAACTTATAGGTTCTATCGGGTCTACAATAGGTGCTGCACGACAAATCGTAAGTGACTTTACTTTTGGAGCATCTAAAGGAAACATAAATAATGCCAGAGTTGCTAATAATTTTAAAGAATTATCTAGAATTGCTGAGGAATCTGAACTAAAATCTGTAATTGTTCCTTTATCCTTTATTCAAAATACTAGAACTGGAAATCTCTTAGAAGATCAAGACATCTTAAGAGAAGTTCAAGAGGGTCATATTATTGGACTTCAACGAGCAGGGATTCGACTATTTGAAGTTGATAGACCAAAGACTGATAAGGAACTTACAAAAGGACCTAAAGGCGGAGAATTTAAGAAATTTATAAAAGAACAAAACTTAGGAACCCTCAGAGATGACTCAACTCTTATAGCAAATCGCCTTGCTCCTTATATAACCCAAGATGGCTATATATTAGGACCAAATGGACAACTAGCTCCAATATCTAATCCCTCAAACTCAGATACTGGTGGAGAAGCTGTTAAAATTCAAAGATTTTTCAACAGTATTGTAGGAGTTCCTATATATAAAAGAATGATATTATGGCCAGAAGCACTAAAGCCGGGAGATATCATCATACGTGAGCTTTCCCAAGATGAAATGAATAAGCTTATATGCGTTGATGAGAGAGGTCTTAAAGCAATTTACTATAAAGGATATTTATCTGAGGCCCAAAGAAAAAAGATAACAATGGATCAGATAGATTTCAAGACAGTTACTAAAAGTTCTGTAGAAATTATTGATGAGGCATTGACAGAGATTGCTAAAGCTCATGGTAATAAAAAACTAAAGAAAGATATGAGTCCCGAAGCTTTAGTAGATCCTAAAAATATTAAGAAAGACAAAAACGAGACCGCTGCTACTGGAGGAACTGGTATTACTAGTAGCGCTGGGGGCACAACAACAACTTCAGCACAGGGCGACGTTGTTATTAGCGGCAATCAAAGCTCTAACGGCGTAAGCTTCACTCCAGCGTCTACTTCAACTGCTGATCCAAATGCAGGATCTACAAGCACCGGGGCATCTAATAATAGTACAAATAAAAATGTTCCAACAATTAAGTATACTGAACAAAAGGCTTCAGGAGGAACTGGTCCAGCTACTAAAGGGTGTGGGGGAAATAGTGCACTTATTGATGCATTTATTCCCGTCCCGTATCACAGTGGAACTAGAAAAGGAAAAGTTACTAAAATAACAATTCATCACATGGCTGGAATTAGTTCAATAGAAAACTGTGCTAAAGGATGGCTAAGTCCAGAAAGAAAGTCTAAAGGAAGTAGTAATTATGGAATTGGAAGTGATGGAAGAATAGGCCTGTTTGTTATCGAAGACTATAGAGCGTGGACATCTAGCAGTCCAGAAAATGACAATGTTGCGGTTACTATAGAAGTATCTAATAATAAAATTGGAGATGGAAAATCAGAGAAAGGCTGGACTATAGATATGAACGTTGTATATCCAAAACTAATTAGATTATGCGCGGATATATGTTGGAGACGAGGAATTAGTAATCTTCACTATACTGGAGATAAGACGGGTTCTTTGACTGTTCACAGAATGTTTGCTGCCACAGCTTGTCCAGGAGAGCACCTAATGCAACTTATTAAAAGCGGGCAACTTGAAAAAGATGTAAATAATCTTCTAAACGACCCTAATTTCCAAGCAAGTGTTCAAAAAGGACAGGAATTCTCTCAGCCAGCATCAACAAATGCTGCCTCCGGCGCTGCAGTATTAGATGCTTCATATGGAGGCGGCAGTTCTGATCCAGATGGAGGTGAGTTAATTAAAGGAACTTTTGGAGATTTCTTAAATGGCGCTATGGATACAATCAAAGGGGCTATCGGAGGACTTAGTCATAAAATTGCGGATGGTGCTGCATGGGCTGCAGATAAAGTGGGAGGAGCTCTAGATTTTGAAGCTGGAACAACAGGTGGAGTATCTGGCGTAAATAGAACGGCTACAGATAGGTATATAGCAGCAAAATATATGAATTCTAAATATAGTGGGTACGATAATTCATATGCTATTCCTTCTAGTATTCAGGCTGGAACGAAACTAGATAGAAATGAGTGGTGGGCAGATTTCTTTGATAAAGAAGGAAATCTTAAAATAAAAGAGTCAGATGTTAGTCCACAGATTCTTAATCAGCTTCATGAAATTCAAGGAGAGCTTAAGAAAGGAAATGATCTTGATGAACTTCACCTTAAAATTGCAGCAGATGGCCTAGACGCTGAAGCATACCACAGTGCAACAGAAAATCAAAACCAAAGAAGACTAATAAGTGCCCTATTAGTAAGCAACTCTAATGAAGCAAGAGCACAATCAATGACAGGAGATAACATATAATGAATGAAAATAGAAAAAGCTGTTGGTATTATGATGACCAACTAGATAATCGATTAACTTCTATATCTCTTCATGCTAACACTGTTTGCATAGGTGGAAAATGGGAAGAAGCAAATAAATACGGAGAATGTGATGGAGGTGGATATCTCTTAGAACCGCTCTGTAGATCAGTGGTTAATGAAGATTTTAATGTAGCGGTTGCTAATACCTGGACTGATATAGGAGGTGATCCAATTTCTGGAAGGGTTAATGATGTAATGCACGCGGCCGCTCCATATGCAAATGGAATTCAACGAGCAATAGAAGAAATTGGAAAAAAGGCGGACGAGTGGGGTGCAGCAAATCCGGCAGAGACTGTAATTGATGAAAAAACTGGAAAACAGAAGACTAAACTTTCTATTGCTCATCAAATAAAAGGTTTTACAGACTGGGTTAGAGATAAAAACGATAAATATGGTGACGGATTAATAGATTTCATGAATTCGAATCTTATAATTCAAGGAACTAGATTTATGTATTATAGTGGAACTGGCCTAAGTTTTGGAAACCTTGGAATGAGATTCACTATATTTCCGCAGTGGACAGGAAAAAATCAATTCATTACAGTTAATCAGCAATTAGAAAAGCTGTTCCCATATTCTATTGGTAAATATGAGCCGTTGATTTTTACGACCGAGGTTGATGGTAAGACTGAAACTCATGCATCAGATATTCTCGGTTGGCAAAGACCCCCAGCTGGATATAGGGCAGAGTATAAGGACATAGATCTTAAGGCTCTTCGTGGATCACTAAAACTTAGAATAGGGGCTTTCTATGTTCTAGAGTCTCTTGTATGTGAAAATCTCTCTTTTAGTTTGTCTCGTCAGATGGTAAAAAAGCCGCTAGAAGCTAAATATATAGGAGTAAATTCAGCATCCGAAGAAGATGATGAAGGAAGTGCTAAAAGAATAAATAATATTAGCACGGATACTATAGCATTTTCTCCATTATATGCTGAAGTAAACCTAGTCTTAAGGCCAGCTACTAAATATTCTGATATAGCTATGAGAGACTTTATCTATGGACTTAATATAGGATCTACAACGAGACCATCACAAAACGAGGCAGCACAGTCATTAGATAAAAAGATAAAGACTAGTCTGAGAAATCTGCAGCAAATTAATAAAAATAAATATGTATAGAAAAAGAGGAACTACATTAGTTAGTAAAGAAGATCTAGGGAATTATATAGAGGAATTTGATGTATATAATTCCCTACTTCTCCTTCGAATGTCTGATACTTCCCTTCCCAGAGAGATTTACCAGATAAAAACATATGAGTATCGCCCTGATCTTATTGCACAAGACTATTATGGATCTGAATCATACCTAACTTACATTCTTCTTCAAGGCGGCCTTAGTATAGAAGGATATAGAAAGGGAACAGTATTAAAACTAATACCGAAAGATACGCTAGACTTAATTATAGAGAATATATAAAATGACAAGAAAGAAGAGAAGAACACAAAACCCAAAAAATGTAACGGTTTCTTTATCTCCTTGGACAGATCAAGATGAAAAGACTGGGGTACACTTTAGTCTTTTCCGACTTCATGTTCAAGAATCTTTATATGGAGAGATTCCAAGTGGCGAAGCAGAACTTGTACATAGCGGAACAGATCAGGAAGCTCTAGAAATGATTAAAAATCAAGAGACTGGGACCATAGAAATACAAGACAATAAAGAAGGCGGATTTCATTATAAGTTTAATATTTTTATAACTAAGAGAAACTTTTATAATGAAATTCTATCTTTGGAGTTTATATGTATTCCTGGAAATGACGAGGATAAGAATACCCTAGAAAGAGGAATACAATTTTATACCAAGCTACTATCTGAAACCTATTCTAATATTGAAGATGCGGTAAATTCCTCATATCCTGGTAATAAAAAGCGTATAAAGGTAGAAACCAATATTCCAGATACTACTAAAATTTACAGAGATAATGAAACTTCCTATGATTTTGTAAAGCGGCTTTGTTATTCCTGGAAAAATGAGTGTGTTTTTGCTTTTGGGTGGGATGGACTTCTGATTAAAGAGATTATTGGAATAAATAGCTTTGAAGACGACGAAAAAGATAACGAAAAAATAAAAAAAGTATTTGGAGATCAAAAAGAATGGACCCAGCTCACTAAAAGTATTCTGAGATATAATATAAAAAACAATACAAAACTTTTCAATCCTTGGCAAGATCCATATAAGGATGAAGAAGAGAACGACCTATTAAAATCAGTAACTCCTGATAATAAATATAAAGATTTGGAAGAAAACTTAAGATTCGTAACTTCTTCAATAACAGGCGAAAGAAAGTACTTTATTCACGGAAAAGACTATTCCGTTCTTAGTGAAAATAGGAAATCGTGCGAGGTATTTTCAGAATCTAAAGGATACGGAAGCTTAGTACTGCTTGGTCGTGATATGCCAAGAGACTGGAGACTCGGTGATGTTATCCTATACTCTAGGAAAAAAGATGATGGCCGAGATGATGTGAGTGAGGTTCGATTAATAGTAGCATCCAATGAATTATTCTTCTCACAAAATGGATCAACTAAAACCGGACCACATGGATTACCTTTTGAATGGGTAACGACATTTTGGAAAGTAGAAAAGGGGCCTTGGAGCAAAGAATTAGAAGAAAATAAAGAGAACAAAGAGACAAATGAGTAAAATAGGAGTAGAAGCACAGATATATCTTGGTGTAGTCTCCAAGATTCTAGGAGAGACAGAAGAAGAGAGGCTTGAATTTAGAATAGAAGCCGATATCCCTGGTATTATAAAAGGAATTAATGCGTTCCCCCGTCGTGATGTCCTAGATGAACCTAAAGTAGGAGATCCAATTATTCTTATGTCCCTAGATCCAGAATATAACTCATATTATCTTTACTGGAAACTTAAGGAAAATGAATTCACCGGTTTTCGTGCATGTGGCAAGGAATTTTCTATAACTCCCGACCATATTCTTATTGAGGTCTATGATAAGAAAACTTGGGAAGAACCGGACTCTAGAAAATATGAAGATGGGGAGGAAATAGCAAACAACAGGCAAGAAATGATATCCAGTATCGAGATGAAAGATTCTGGTGAGATTAAGATGATAAATAAAACAGGCACTAAGGTTATTATTAAAGAAGACGGTAATGTAGAAGTAAATACAGCAGGACATAATATGAAAATAGATTTAGGTGGAGGAACAATAACTCTAACAAACGGAACGCTAAATCTAAATGGCGGCAAAGTTGGTGCTATTCCTGGTGCATTTATATCAGACCCGGTATACAAAAAAGAAGGAATGAATTTTGGAAGAACAAACAAAGTAAAATTAGGATAATATGGCATTAGGTATAGATTTGACAACACTAGCTCCCCTTATCTCTAAAGAACTAGCCAAAGTACAGGCGGAGAACTTTGTGGGAGAAATGGAGGGACTGGATCCGGAAGAGATAGAAGAAAAAATAAATGAATGTGCCTCCGAACTTACAGAAATATATAAAGAATCACTAGCGGAAGGACTTGACACTATGCAGGGAGACTTAGAGCTTCTCTATGATGGTTCTATAGATTTCGTTACTCGGCTGGCTACTGTTCCACTAGCTATTATTGGAATGGGAACAACAGGACCAACAATATCTGTAAACCTAATTCTTCCATTAATCAAACAACTACAGGGAGAAGCACGAAACCTAGCCAATGTATATAAAAAGGTTGAATCATCTATAAAAGGATTTGAGATAGATAAATTGGCAGAGAAAAATGAAGCTATAGGAACCATCTATGGCCTCTTAACTGCAGCTCTAAGTGCTATAGCCATTCTTGTGTCTCTTGTTGGTGTTAAGTGCGGAAAAGAAAAAGCTAAAGATACAAGTGAATATGAAAAATCGCCCATGCCAGTTGAAGCGAAGGATTGTGATAACTACCGGGCAGACGAAGAACATCCGACAAATCAATTCCCTAAAGATTCAATATGGTGCACTAAGTTTGAGCACGTTATGACAAAGACCTTAGAAGATTTCCAGGATGATGAGACCGGAACGGCGGCAGAGAAATACGAGGCTTGGAGAAAAGATAATGCTAAAGTTCTTGCGGATTTCAAAGACGACCCTAAACTTGGAACGGCGGAGGATCAATATCTATCTTGGCTACGTGAAAATAAGGCCTGTAAAAATTGTAAGAACTATAAAAAATAATAGAGATAAACTTTCCCAGGATATTAGTAGTTGGCTCGAGAAACTACGAAGTCCTGTCTCTATATTTGATCCATGGAGGCTGATCACTTCCATGGTTCACAAAACACTATAAAACAAGAAACCATGATAATACTAAGACATAAACTATTCTCTGATTCCAAGAAGAAGGATAAGAAAAAGAGAAATCTTGCATATGGTGGAATTATGGCTGCCTCTATAGCAAGTAGTTCTTTAGGGGCAGATATAATGAAAGATGCACCAGAACATTTAAAGTCTGAGGATACAGAATTATTAAAGAAGCTTGAGAAAAGAATTAAAGAGTCTGGGATTAAGTTAAAAAATAAAGAAGAGCTTGATAAATATATCGAAGAAGAAATCGAAAAATCTCCAAAAATCCTCAGAAATCTAAAAAAGAAGCTGGCCAATATAAAAAGAACAGTTCAGCCACCACAAAACAGCTATTATCCTGGTGGAGACTTTATATTTACGAAATCTAAAAGAGCTGACACACTAGCACATGAATTTGGACATGCACAACATTATAAAGGAAGAGATGGAAAAGTCTTGGGAAAATTAGCGCATAAAATGGCTAGACTACCGGGACTATCTTCAACAGCTGGTTTTATTTCTGGACTCGACGCCGCACAGAAAGAGGAGAAAGGGGAGGAAGTGGGACTAGGAAATAAACTAGCACCAGGAATAGCTTCAGCCGCCCATGCTTTGCCAACACTTGGAAAAGAGATAGCCGCATCAAAGAGAGGATACGAGGAACTTAAAAATCTTGGCGCATCTAGAGAATATCTTAAGCACTCTAAAGGAACGTATAAAAAAGCTTTGGGTACATATATACTAGCAGCTGGAATAGATGCCGGGTCTGGATATATTTCTAGGGAAGTTGGAAAGAAAGCAGGTAATAAATTAATAGAAAGAAAAAAGAAGAAAGCTGAGGATAAAAATAAAGATAAATAAAACACTACATTTTGCGCTCAGGACGACATAAAATCCTTAACCTTGAAGCAAAAATTTGAAATCAGATTCCATATAAGAAGAGACTTAAATATTAATATTCGATTGTATTATATTCCAGGTCTCTTCTTATATTTTTAATACTTAAAACGAGATATGATAATCTTACGACAAAGATCATATAGCTTTAACTCTTTCACTGATAAAATAGTTAAAGCTCTAATTCCTAGATACAAAACTGAAGAAGAGAAACGCCTAGAAAAGAGAGCTGAGGATAAAAGAAAGAGAGAGGAAGAGGAGAGAAAATCAGCCGGGGCGATAGAATCAAAACTTCCACCTGAATATAAAAAAGTCAAAGCTTTAGAGGCTGAATTAGGAAAGATATACCCAGGGCTAGGAGATGGAGATGAATATATGTGTATAGGGACTAATCCGTATATTGAAGACTCAGATCCTGATATAATACAAATGGTAATATATACTCCACAGCAACTCCAATATAATTATGACACTAGGAATAAGTGTTGGACAGATGAAGGCTCTGACGCATATGAGGCTAGAAAAAGTGGAAGAAGAGTTACGTTTTCTCAAATCAAAAAGGCTCTCCTAGATGAAGTCAACGATGATATCAACGACTGGAAAAAGAATCTATACTGGGAAGATGATGAAAACGAAGAAGTAATAGCCTTCCTTGAGAAAGAAAAGAAACTAATACAGACTAGACTATGATACTCTTACGACAAAAACTATATACCAGGCAGGATCAGAAAGTAATAAAAGAACTTCACAAAGCTACTAATGGATTTAGGAAACTACCGGAAGGATACAAAAATCTAACTACAAAGGATTACTTCAGACTTAGTAATTTTGCTGAGGGATTTAATAAGTCTTTTGAAAGGGGAAATACTAAATCTATAAACTGGGATGAGTTTAAAACAATGGCAGAACACCTGGATTTACCTGAAACCTCCAAAGGCGCCAAGCATCTAATCGAAAAATACAATAATCCTAAACTCCTAGCTCGATATAGAAGAATTCAAAAACTAAGAGAAAATCCTGAACAGAAAGAAAAATTAAAACAACTGCGTAAGGAATACTTAAAAGATTCTAAAAAACTGGATAAGGAGTTTGATAATGCTGTAGAGAGGGCTTTTATATTTGAAAATGGAAAAATGATAGAAAATCCAGAAGCTATCGCAACTGGAGAAAGAATAGAAAAAGCACAAGCTGAGCGGATAAGAAAGTATAAACAGGACAGACTACAGCAGGTTTCAGAGCCTGGGGCCAAATTCTATAAAAGACAATTAGATTCTCTTGATAAAACACGAAAAAAGCTTGACTCTACTCAAAAATCGTTCAGACAAAACAAAGAATTATTTGAAGAACTCAAAAAAGAGGCAGAATCTTGGGGATATACTGTACAAATTTCTAAAAATGGCAATGATAGTGTAAATCTGAAAAGAAAAGTAATTGCATTAGCAGACGAAAATCCAGCAGCACTAGCTCATGAATTGGGACATATAAAGCACGAATATCGACAAGGGGCACGACGAGGGATAGATAGAAACAAAGCTTTAGGTATTAATAACTTTGACCAGGCCTTTGATAAACATCCAGTAGGAAGATGGGAAGATGAAAGAGGGGCTACAATTGACGGCCTTGCCAGTATGAAAACAAAAAAGAGTGCCACAGAAAAAGATATTCAGGCAGCAGAAGATCACCTAGGAGATTCTTTTGAAACTTATTACCACAGCGGGCTTTCTAAGATTCCAGAAATGATAGCCAGAAGAACTGGCAAATGGTAAAATATGTAATACGAAGTCATGATAATACTACGACAGAGACAATTTGGGCTACTGGGAAATCTATTTAAGCCTAAGAAAGCCCCTAATCCTCTTCCAAAACCAGTAGTCTTAAGTCAAGAAGAGATTGATAAGACGGCCTCAGAATTACCAAAGGAATATACTAAGCTATTCAAACTTTACAAAGATATCATAATGCCTGATGAAAGAGAGTACTGTGGATTTTCGGTATTAGATATTAGAAGTATTGCTGAATATTGCAAAGACTATCAAACTAGAAGAGCAGAGGTGATTATCTTCCTTAATGGTGATCAGGGTATTGACTATGATCTAGACAATAAGACATGGATTAGTGGTGATAATTATAAAATGAATTGGCCTCAAGTTAAAAAATACTTACTAGAGTGTTGTGAAGATGACCTAAATATGTTTAAAGAAAACTGCTATGGAGATTTTTCTGAAGATGATATTAGGTACATAAAAAACATAATAGCAAAACTGAGGACTTTATAATATTTATTTCCTTATTTATGATATGAAATTGGATTTTATAAGTTTTGATATCCCTGAAGACAAGAAAATAGAAGTTATGTCTCTCCTAAGTTCTTCCTCCGACTCAATGGCTTCACAACACCTAAAACTTAAGATGGAGGGTGAGGCGAAAGAAATAGTGGAGGAGATAATAGAAACTAAAAAGAAAATTCTAGAATACCTGAAGAATGAGCTCTGAGACTACTAGTATAAAGGAAATTTCTAGAATGTCTGATGAGGAATTATATAACTTTTTTGATAACAGGTTTAAAGTAAAAATTAACGGACAAGCAATCCTTTCCAGTAAGGCAATACTACTTAATATAGGAATAACGGGATGTCCTCGTGTCTATGTAAGTAAAGATATATCTGACATAGTTTGGGGACGTCCGGGGTATGGAATAATAAAAAAGACAGGGAGAATATTTGTAGAGGTTGACGTTATAGACTCTTTACTTATAATTCCTAGGATGATACAAATAGTCTTCCCTAAAAAATTTATTGTAGCTGAATTTAATGACTTCGGATATTTTAAGGAACTAAGAATTGCGGAGCTAGATACAAAACGAACTTATCGATACTACAAATCTCGTGATGGACATTAGTATAGAGAAGTATATAAACATTGATGACATTATAGATATTATGTTAAAAGGAGTTGATAGTGAAGATTATCAACATCTGAAGAATAGATTTTACAGATTTCAGCCATCATTGTTTTATAATATTAGAGGCATACAAAATAGAAAGTCTAAGATATTAAAGAAGAATACTATCGGCCTTTTTAAAATTAGCTCATTACTTAGACGCCCAATTATTATTATATTTACTCCTGATATTTATATATACTTTAATTACAATCGAGACAATACATTATATTCCATTGACTATTCAACTGCAGGAAATGAATTTAATCTTCTATATTAAATGAAAATTAGAACTTTATTGAAATTATCTCCGGCTGAAATCTGTAAATTTTTTAAAGAACTCAGGGACAGCATGCTAGATACTTTTCTCTGTAATATAGAAGCCTCCAGAGTATATGTCGACCCTTCTTCAGAAACACGATACTTAGAAAAGAGATTGGTAAAGAAATCGGGATTGGTCTTTGTATATACTTGTAGAAAAATTTATTATCAATCCTCTATCCACATCGGAATAGAAGAAGTAGGGAGAGCTAGAATAATAGGACCTGGAAGAGAGCTGAATGTAGTTTTTTGGTATGGAAAATTTGGTGGAATGATCGATAGTGAAATTGATAAGCTACCGAAGAAGGATAGAGATGTAATATATAGTCAACTTAATAGCTATATACATGAAGAGGAAGAGGGGAACTGAACTCTTAAAGATGACTGAACTTGAACTTCAGGAATACTTTGAAAACTCCTTTGAAGCTAAGATATCTCTAGACTCAAGGTCAGGAAAAATTATAGGAACTCTTACAGAAATATCCTGCCCAGACCAATTTATATGGCTAGGATTTAAAGATAACCTAAGTCCTGCCCTACCACTATATACATTTGAAGAATACGAAGAAAGTCACAGGATAATAAAAAAGTCTGGTGTTATATATTCAGGGATAATATTGTCTAAACCCAAATTTGATATAACGACAGAACCCTTAGAAATCAAAATTCTCGGACCTAAGAAAACAGTCAGAGTAATATTTGATAGGGAAAAGAAAGTAAGGGAAATAATAATAACGCACAAATGACAGCTAGTAGATTATTACGAGCTGAGAGAAGTGAGATAGAAGAATTTTTTAAAAACCTTAAGCTTAAATTTACTTCAGGTTACGTTGATACAGGAATAGACTGTCCTGAGATTTATACAGGATATGGGACTCGGTGGAACGATGGCTGTAGAAAGTTGCTAAAGAAATCTGGTATGATGTTTGTACTTCTTACACTACGTTTGCCAGACAACTACGATTCATACCCGAATAGCAAAGTTGAATTCGTAGTACATCCTAGTATAATATTAGTAAAAGGACCAAGAAGAACACTTACTATAACATTTGACGAGAGTGGACAATTCGAAAAACTACTTGACAGTCTGGAAATTACTTAAGATGTCGCCTGAAGAGCTCTATAGTTACTTCGAAAAATACAGACCAACTGATAAACCAATAGCACTCGCAAATAAGTATTATCATAAAGTAGATCTCAAAATAAATTGTCCAGAAGTATACATACACGACTCTGGTATTAATATGGGATACGAATACTCAAGAGGAAAGATGCTAAAGAAATCTGGTGTCATTAATGCAAACGTTCATATTAGATATAGAGGCAATGATCTAGAGATAGTACCAAAGAAAATAATACTGCGAAATTCATATAGGTCTGTTATAGTTGAATATGATGAGAACGGTAAATTAATCTCCTTAGATGACTCCGAAAGAACTAGTGAATCTCCCAAATAATGAGATTATAGACTTTTTTAGGTCGTATAAAATTAGCTCAAGACTAGAAAATTTTGAACTCAACATTAATCTAGGAATTAATTGTAAATATAAACTTGTACATCAAATAGA
>Ga0310697_10002177_pt1 | contig 21270 bp, 9 predicted proteins | sample 172DNAGHGlowgp2_FD_203883 | JGI IMG/M metagenome (GOLD analysis project Ga0310697, IMG submission 203883) | Sheep rumen microbial communities from Palmerston North, Manawatu-Wanganui, New Zealand - 1728 DNA GHGlow gp2 (v2) (version 2) | ecosystem: Host-associated > Mammals > Digestive system >... | reverse complement strand
CTTGTCAGTTTGCACACAATCATGGCGTACTAGCATTAAACCATGGTGTTGTCTGTTTTCCTCATGAAAAATATGTACTTCATTTATCTTTTGTTCCACATGATGCAGGTGTTACTGTCTTACATGTCTTTGAACATACAGAATTTGCTGTTCCATTATTTGATCAATCATCACACTGTTCTCCATTACTAGATTGAACTGTTCAATCTCCACAGTATTTCTGATATGCTTCACATAATTTTTTCGTTCAATTCTCACCATTACATGTCCATTCTATATGACTATCTGATCATGTAATATATGGTGTACCTACTTGTCAGTTTGCACACAATCATGGCGTACTAGCATTAAACCATGGTGTTGTCTGTTTTCCTCATGAAAAATATGTACTTCATTTATCTTTTGTTCCACATGATGCAGGTGTTATTGTCTTACATGTTTTTGAACATACAGAATTTGCTGTTCCATTATTTGATCAATCATCACACTGTTCTCCATTACTAGATTGAACTGTTCAATCTCCACAGTATTCTTGATATGCTGGACATACATCAGACACATTTCAATTATTATCACACTGCCATGTATATGTAGGGGAACTAGTTAAGTGTTTATGGAAATTTACAACTTTTCATTTATCACATAATCATGGAGTACTTGATGTAATCCAATCTTCATTAATATTTAAATATGTCGTTTTTTTGTAATACGCTGAACCACAAACTCCTATAAGATAAGTTGGAGTATCACAGCTTTGACTACATCAATCTCCCCATCATTCCTTTTTATCTGTATCATTAGGATCACACACTTCACCGTTATTTTTTTCTCCATCTCCACATCGTTGCTGATATGCTATACATCATGTGTCTACTCAATTAACTACACAATTCCAAGTAAATGTTCTTGGAGATTTTTTATCTGAATTAAAATTACTTACCTGTCAATTTGTACAGAGACTTGGGGTCATATTTTCTTTTAACCACTCTCATTGTGAAATTGCCTGATATTTTGTTTGTTTATCATATTGACTATTACAGGCAGGTCCATTAATAGGTGACAAATTACATGAAACACATTGCTTTAATGTTCATGTTCACCATCATTTTACACTAGGAGATCTTGTATCTGCAGGGTCACATTGTTCTCAATTAGTTATTTGTCCATCTCCACACCACAATTGCTGTGCTGGACATAGATCAGATGTTTTACTTCCATTTTTACAATACCATTGATATTTTCATGTTGCTCTATCAAAGTTAAAACCTGTTACTGCTCCCATATCACATAATCAAGGTGTACTACTTGTTAATCGTGGATTGTTTATATCTTGATATTTTGTTTTACCTTTATACGTTGATCCACATGAAGCTTCCATATCCTCTGCTGTACAATCAGATTTACATAATTTACCGTCTCTTCAATTTTGCCATTCTGGAGATGTTGGATCACATACTTCGTAGTGCGCTCCATTGATAAAATTACTCCAATCTCATCATCCATTCCATTTTCCATCTCCACATCGATATTGTTCAAATTTACATTCATTTGATGCTGTACTCTGATTTCCGTTAGTACATCACCACGTAAATTGAATTGGAGTTCATATTTGTTTAAATGTATTTGCTGTTAATGTTCATAAATTACACAAATTTTCATTATTTGTTCATTTCAAATAAGGTGAAGAAGATGTAGTATACACCTTTTTACCATTATAATTACTACTACATACTGGAGCATCATATTCTAATCTACATGACGCACTACATCTTTTACCACTACCATCTTCCCATCCTTGCTTAGTTGGGTCATTTGGATCACATTCTTCTTTATGATTATGTACACTATTTCGATCATCTGCTCATTTTCGGAACCAATCTGTATCTACTTTTCCATCTCCACATCGTGAAATTTCATAAGGATAACATTCTGTATGCTGATACCTAGTATTAGCAGCTTCATCATTTGCATATTCTATTAAATATTTTACAAGCAAATTATTAGAAGATCTACTAGTAGGAACATCCTTAATTTGATAAACTTTATTAGCTTTCAATACTACAAGACTTGTATTTGCATACACCCAACCTTTCTGAGTTGATGTTAATTCTGAAGTCCATCAAAAAGTTGGATTATCTCATCTATTATAATCTCATTGTACACTTGGTTCTTTAAATTCATAACAAAAATTTTTCAATCTTCTATCCCTATCTCATGCCCAAAATTCATCAGCGAATTCATAATCGTATCATACTCTAAGGGCTTTAGAAGGGCCTGTATAATCACAAGAAGATGAATTAATAGCGGCCGTACATCATACGTTAGAAATCCAATTATTAGATGATACTGATCTATTTAGAACCCAACCGCTAGGCGATGCCGCCATTGCAAAGAATGGAATAGACATTCATACTGCTAGCAGTCATCATAAGAAATAGTTTTTCATTTTGTAATAGTAATTATTATAAATAAGATTATTTGTTTGATTATTGTAGATTAAATCTCATTACCTCCTCATATGTCATCAGTACCAGTTCATGCTGGTGTAGGAGGTTGTGGATTTTCTGTGGTACCACTAGGAGTAGTAGTTGGAGATACTCCTCATGTCGTAGCGTCATTAGTCTTCACTTTTGAATTACCTTCTTCCCCCTCTCTACTTACAATAGCACCACCAATTCTAACTTCAGTTGTAGATACGACAGAACTTTTATCACCTTCAATATAACGTCAATTTTCCCATACTCCAGAATTGAAACTTACACTAGTTCAATCTTCAGTTTCTGCTGAGATATTATCAAGTATAACTGTATGATTAACACACTGTGTAAAGTATCCAAAATTCATCCATGCACTTAATGTAACTTTTTTTCATCAAATGTCAAGTTTAAGTTTTCATTTTTCTCATTCTGATTTAAATTCTTCTATCTTTACATTTTGTCATTCCAATCATAAAGCTTTTAAGAATGGACTTCTTAGGGCCTCATTTCCAGCAAAAAGTCTCATTGCACGTTCATGTAATGCATTTTTCTTTTGTTCATCAAATCCAAGATTCTCCAAACTCTTCAAATCTACTACTGAGGAATAAATTTCTGGATTAAATAGTGGATTCTCTGGATTTGTCTTATCTCATAGATTGAATCAAATTGTATTATCCAATTGTTTTGCCTTATCACTTGTTTTACTAAATAGAGTTGGATTTTGTTCTCTATATTTCGCTGACGCATCTATTAATGACACATAACCCTGTCTTACAGTAACATCAGAAATTTTATCCTGAATAGTTGATTTAATCTGACTTTCTCTTTCTTTAATGATACTTCACATAGATATCGCAATCTCTCTTCATCTCCTATCTCGTCCTTTAAATTCATATTTATCGTTTCATCCCCTAACTTTCCTTGATCTTGCAAAGATATTATTGATAGACATTAAAGCCTGTCATAAAGCAACTCTATCTTGGATACCATCTAATTTCTTTCAAACATCAGTAAAGTTAACTCAACTTATTTGCTTATCTAGTGCCGTAAAAATTGGTTTAATTGCATTTTTTGCTGCTTCATAGTTCTCTGCAACCATCGCATCATTAAAAGGCTTATATTCTGCCCATGGCTGATGCTTTACAGCATGCAAAGCCTTAGGATTTTTGACTTTCAATGCCTCTGCATACACCGCGTTAGCTACTTCTTTAGCTTTAGAATCAATCATTTCAAAATTAGATTGATATTCAATTTCTAATCATCTTCCATCTGTTGATTCCACTGGATCTTTAATTTCCAAATTACCATTATTATTAACTATCAAAAGCTTTGCTTTCTTTTTCTTGTCTAAATTATTCAATTTAGCAATCAATTCTTCAGTCTTTTGATATTTTGTGAAATCAAAATCTTTGAATGGATTTCATGGAAGCTTTTGTTTTAATTCATTTAAAGCCTTATTCAAAACATCCACATTGTATGTGCTAATACCTTCTCCTAATTCCAAAATTCTATCTTGATTTATTTCTTCACTTGTAAATCGGTTATCTCATATTGTATCCAATTTTACATATTCTCATCATTTACTTCATCAAATAACAATTTCACTTCACTGTGTAGCTGCTCATCTTTTTATATCTGCAGCCATTGGTGTTTGAGGATGTAAAAGAATTTCACCATTCTCTCATTTTTTCATAAGTCATGAGAGTTTTTTATTTACATTTACTCTATGTTTAAGTGATGATGGAATTACTATCAATCACTGTTCATTTAGCTTTATTGATTCATTACCTGATAGTCATAATTCTTGATTAAAACTAGATATCATATCTGGACTTCGTTTACCATCATAATCATGACCTAATTCATACTCTCTTCACCATCTATCTCCATATCAGTCTAATCTATGTTTTGTCACTTTCACTCCAGCATAAATTCATACTAAAGGAGCACCCACCGTCCAGAATACTCCAAGATTTGCTCATGATAAATATGCACTTTCTGTAATATGTGATTTTCTAGCTTCAGCCCAAGACATAGCATATTGCTCTGATACCTTTTGAGCGATTAAATCTCTTACAGCTTCCTGGTGTAAATCCCGATTACTATAATTTGTCAATAATCTCATAGTAGCATTTACTACTGTTTCTTTATCTTTTTCTTTTACTCATAATTTTGTCACTTTATCCTCTAATTCTTCTTTTATTGTTTTTACTAATGTCGCATCTCCAAAATTTAATTTAGTTGCATATGGAGATTTTATCATTTTTCTTTTCTCGTATATTTTTCCTAATACATCTTTCATCTCTTTATTAAGTTCTGATTTCATTTCTTGTTCTCTTGCCTCTATTCATGCAAGTTTATCACGATTCCAATTAAGTCATACGGATGCAATAACTACTCATGCAGGCATTAGAGTTACACCTCATTGTACTCAAAGATGTTCTTTGATTCACTTCTTTGTAATCCATTCTTTTGCAACTTCATTATTTAATCAAACACTTGGAGTTACTTCTGGTCTTCCATATCATAATGGGATAAATGCTCATGCTGATAATTCTGGAGAAGTTGACCATCATTTTCACAATCAAATTTTCTTTTTGTAGTCCAAACCAATTCACACAACAACTTCTCATCCATTTCTAATCTGGAATCATGTATTCATTTCTAATCACTTAATCCATTCATCGAATGAAATCTTACTTCAAAGTCAAACTCATCTTGTATATTCAGAATACAAAGTTGCTGCTAATCATGATTGCATTGATTCTGGAGTTGGTAGATTCAATCCTTCTTTTTCTAATGCATCTCTCTTCATTTTACTAATAATTTTTTTAGCTTCTTCTTCAGATCATTGTTTTGCTGCATCTAGATCGATACCTTCGAATGGATTCTCTGTATGACCAGATAACAAAGTAATCAAATCTTCTCATGGCTTATTGATAATATTTTGCAACAAAAGGATTAATTCCTTATTTCATGACTTTATTTCACCTTCAGTGAATTTAGATTCATCTAATCATAAGCCTAGTGTCTTGTTTAACAAACCGGCATGTTTTAATAAATTAGGTAACGCTCTTTCTTTTCCTACTTGATGAAATATTTCCAAAAATTGTTTTCATGATTTTAATCATCATGCCATAGTATCTCTAGCATCAATTGTCTTATCATTATTCAGATTTGCCAAAATCTGCTCAACTGCTGTTTTAGAAAAATAATCTGATTCTAATGCATTCAATCTAGAGACATTTGTAAGATCCAAAATTCATAACTTTGTAGCTAATGCCTTAAGTTTTTTACCTCCATCAGATTTTTCTAGACTTTCTCATTTTTCATATCATTGTTTTTCTTCTGCTTTTTTATCTTTTTTTGCTTGTTCTACAATACTCTTGAATTTATTTGTAACATTGTTTGCTCATCACTCTGTTTCTACAATTTTTAATACACTTAGGTAAATTGCGTGTTGATCTTTTACGCTATCACTTGTATTTTGAGTAGAAATATAAAATCTTCATGCCTCTACGACATCGTCCAAGTATTTATCTTTCTTTAATTTAATTCAATGTGCATTTAGAATCTCTGCATATTTTGCTGGTGTAGAATCTGTGTTTAATCTATTATCATGGAATACTTCAAGCAATTTAACTGCAGGGTCTTTTCATTCTACACTAATTTTTGTAGATGTTTCTAAAAATTTACTAATAGCTTTTCTATCTTCTTTTGATGGTCTATCAACTTTTGCATTGAAAATAGGAATAAGTCACTGCGCTACATCAAAAACTACTCATGGAGCTTTCCTTATATCCCACAAATATTTAGTTAATTCATTTGACAAAAATTTTCTATTTTGTTTATCGCTGTATGTTTCTGTATTTTCTCCTTTATTTTCTGGTTCATTTCCTACCAATTCTCACAAAATATCAGATCCATATCATTCAGTGTAAACTCTATCTACTTTAAAAATACTTGCGGCTCATGTTAAATCTTTATAAATCTTATTTGCAGGGTAATCTTCTTTAGAATCTCTACCAAAAATTGTATCTTTTGCACTATTAAACTTTTTATCATCAGCATACATAATATTTTTCCTGTATTGTTTCTTTACTTCTTTCATGTATTGTTCCTTAATCTTTTTGGTTTCCTCCTCTTTGTTTTTATTATCAAAATAATGATTATCATTTAAAGCCATTAAGAGATGTCCCCATCATTCATTAATTTTTTTCTCCCAGATATCTTTATATGATTCCGTAGATCAATTAGGTTTTTCTGTAAGCCTTTTTCTAAGTCTATCACGATCTTCTCTAGTGGAATTGTTACGTTCATCAATAGCCACAGATTCTGCGATTCTTGTAAATTCTTTTTGAGCAACATTACTCCTAAGCTCCACTAAACCTTCATTACCATTCAAAGATTCCTGTTGTTCTCCAAGATCTCTTTTTTCTATATTAAAGAAAGCAGAGTGTAAACCGTTTCTAAATTTATTCATTTTCATGCAAATAAGATATAAAAAATCTTTAATAAAATTATAATCTCAAATCAAAAAAAACGCAAATATTTTAACAATTTTCTCAAATTATGTACTTGCGTTTTTTATATTTTGTGATATAATATATATTACACTTTTATATCACAAATTTTCAATCTTTATATATCAAAATCTCTTCTCAGTCTGGCAATATTCAGACTACATTTCTTTTAGCGGTAGAAATTACATCTACATGCTCTGCTGAGAAATTCAGTCAGATTGATTTTTTATATTCTGGGTCGTCTAATTTTGATTTATCTCATGCGTAACATTCATCAAATCACAACCCTAAAGCAACATGAGTATTTCCATATTCTCATCCCACATTTTCATCAAATAATGTTTCAGCCATAAAGTGTGTGATTCTAGAAATTCTAGCGTCTGTGAGACTGAATTCTCATAGACGATCCATTCACTCAATTTTTACCATTTCATGTAGAATATCTTCATTTTTATCGGCCGTAGCTTTAATTACTTTTCAATCTTTAAACTCAAGTCTGATTCATTCCACTAGAGTTCCGTATCTATACAAAGGCTGGTTACATCTTATTCGTCAATTTACATCTCTACAATCGGGAGAAGTAAAGATTTCAAACGACGGGATATTACTTCATATACTAGCATTCCAAAGACGATCTCCTCAAATTTTAACTTTCAAATCTTCATCTGGTCCGATGACATGTACATATTCTAACTTAAGTCAATTAAGCTTATCTCTTATACGGCATTTTTCCGTACTAATTTCTCTCCATTTTTTTATCGGATCCGATTCATTTAAGAAACAAGCATCAATAATTTGATTTCGATATTCCTCTAACGATAATCCGGCTTCTTTTGCCATAGATTCTGTGGCATACAAACATCCAACTCGAGAAAATTTTCACTCTCTTTCTTTTTTTTCTCTTAAATAACGTAAAGATCTATCTGCTTTTGCTTTTTTCATTATTTTGGATGGATCTATACCATCTAATTCATGTAAATCTGAATCTGATATTATTCGTATCTTATGAGTGAAAGCTTTAATTTTTCATTTTCGATATTCTTCAGCTACAAAACTAAGTTGTTCATCCGATGAATTTTCGTAGAAGTTTCTAGCTACTCAATCCGGAAGGTAATTTATGATAGGATGTCATCATGCGCTAAGTATAGCTGTTTGTAGTGGGATAAGAAATGGTTTTGCGCATTCTGGAATTTCAAGGTAAACCACATCTCAAGGATTGATTCATTTTCCTTCTCGAAGTGCAAAATTTACTAACACATCTGCATATTTTTCCAATATTTCTTGATTTGGTGTATACATATTAAACAAATTGAATTAAAACAAACCCGCCAATCTTTCATACTATTAAAACAATCCTAATTGTTGAGGTTTTTCAAATTCCTTTTTCATTTCGCTTAATGGCTTTTCTAATCATCTGACTCAATACTGGTTACAAATAATATCAATGTATTTAGTTCAATCAAAATTAAATTTGAAATTATCTAAATTAGCGCCATATAGGTTTACATCTACCAATTGAATCATTTTTTTGGAAAACAATGCGTTATCTTTTTGACTTCCTAGGATGGAAGATTCAGAATTATCTAATTCATCTAAATGATCATAAATATTTTCAATAGTTCAATAGTGTTGCACCAAACTCTGAGCTTTTTTTTCTCCTATTCAAGTGACTCACTTAATATTGTCTGCATTATCTCATAGAAGAGCAAGGTAATCCACAATATATTTAGGCTCGAATCAGAATTCTGCAAGAAAATCTTTTTTTTGATACGGTAAATCTTTCACGGGATCTACGATATATATTCCATCATCGAGAAGTTGCTTTAAATCTTTATCAGCCGAATATAAATACATAGATAAGTCTGGAGATTTATATTTCCTAGTAAAGCTAGCCAAAACATCATCTGCTTCAAATCAAGGAGCAATCTGCGATACGATTCAGAGTTCTTTTATAATATTTTGGATGATTGGAATCTGTGATTTAAAATCATCATCCATTTTTTTTCTGGTTGCTTTGTAATCTGGAGCTAATTCATGACGAAAAGTCTTTTGTTGTGCATCTCGTGCAATTGCTACGAAATCAGGTTTTTTGTTTAAACGTTTAAGAAGCATACGCAAAAATCCGTATACAGCATTAATATTCTGTCAATCAGAATTTTTCATTTCTGGGAATGCATAATATGCGCGGTATAAGAAAGCGAATCAATCAAATAGAAAGAAATTTTTCATTATATTTTGCGTGTTTAAAACTTACTAAGATTCTGTTCAGTATTAAAGATAAATTGGTTATATTTTTATCTAATTATTTACATAGTTTGAGCATCTGGAGAAGCTTCTTCATCTGTTTCTAAAACGATTGATTCTTTGTTTTCAATTGGACATTCCTTTCTTAGCTCAACATCAAATTCATATTGTTTTTCTATATAATATTGTAATTTCTGATCTAATGTATTTTTTGGCTCATCTTGTAAAGCTTCATAAGTTTTATGCAAATCTTTCACGACTTCTGGATCTACGCATGGTTTTTCTTCTGCTTGAGTAATCATTACTTGATAATAAGACTCTAAGCTATATTTCTGTTTAAGCCACTCACCATTTTTACCAAATAAATTTTGGAAAAATATTTCAGTTTGCTGGTAAATCACCTTATATCACGAAAAAAAACTAATTCTCTCTGCTGGATGGGATTGAAGGTATGAATAGCACATTCATAAAAGAACTAGTCAAATAGCTAATTCAATTAAATTATGAATCAGCCTTTTTTTCATTGCTTTTTTTTCTGAAATCGATTTTTCTGGTGTCATATAAAATAGGTTCTTATAGAAAATAAAATTTCTTAATTAGTTAAATTTATAATCTAGAATTAATAATCTCATTCACAACTGCTCCATCAAGTTCACTTTTGTGGGTTGCCATCAAATCCTTCATAAGTAGTCATCTCTGCGTTTTGAGATCTGTAATTCATAATTTAGCAACTGTTTCATCTATCAAAGTTTCTGTTTGTTCTCTAGATAGCATCGCTGGCAAATAAGATTCTAAAATTTCTTTTTTCTGTGTTTCAATAACTATTTCATCAGCTTTATTTGCTTTTTCTAAGAATAACAAAGTTTCATTCAATGATTTAATTTCCTTTTTGATAACAGCTATTACATCATCATCTGTAGGGTCAGTGCGTAATTCAATTTTCTTGTTCTTGATTTGAGCTAATAAATAGTTTAAAGCTAACTTTTTCACTTCTTCGTGATTTTTCATAGCTTGTTTATAATCTTCTGTAATTTGTTCTAATAATGTCATTTTTTATTTGTACAAAATAAACTGATTTGAACTTATAGTTTTTAATAAGAAAAACAAGAGAAATCAGAATATTCAATAAACGTTGACTTTATAGATAAAATATGTATATAATCTATATTATATATAGATAAAAACATGTGTTAGTTTAAAAACAAACACACATGTTGCCTTAAAAATAATACATAAAAAACAAAAACACAATGGAAAAAAATTTATTTTTATTTCTGATGGTATTTTTTGTACTCATTTTGTTAAATGCCATCGTCGTAGGATATGATGTGATATCATCCTACAGAAAAAATTATTCCCAGGTGGAATATGCATCGGAAACCAATGAGAGATTTTACCAAGAAATGGTAGAGATGGACAGAAACACAACTAGATTCTATAATGGTTTCCCAACATGCTTAACAAGCATATTATCATACCATACAAAACCTGGAGATGAAATCTTAGCTACAGAATCGGATACGTTATATCTGGTAGATTGGGATTTAAATCGTGCAGATATTAATAAATATCCTTATTATGTAGTAAAGGATAATCATGAAAATGTTTGGACTCTATTTCGCCACAACGATAGATTCCGTCTTACTAGAAAAGATGAGAAAGAATACAAAGAGTGGCTGGAAAAAATAGAAGAACGAACTAAATCTATCGCTAATTAAAGAATAATCCCCAGATATTTCTGGGGATTTATCTATATTAATTTTTTAGTTCTCTCTTCTTTTTATAGACATTATTCCATCAGATAGGCTCAGTATAACCATTAGATGTAATCATATCAGAAACTGTTTTGGGCTGTTTTTCACTACTTAAGATCATTTCTAAATTTTTTCTAACATTAGCTGTATCTCTATTATTAAAATGCCATAAATATATATCACCATTATTCACTTTACCTTCTACTGGATTCTTTACATGACTCCGTCAAATAGGAATGTATCCATGTTTTTTGAGGATATCGAGGTAAGCTTTTACCCTAATTCAATACATTCATGGGAAACGGAAAAATGGAAAATCTCTCTTCATTCTAGCTAAATAATCTTCTCATAGGACAGATCTTACATCATTTTCCCATCATAGAAGTTCACTTTCAAAACGCTGAGGTTCATTTCATGTTTTGAAATATTTATCGTGATGAGCTGTGTGATTACAAATCTCATGTCAATGATCAATCGCTCTTTTCCGCAAATCTGGGTATTTTTTGATACAATCTCAAATCACAAAGAATGTAGCATTTACTCATTTCTTTTCAAATAAATTCAATATATATTCAATACTTTCTTTTCCATAACCATCATCTATAGTAATAGATGTTTCGGGGTTTCTCAAATCTCAAAGAACTATAGGTTCCTGAATTTGTGAAACCAAGCTTTGAATATGAGCCTGACGACGTTTCTGTTCTTGTTTTTTCAGCAAATCTTTATCGAGAGATAAAGTCTGATTGATTTCTTCTCTGGATTTCCAGATGTTTTGAGCTGATGATGTAGTAGGAATAATCATACTAGCTCCAACCAATAAAGGTAATAATGTTTTTTTCATATTGAAAAATATAAACTAAAACAATATTTAGTATATCATATTTAATTCAAAAGTCAATATATTTTATTTATTAGAGATTCCAACTACAAATTCTCACTTAATTATCATCTTTCAAGACTTAATAAATCCTTCACATTCATCTAAAGTTCCGGTAAAAAACTGTTCAAAAACCTTACTTATTTCGCGAGCTATAAATATCTTTCACTGAAAATTCAAATTTTTTAGTTCTTCCAAAAGCTTTGGCATCCTATGAACTGACTCGTAGAAAAATGTTGGAATATCTCTAGAAATCATATCTTTTAAAGCTGTCTGTCTTCATTTCTTCTGTGGTAAAAATCAAATGAAAGTAAACTCAGTCGTATCAAATCCAGCTGCCACAATCGATGGAATTAACGCATTTGCTCCGGGAAGAACTGTGAATTGGATGTTATTTTCATTACACAACTGAATCAAAGATTTTCAAGGATCTGATAATCATGGCGTTCATGCCTCAGACACAACTACAGCATCATTTTCCTGTAATAATTTAGCATAAAATCCCAGTTTCCCTTGTGATGTAAAACTCGTAATTGAAAAAAAATCTTTTCAAACGATAGAAATATCATACATTGACAACAATTTCTTTGCCGTTCTCGTATCCTCACATATCAAAATATTTATCTCTTTCAAAAGTCTGAGAGCCCTCAGAGTAATATCTTCTTTATTTCAAATTGGAGTTGGTATAAAATATAGCATATAATTTTCAATATGACTAAATCTAAGCTAGATTATAATGAAGTGTGTACATTTTTCCAATTAAAATTTTACAAAAAAAGAGGCAAATTAAGCCTCTTTTTATTTTTTATATTTTTCAACAATTCTTCTAAATACTAGCCAAACCCATTTCCTTATTTCCCATCTAGTCTCAGGATTAGCAATCTGCGTTAGAATACTATCTTTCTTCAAAGCTTGCAAATGATTTTCATAATATGATCTATGGTCTGTATCAGTAATATTATATTTGTCTCACCATAATACTCTAGACATAACTGTTCCGAATTCTGCTCTTGTTACTACACTATTAGGCAAGAACTTATTATCTTCCATATTAATTCACATAACTCAAAACGCACAAGCTTTAGTTGCATAATCTCTAATTTCATCTGACTCCCAAGATGATTCATTATCACCCCAATATAGACAATTATAGGTAACATCATATGGCATACTTCTTCACAAAACATTTACCATATAATTAACAACCATCTTAGCTAAGTGTCATCTAGTGAGTAATCAATCTGGGTCTGCATTTTCTAGTGTATCCATCGTTGTAACGTTATTTTCATATGTCCATTTATACAATGGCACAATATTTTTATTAATATCATCTACTACTTCATCTCATGTATATTCATCTCAATCTATATTTTCTTCAGCTGATCAATGTTGATTATCAGAATTATCAATATTTCATCATCTTCATCATCTTCATCATCATCCACTCATGCCTCCACCTCCTCAAGTAGGAGTTTTCTTTTCTTCTGCATTAAAGACTGCTGTATATTCTGCATATCAAACTACAGCAACAACCTCAGGTGTCCATCATATAAATACATATCTATAATCTTCTGTTTCAGATTTTGTTGGATTTGCATGTGTTGGAGTAGCTCCGTATTCTACCATAGTCGTATCTATTAGACTTCCATCATCATTTTTCCATGTAATTGGATATTTATTTAGAGTTTTTTTGAAATTAGCTTGTATTGTACAAGTTCAAACCAATTCTGATCCACATGTATTTGTCCAGTTATCAAATTCATATGTGTATTGTGCATCAGCATGATTAGGAATAGCTTCTATTTCTATTCATCATATAGTTATTATGTTTCCACTTTCCACTATTACAGCTCCGTAACTTACATCTATTTCTCATGTACTAATAGTTCACATATCTGTATCATTTGGCACGATATTTATCGTATAGCTATTTAGTATTTCATCGAATTGTGCCAAATAGGTAGCTCCAGTGGTTACACTTTCAATATTTGGTAACCATGTACCATTGAATGTATATGTGTACTGAGCTGTTTTAGTTTTTGTCGGTGTATTACCTATATATTCAGGAATTGTTTCATAGAAAAGATTCTCTGATTTTAGTGTTTCACCATTTCCATCTTTCCATATTATTGTGTATTTATTTCTATCATAAAATAATTTCAAAACCAAACTTCCATCTCATATTACCACTCCAGTTGTTACATTGTTTTCATTTCAACCACTATATGTAAATCATGTAAAATCTTTCACCAATGCTGTAACTTCTATATCAGTTTCTCATGTATATATTCATGTCCATACATCATATCATCCATTTAAATTTTGTTTATAATATTTCACAGTATATAAAGTATCTGAATCTGCTTTCCAATGTGCAATTAAAATATAATCTCAAATTTCTCATCATGCAATATGATCTACCAAAGTATCATCTCTATACCATCATATAAGCGTGTATCAGCTTTTTACAGGTATAAAATTTTCCAGAGATATAGCTGGAGTTTCTATTGTATAACCAGTTGTTAATGTCATATCTCATGTCAAACTTCATCAATTCAAATCAAAAGTAACAGTATACCAATCTATATCCCAAACTACATATAAATTCACATTTTCTCAGTCATTCATTGACAAACCAGTAACAACTTGTCAATCTTTATATTCTCTAATATTATCTCATGAAGTTCTTGACCAACCTGTAAATGTATATCATTTTTTTCCAAAACTATTCAAAGTTAATCATGTTGATTCTGTACATCTTACTCCATTCATTGGAGACATCATTCATGATGTGCTTTCATTTCCATTAAATATAATATTATATGTCTTTTCTTTTGCAGATGAAGATACCGTAACAGCATTCACTGGCATATAAAACTCTGTTTGTTTGGAATTTTCAACTAATTCTGGAAGTCAATTCCATCCACTCCATGAAAAACAATCATCACTACTATCTCCACTCAATGTTACTTTTGCTCAATAATAATATAATCCACTTTGACTACTTCATGCTGTACTAGTATGAGTTGCTGGATTTAGAGTAAATTGATTTTGTACTGGTACGTAATACATATCTATTACTCTACTTCCATCTGCTAATATTGTTGTCATTCAAGTTTCTACTCAATATTCATCCAAATCTGATCCATAGACTATGGATTTAGAATACTCATATCATTCAATTCATGTTCCATATCTTGATAGGATATCAACTACATCATCCGTATTTCATGTAAATTCTACTCATGTTGCATACTCTGTTATTGTATCTATTAATACATTATTATCTGCATCTAAATTTTTAAGATAATAGTTTACTGTAACCTTTGTACCTGAACTTGCTTTCCACTGCGCATATAAATTAAGATACAAAACTCCGTCAGTTCACTCTCGATCTCATTCTACATCTTGGTATATATTTATATTAATCGTTTGTTCATCTTCATAAAACCCTTCAAAATCATCAATATAACGAGCGGATCGTCCCCTAAATTCATATCACGTTTTTGTAAAAGTATTCGGAACTAAAGTTCAGGATGTGTTGAGTTGGAGCTTTTGGTTTTCCATCTTTCCTGTTCATCCATTTGGATTATATCTCACTTCATAATATCTATATCTTTGATCATATTGTGCAATGTAGGTTACATTTCATGTAACTACTTCTGTATTTAATTCTATCAAATCTCTGATAATTTCCGTAGTTCCACTCCTTATCCATCATGTAAATATAAAATCATATTCTATTTCCTCATCTGCTCTCATTCTTTGAGGCATTCCATCCGACTCAAAAACAGGATGTGCTCCATAAATTTCATTTGTTATACTCATCGTTTCATTATTCCAATTTTTCCATGTTACAGTATATGTATCTCTATCATAATACAATCTTACAATTGTTGATCAGTCAGCTTTAATTCAGGTTTGATAACTTGCTAAATCTCCACTTAATGAAAATCCTTCATAGTCTGTACCTGTTGCATTAGTTGGTTCATCTGTAGTTCCATACATAATTCATGACCAATCAAATTCATATCATGTTTGATCTAAATTTTGCTTATAATGTTCTACTGTATAAGGTGTATTATCGGAAGGCTTAAAGAATGCTATTATGTTCATTATTCATTCTACAACTATTTCTAATTTATTTTTTCATCCTTCTATTTCCTCTCATGAAATCTGCTCTCCTGCATCTAAATCCATCCAATAATCAAAAACAAAACCAAGTTCAGGCACGGCGATAAATACCAACTCTGTTGCATAATTATATAATCATGTTAAACTGACTCATGTTGATGTATTTCAAGATAGATATCACATATTTTCTTGTCACGTCTCTACGCTTACATTTACATCATATTGATCAACATCCCAAACTGCATACAAAAATACATCATCTTTGTCTATTGTACTTAATCTACTTACAGATTCATTATTTTCATATTTTTTAGCTCAATTCTCTGTTTCTGACCAACCTGAAAAACTATATCAACTTTTTTCAAAATTATTTATAGTTAAAGGTTTACTTTCTGAACAGTCTAATCAATTCATTGGAGACATCTCTCATGAAGTACTTCCATTTCCACTAAATATAATATTATATGTATTTTGTGTAACAGAAGGAGTTACCGAGACTGCTCTATTTGGCATATAAAAGTATGTTTGTTTAGAATTTTCAAATCATTCTGGAAATCAATTCCATTCATCCCATTCAAAACAATCATCATTACTATCTCCATTCAATGTTACTTTTGCTCAATAATAATATAATCCATTTTGACTACTTCATGCTGTACTAGTATGAGTTGCTGGATTTAGAGTAAATTGGTTTTGTACTGGTTGAAAAAACATATCTATCTTCATACTTCCATCTGGCAGAATCGTTGCTGTTTCTTTTTTAGTTCAGTTTTCATCTTCTGAGCTATAAACTACCGCTCCAGTATATTCATATCATTCTGTAGCATCTGTAACACACTTATATGCGTAATCTGCTACGGTAATTTCGTCAGCAGTTGCTCATGTTATTACGATTCAAGTAAGATATGAATATGAATCATTTTCTAATACATTATGATCTACATCCAATACTTTTTTATAACAATTCACTGTAAATTCTGATACTCACGTATTCCAATGAGCATATAATGTTATATTTCCAGTAATTTGAGTTCATGTAAAATCAAATTCTTCAGTTGCTCAATCCAAGAACCAACCACTAAATATATATCATGTTTTAGTTGGATCTGATGGTCTAACTCACGTAGTTCCAGATTTTACCGTTTGTGAAGATACATCACTTCATCCCATACTATCAAATGTTACTGTGTAACCATCTATTTCCTCCCATAGAGCATAATATGTAACATCCTGATGAGGAACTAAGAGTACATCTGTTGATGTTATTCTCTGATCAGAATTTTGAATTATTACATCTTTTATCTTTCAGTGAAAATAAGCAGGATCATTTGAATAAGGAGCATTAGAAGTTCCTGGCTGTGCTCACAGTAATATTGAATTAGTGCTATTATATGTTAGCTTTCATCATGTAAAGTCCTCAGACGTTGCAAGTGCTGTACTATCACCATCCAAATACAAACGAGCATTTTGTCCATCAAACACAACATCAAAATCATGCCATCATGGTGCCAAACTTGACCATAATTTATCTGAAGTAGCACTTTTCCAGTTTGATGAATCAACACACGCAAACTGTATTTTTGTTTTTTCCTTACCCTTAATTGCCCATCATTCAGCTGTGTTAGGTCAATTAAGACATGAAATTATTCTCTTACCACTATTTCCATCTGCGAATTCAGTCCAATCTTCCATATATGCAGATACATGGATACTTATTTTATCACTAAACTTAAAACCAATACCATAATCTACATAATCATCTACTCAATCAAAATTAGTATACCAACCTTTAAAAACGTGTCACGACCTGGTTGGTGTAGGTAAATCACTATAATTATATATAGCACCATAATCCAATAATTCCGTTTTAGTATCTTTAGATTCACCACCTACATCAAAAAATCCTTCATTCGCATCAAATGTAATATTATAAGCCGAAGCACAATCCACTCAATCATATGTATGACCTGATGGACAGCTCCATTTAGCATATAATCCCGTTTCATTAGCAGATAATGTATATACAGTAGGATCTGCCTGTGGATTAACTGGATCTCTCGCTTCCTTTTTAGTATTAGATTCAAATGTTGGAGAAGTATACCATCCTGAAAATATTAAAGCTCACACTCCTGCCTGAGTTCTACTTGGTTCAGTTAATGCTACAATTGTATTCACTCCATTTACCTTATCTACACTTATTACTGCACCTTTTCATCAATCTGGATCAATAACCAAATTTGATGTATTAGTATTTTTGAAACAACGAACTGTAGATCAATTATTACGAGTTGCACCTCAAGTACTATCATATTTTCTCTTTCAATCACCATCAAACCAGGTATTTGCTCCTACTTTACAAAAGAATATATTTTTTGCATTTTTAGTATCAGACGTAACTGATGTCCAATATTCAGCGCACCCTCACTGCTCACTATCCGTTATTTCTCATTTTCTATGAGCTCATGCAAGTGGCCAAAGAAAATCATGTGTAAAATCCTCTATTTCTACATCTGAAAAACCATTGTTCGCAGTTATATTATATCATTTTAATGTATTCCATTTCAAAATTATATCATTAAATTCAGTTTTTAACGGTACATAATATCAATCTGGACATGGTCATTGCATTGCTTCAGATGTCTCAGATACTCATCACCAGAGATTATCATTTTGGTCAGGACTTTTTTGCCATGGAGTATTTTTATCAACAGCTATCCATGTTTTACTTGCATATTTTGAATTATAATAATTACTCCATATAGATTTATCTACCTGCGATGAAGACATATTTGGATTTGATGTTCCTGTTCCATGACATGTAGTCCCATTACCTCGACATCTTTCAAATCACCAGTTATTTCACCACTGATATATAAACCCAAAAGAACCAGTATTTTGCTGACTAAAATCTTGATTATAAATCTCTGAAGCTCAGACATTTCTATCCATCATTACATATGTAGAGACATCTCCATTTCCATCCACAATATATACATCCAAATCTCCATATGCATAATCATACGCCCAATGAGCATACAAAGTCATATCTTGTGTCACTACATCATCAGCAAAATCCCACTCTCTTCCTCCTTTAGCCTCCGTAAACCATCCAATAAAAGTATATCAATTTAATTCTGGATGAGTTTGTGGCTCTACAACATGAGATCAAGCTGGTAAATTATTCTGTGCTGCTGGTGTATCATCAAATGTTCATCTATTTGCATCAAATCTTACATTATAACCTTCTTGCCACGATGAAGTGTAAGGCTCATAGAAATCATAAAAACAACGAACAGGGGTAGCAACCACACGATTGAAGCTAAATATACTTATCAGATTGTATTCATCTTTATACATCATGTTAAGAATATATGATTTATCTTTGTCTACAGGATATTTAAATTCTCGTGGAGACGATGACCACAAGTGTATTGAGGCACCCAGAAGATAAAAATCGCCTCTGTTATACCCAGCAAAAGGAATTAATAATTCACTATGTGCACTTTCTGCACTATCTCCCATCATACTCTTAACCTGATTTAATTCCCCATAACTTGGTACATGGAAATTTTCTGGACATGGTCATCTCCTTTTCGCTGCATCTGACTGAGTCAATGGATATGATGATTTATCATCTACACTTCATCACCATAAATCTACTACATTAGGGTCATTTAACCAATTATCATGACCATAGATAAATGTACTACTACTAAAATACTGCTGATGTGATGGATCATAATTCAAATTTGATGCTTCCACTTGTGTATCACTCTTTGATCGTGTAGACTTTGGATCAAATCAATAATTATTTCACCACTGAAAATAATATCAATAGGTTGGATCAGTCGATGGACAGTTCGAATTTGAGTTTTTACATCCTACACCTGCTGCTGTAGCTCATAAGTTCCTATCCAGTATCGTAATCGTATTAGTTCAATCTGTGATTGTTATCGTTCAGGCTGTGAAATTCTCATTTCAATTAAGTGTGTATGACACTCCTGCATCTGGATTGTGTGTCACTGTTGCTGTATCTAGTACTCTTAATGTATCTTCTTTACTCAGTGATAGTGCATAAATTGAGAAACTTTCTGCATCTGCTACTACAATTCCATTTTTTTCACTTTCTTGTTTATTTGTTACATCTACTATTTTTTCTTCTCATTCTTCTACTTTATTTCATTCTTCATCTTTATCATCGATATGATACACTTTTACTTCCTGATTTTCATTTTTATCCGCTTCTAATAAGTCTTCATTATTTGAATAATCAAATGTTACTTTTACTTTTTCTCAATCTTTAGGTTGTACTTCTTCTCATTCATATTTAAATGTAATATCAAATGCTACTATTGTTGTATCTTCCTTTATTTCTTCTATTTCTTCTACTAACTTATCTTTTAAACTTGATAAATTCCACCATTTTATTGGTTTTATTGTTAACTCTGTTCATTCTGGGAAAATTCATGATAATGCTTCTACTCTTACTGTTACATCATTATATGTTTTTTCTCCTGTTATTGGCTCTTCATTATATGTTATTTCTTCAATTACAGTCTTTTCTCATATTTCTATACTCTCAACCACTTCTCATGTTAACTCTTCCGCAATATCTCATGTAACTCATTCTATAATATCTCATATAGCTCATTCTACAGTTTCTTCTGTTAACTCTTCTACTTCTCAACTACCAATCTCAGAAACTTCTCATGTTCATTCTTCTACAATATCTCATGCTGAATTTTCAGTTTCTAACTCCTCTTCTTCTATACTCTCATCTTCATATGCATCTTCACCATTTTCTTCTATGTTTTCTTCTTCATTTTCTACATTTTCTGCTTCTTCTTCATTTTCTGTTTGAACTACCACAGAATCTTCAAGTATATCATCCAATGCATAAGAAATAGATGTTAAAACATCCGATCATAATAGGACAATTAATGCTAATACTGATAAGATTTTCTTCAAATTTTTCATCGTTTTAATGACAATTTTATAAAATATACAGTCACTAATAATTATATTCCAAAAATCAGAATTTTGCAAAAATCTTATAAAAATCATCTCAATTTTGGATTGACTTTTTTAGAATGTATTTTATGATATAAAATCACTACCACAAAGAACAAAAAAAATATTGTTTTTCTTGTCTGAATTATAATATATTGTGTAGAATTATTGAAAAAATCTTTTTATATCTTGTATTTAGTCTTATGAAGATCATATGAATTACAGGTCCACAAGCTGCAGGTAAATGAGAA
>Ga0310697_10002176_pt1 | contig 21281 bp, 19 predicted proteins | sample 172DNAGHGlowgp2_FD_203883 | JGI IMG/M metagenome (GOLD analysis project Ga0310697, IMG submission 203883) | Sheep rumen microbial communities from Palmerston North, Manawatu-Wanganui, New Zealand - 1728 DNA GHGlow gp2 (v2) (version 2) | ecosystem: Host-associated > Mammals > Digestive system >... | reverse complement strand
CGCCTTCAGCTGGAAGAACTGCTTCATTCGCGCCGATATCATCGAGAAGAAGGGAAACCATATCCATCTGATCGAGGTCAAGGCAAAGTCCTGGAACGAGAACGAAGATAGTTTTGTCGGGAGTCGGGACAAAAACCGGGTAGATGGCAAGATTCTGGAGTACGTTTACGACGTTGCCTTCCAGAAATATGTCATCCAGAAGGCTCTTGGGCCCGGATTCACGGTCAGGGCGTCATTGATGATGGCGGACAAGACCGTTAAGGCCGAGGCCGACGGCATCAACCAGTATTTCCGTGTGGTGAAGGACGGAGCCCGAGCCACCATCGTACGTGAACCCGGTGCAGATGCATTGCGTGATACGGCCTGGGTTCTCAAGCCTTTCGACGTGGATGAACTCTGTGACCAGATTATCGCCGGGACCACCTCTGAGCAGATGGATCTGATGGGATGCCAGTTCAAGGAATTTGTGGATGAGATGTCCCGTCAGTACGTTAACCACGAACGTCACTTCTGTCCGGTATCTGAGCGTTGCTTCAAGTGTCCGTTCTATTCCAACGAGAAGACTCCCGGAAAGTTGGATGGCAAGCGGGAATGCTGGAAGGAGGTAGCTGGTTTCTCCACCGAGGATTTCTTCCGTCCTTCTGTTGGCGATCTTTGGTGCGGGGATGGAGGGCAGCATTTGAAGAAAAAGTTGATGAAAGCCAAGAAGCGTTTCCTGGCTGACGTATCTGCTGATGACATCCGGCCCCAGAAGTCGAAGGAATCAGACAGGAAGGGCCTTTCGGCGTTGGACAGGCGACTTCTCCAGATTGGCCTCGCCACCGGTAATGAAGAGCTTCTGGCCCCTTTCAAGGCCAATATCCATGACGGCATCTACTTGGACATCCCCGGGCTTTTGGCTGAGATGAAGACCGCAGAGAACCACTGGAGGTATCCGTACCACATGATTGACTTCGAGACGACAGCAGTCGCCCTTCCCTTCTATAAAGGGATGAAGCCCTATGAGCAGGTTGCCTTTCAGTTCTCTCACCATATCATTCATGAAGATGGGAGGATAGAACACCTAGGGCAGTACATCAATGACGAGAAGCACTTCTTCCCGAATTTCGAGTTCATCAAGCAGCTGAAGGATGTCCTGGACAAGGATAACGGTACCATCTTCCGTTATGCCGACCATGAGAACACCATCCTTCGTGCGATCCGCGCGCAACTGGAAAAAAGCGATGAGTCAAGAAAGGAAGAGCTTATCTCCTTCATTGACGATATAACCCACTCCACCGATAAGGAGGCAAAAGCCGGTAACGAACATGTAGGCAAACGGGATATGGTTGATCTCTGTAGGATTGTCAAGCAGTACTACTACCATCCCGACATGAAGGGCAGCAACTCTATCAAGGTGGTGTTACCGGCCATTTTAAACTCCAGCAAGGCTATTCAAGAGAAGTACTCCCAGCCAATCTACGGGACCGTTATCAAAAGCGAAAACTTCACCGGCTCGCCAAAGGCATGGATCAGTTTCGGCCCCGATGGGAAGGTGGAAAATCCATACAAGCATCTGGATACAATTGCTTCCTTCCTGGAGGTAACGCCGGAGGAACTGGAACGTTTCGATACCGCCAAACAACTGGATGAGTCTATCGCCAACGGTGGAGCCGCTCTCGCAGCCTATACGAAACTCCAGTTCAGCGATGCTGAATGTACCGAGGCTCTAAAGGAAGCCCTGCTCCGCTACTGCGAGTTGGACACCATGTCCATGGTCTTCATCTGGGAGTACTTCCACGAGATGACCGGAGCATAACCCTATCCTTACTTGACTGAGATAGTCAACGCGACGGATAGCCTTTCGGCAACCTCCTTTAGGATCGTATCCTTGTCCTCGTTGCTGAATTTGGGCGTTCAGGAAATAGCCATTGTTCAGATCAATCTGGCCATCGAGAGGCTTCTGTCCTTCCGTGGGCACGTAGATGATATTCCTGCCAGCACGGATGATGTTCAAGCCTTTCACTCTCTCAACACAAAGAAGACAGATTACTTTCTTGAACTTTTCCGCGTAGGATTTACCCTCAATTTCGATGAGTATCCGCCTATCAGAGGATACTTTTCTATCGGGCAGATCTGAGGATACGACCTCTGCCTTTAGGTCGAATTCCAGTTGCCCTGCGAGTGTATTGAGTATGGCGGCCATTTTGTTGACATCCCAGTGTGTGTAGATATACCAGCCATCCACCAGGGAGGTATAGGTTTCCTTATCTTTTCCGACAAGAGGGACTCCTGATTTCTTGTTGGCCATGTAGCCACTGGCATTGACCTCTTCCAGCCCAAGTTCGCAAATAGAAGAAACAAAGGTGTCGGTGGGTTTCGCTTCTTGGATGATTCGACCATCAGGAAGGGATACTTTCAAAAGGGATTTCATACTCACAGAAGATATAAAGGGAACGATGGCAAAGATACGGCTTATACTCGGGAATAATGCATGAAAGAATCCGAAAAATAATAAGTATATAAGGGAAGAAGAACTGTAATATGCCAGAAACGAATTCCATTCAGATGCAGGGCGGACTGCTCAGAGTAATGTCCCGCTATAAGCCTTCTAAGATCAAGGCTTATCTAGACACTCGCGTTATAGGTCAGGAGGAGGCGAAGAAAACGCTCGCTGTGGCCGTGTACAACCACATGAAACGATCTGTTCGCCGTTCCCAGGATAAGGACACTTCCATTAGGAAGTCAAATGTCATCCTCTTGGGCGGAACCGGATGTGGGAAGACATTCCTCGCCCAATGTATCGCCGACTACATGAACGTCCCCTGCTACATCCAGGACTGCACCAAGATCACGGCCAGTGGCTATGTGGGTTCAGATGTAGAAGATTGCGTGGGCGGTCTATTACGCATGTGTAAGTACGACCTGGAGAAAGCGCAGCATGGGATTGTCGTCCTGGACGAGATCGACAAGAACGCTAGCCGCGAGGCTGGCATGTCCATAACGCGTGACGTCAGCGGAGAGTGTGTCCAGCAATCCCTCCTTAAAATTGTTGAAGGTGATATCGTCGGAGTCCCTCCTGCCGGTGGGCGCAAGCATCCGGAGCAACCACTCATCTACGTTGATACGTCTGATATCCTTTTTATCGCTTCTGGCGCTTTTACCGGGCTTGATGCGATTGTCTCAAAACGACTTGGCGCCGGAGGGAGAATCGGCTTCGACTGTTCTAATGAGAAACTTGAGGAGCAGAATCTCTTGGATTCAGTTACTCCGCAGGATTTGCGAGAGTTTGGGATGATTCCGGAGTTCGTAGGTCGCTTCCCTATTATCTCCCATGTGGAGACACTTGGAAGAGATGAGTTGGTGCGTATTTTGAGGGAGCCCAAAGGAGCCCTAGTCCATGAGTACAAAGAGCTGCTTGAGATGGATGGTATAGAACTCTCCTTCTCGGACGAGGCATTGAACTGCATCGCTGATAGCGCTCTTGAGCTGGGTACAGGTGCCCGCGGTCTACGATCGGTGATGGAGTCGTTTATGCGGGATGTGATGTTTGAAGCGCCAGACATGAGTAGCAAGAAGAGCAAGTGCATCATGGTTACGAAGGAAATGGTGGAGCAATATGCAAGAAACACCATAACATGCGGTAAATACAAGAAAGTATAATGTGCATAGTAGCTATGACAGAGAAGAAATACGAAAGGTACTACGCCCTTGCAGGCAAGGCGTCGTTCGAGAACTGGGAGTCCGTCAAGAAAAGCAAGATGTGTGGGTGCTACTACTGCTGCAGCATATTCCCCTCATCGGAAGTAACTGATGATGATTGGACACCGGACCTTCATGGAAGGACAGTGCTTTGTCCAAAGTGCTCCATTGACTCAGTCATTGGGGATGCTTCCGGTATCCCCATCCGCAAGGATGTGTTGGAAGAGCTTTACCGGGAAAAATTCGGGATAGACGACGAGCCCGTTGCGCGTTGTGTAGGCTCCGGAATCTATAACCTTGACACGATTGTTGTCCGTGATTATCCCGACGGACCGGCTGGGAAACGGTTTACAGATAAGGTCGTTGCGGAGGAAGTCGGTGGCACTTGTGGCAACGTGATGTGTCTGCTCTCCAATTTTGGCTTTGAAACCTATCCCCAAGTATGTCTGGACGATTCTCCGCAGGGGAAAAAGATTGCAGCTGACTTGGAGAGTTACGGTTGTGATATGCGTTATGTTACCAATACACCGGATGGCGGGACTACCCTGCTCCGTGTTACGCACAAGCAGAATCCGGACGGTTCTCCCAAAATCAGCGTGAGGGCTGGTTCTCCGGGGGGCAGCCGTTTCCCCAGAAGAAAGTTCTTGCGTGTCCGGGATCAAGCACCGGCGTTTGTTGAGAATCTTACCTCGGAGTTCATCCCTGATTTCTATTTCTTTGACTCCCCCGTAGCCGGCCACCGGTATGTTGCCCGGGAATTGCGGACGATGGGTACTACGGTCTATTTCGAACCGTCCAGTGTCTCAACGAAAGCAGACCTGGAATGTATTTCGCTGAGCGACATTATCAAATTCTCTGACGAGAATGTGCCCGATACGTCATTTGCGGATAGCTTCAACAACAAACTATTCGTCCAGACCTGTGGCAAAGACGGCTTGTGCTTCAAACTGCGTGATGGGGAATGGAAGACTCTTCCCGGTATCCCTAACGACAATGTCGTTGACACGGAAGGCGCTGGCGACTGGACCACGGCCGCCATCATCTATGGTATTGTCCGGAGCGGAAAGACTTTCGCCGAGTTGAAAGAGGAGGATATTATTCCTATCTTGATGGAAGCTCAACGCTTTGCTTCCGAGAAAGTTTCCTATCTCGGGAGTAAAGGTGGTTTTAATACGTCTTTGAATCCCAATTAATTTGTATATATTTGTATATATTTGTATATATTGTAATTATAGCTTGGTTTAGCATAATCGTGTAATAACGCAACCAACTCATGATTAACGAACAAAAAACTCTGGAGGAACTCTGGGATATTCAGGCCCGAATCGATCGGCTGGAGGAAGAGATAGACAACTTAAAGGGAGAGAAGGGAAAGATGATCCGGCATTTCAACGCTCCGCTCATCCGGCGCATGGAAAGGACGCTAAAGAGATTCCTGGTTAATGAGCGGGAGTATTACGGATGTACGGAATTCGACATCAGCGGTGCCGACATCTATATTGAGACAGGAGAGTATGAGGACTGCAACAACTGCGGATACGAGGGAGAACTTGTCCATCATGCGTACGGGCTGACCCTCGACGAGCAGTCGGGGAAGGTGTTCGTCCTGTTCAATGAGTCCTGCGGTCCCAACTACGACTGGGGCTCCCACCGTGAGCAGTTTTCTGAAATAAGGTTGTCGACAATGAAGCGAATCGCCGAGTATCTCGCAGAAAATCACGGAGTCGGGCTCAAGGATGCCGCCGGGAAGATACTCTTCTCAAGTGACCAGGATTATTACCGACGCCGGATCGATTTGCTCGCCGAGACCATCTTGATTCCGTCGGATGCGAAGAAGATAAAGTCGGGAACCTACGAGAACTTTCCCATCCTGAAGAAGGTGATCATCTCCGATGGCGTGACACGCATCGGATCCTACGCATTCAGTGGATGTCAGGCGTTGGAGCAAATCGATATCCCCGACAGCGTATCCGGAATCGGGAGCAACGCATTTGAGGGTTGCAAAAGGCTCAAGGCTATCCAACTCCCCGGTGGTCTGTCGACTATCGAGTCTCAACTATTTGCGGGTTGTACCCGCCTGTCAACGGCTTGTATTCCTAATAGCGTGACGAAGATCTCAGATTTTGCCTTTACCGGATGCTCGGCGCTCTGCGAGATCCATTTACCGGAAAGCCTCACAACGATTAACGGACATGCGTTTAAGGGTTGCAGCAGCCTCAAGAAAGTATTCATTCCTTCCCATATAGAGGTAATCGGGAAGGAATGGTCCTCGCGCACAAATGCGTTCGACGGGTGTTCCAAGCTTGAAGAAATGATTGTTTCTCCCGACAATCCTTCGTTTGACTCCAGGGAAGGGTGCAATGCCATCATCGAAACGGCATCCAACACCTTGATCGCCGGCTGCAGAAACACCGTCATCCCGGATAGCGTCACGTGCGTCGGACCTTCTGCATTCGAAGGTTGCTCCTGCCCGGAACAGCTGTTCATCCCGGACAGCGTGACCGAAATTGGGCGTAACGCTTTCAAGGGCTGTTCCGGGTTAAAGGTCATCTATGTACCCAGTGGCACTGATCTCGCGGTCGCGGGCTTGCCGAATGGCGTGCAGGTGTTCGAAAGGGCCGTAAACCCGGAAGACAACGCAGAGATCGAGGTACAGGTCTCCGGTCATGACGGACTGATCACGATGTATGTTCCCGACAGCAGCACCAGGATTGAGGAAGGCGCACTCTGCAGTTGTCTCGGATTGAGGAACATCCATATTCCCGACAGTGTTACAGAAATCGGCCGGGAGGCATTCTTCGGTTGTATCGGAATGAAGACAATCCATATCCCCGGAAACGTAACCGAAATAGGAGATGCGGCTTTAGCACATAACAGGTTCATCGGGATGACGGTCTCCCCTGACAACCCCAGATACGACTCCCGGGAGGGCTGCAACGCCATCATCGATTCGGATGACAATACCCTGATCGCAGGCTGCAAGAAAACGGTCATACCGGAGGGCGTCACCAGGATAGGGACCGGAGCTTTTTACGAGTGTCTCGGCCTGACTGAAATCCACATCCCGGACGGCGTTACAGAAATCGGGAACCATGCTTTTCACAGGTGCTCCGAACTAATGGAAATTCATATCCCGGAGAGTGTGACCAGGATTGGAGACTATGCTTTCTACGGATGTGCCAGCCTCAGCCATTTGGTGATTCCCCGCAGCGTCACGGAAATAGGCGAGTACGCCCTAAAACACTGCACGGGGTTGCAGAGCATCCTGGCCCCCAAGGGGTTGGATCTTAAATCGGCGAGAGTCCCCCGCGAAGCGAGGGTCAGGAGGCATCCGAAGAGACCGAACGAATAACCAAACTATATGCATCATGGAAGAATTGATTGAAAAGGCCCTGCAGGGAGACAATGAAGCGCTCATCTCCCTGTTCTACTCCTATGGGGTCGACGAAACCACCGTCCCGGACGGCGCGTTACGGGATAGGCTCACTGGCCTGTTCGAACCCCTTCTCGACAATCTCTCCGAACGCGAGCGGAACATCCTTAGGAGCCTGTATGGCATCGGATGCGAGAGACTCACGCTGGCGGAGATCGGGGACAGCCTCGGTTTCACCCGCGAACGGATGAGGCAGACCATGGAGAAAGCTATCTACAGACTAAGATCATACTGTCTACCCACCGGATTGTCCGAGTAGAGGACCGCCAGGCGCATCGCAGAAAGAAAGTACGGGCGATAATACCCCTTTATCGACATCCTTGTCAGAATTGGATTACCAGCGGTCAATGAGTTGGATATCTCCGCACGGGACAATCGTTTCATCAATCATGTCTCGGACATGCCCGACGGCAGCAACTGCACGGAGGTCGGAGGATGCATAATGTTTTTAATAATTGACTAGAATTCCTTAGCTTCGAGCCTTTTCACTTGACAAGACTATAAGTCTTAGTGAAAAGTCCCTTGCTGACGTTGACGGTAAACCCTACCAACTCCGAATAAGTCCACTCCTCGTCGCCATCAAAGCGGATGCCGACCTGGAAACTGAGCCGGTTCGGTGTCTTAGCATCCAGTCTCATAGCCGAATAGGGTATTGAAAGCCCAATCCCTTGCTTCAGCAGTTCCGAGGAACCGGAGACGAACCTCCTGTTGACGGAAACATCCCCCCCGTTGTAGATGTATTTTCTATCGGCATATAGGTCAACACCAAGCGTCTGGCCGTTTTCCGAATAGAAGAAGGCACGTACTTCTCCCGGACGATTCAGAGAAGGGCTGGCGGCCAGAATGGCCATGATCCTCAGCTCCTTCCCATCATAATCATCGAAAAGGATTTCCTGAAAAACAGGAGCATCACCGCCTTCGGTGGAGAAGGAGACGTCCTCCCTGAATTGGGTGCTGAGACGCGTTCCTGACAGCGTCTGCACCTGGATGACCAGATAGTAACCCTCATCCTTTTTCCTGATGTCGAATTCGGAATAGGGGATGAACAGTTGTACGTCATCGAAATGCGTATTGTCATTATTTGGGGTGAATCTGAACGAATCCACCACCTGGCCGTCAGAGGCCGCATATCTATTGACGGTCGCTTTGACCTTCGTCCCATCGGCTCGGAACAACCAAGCACCACACAGGCATTCGGTCCCCCTGCAGTCGGCAATGTCGAAGTTGACGTGAAGAAGGACGCCCCGGTCACCTTCTAACTCGTCCAATATGGCATCATGGTCAGCCTTGACGCTGTTGATTGTTGCATTCTTTTCACCCTGCTTGGGTACGGGAGCCGTCCCAGTCTTCTTCAGAGCGGATTTCTTTGACACCGTTTTCTTCGTAACCGGAAGGGGCTTGTCCTCCTTCCCGGAAGCGAGGCCGGATGGCTTATTCTCTTTTTTGTCTCTCGGTTCTCCGCAATCTTCGCAGAACTTCCCTTTGTTGCCGGAGTGTCCGCAACTGGGACAGGTCCACGGTCCGACAGGGTCAGGCCGCTTGGTCCCGCACTCTCCGCAGAACTTCCCGGTATTTCCTGACTGGCCACAATTGGGGCATGTCCAGACCCCGGTGCTGCTTCTGGAAGGGCTCTCCTTGGATTCAACCACGTCCTCTTTCACTCCTGCAACTCCGTCTGTTTCATCCCTAGCGGAACCCTCATCCATCTCATTATCTGTCTCATCCTCATCGGTATCTCCGTCAAGCCCCAGGTCGTCCCTGAGATAAGCGAGGTTTTGTTTCTTAAGCTCGGACAGTTCCCTGCCGTCGGCCTCGAAGATGGAAACGACGTCATTGTAGATTTCGACCTTCTCACCCAAAGGGAGTTTCGAAAGGATGTTTACGGCCGCACCAACTGACCACTCGCTGTTTTGTTCATGCCAGGTATTGGCTTGGTTCCATTCGAAATTATATACATTTATCTTGTTGTCGGCGAGGTCAGCAAGCATGGCATCCTTTTTCTCCGATCTGCCGTCAACTGCTGCAGCGAACATGAGAAGGACGGTTTTAGCCGTTCTGACACTGGAAGCCTCGTCATCGCAGTAGACCAGGATTTCGTCCTTGTTCTGGAGGAGATAGCTCGTCAACATCATCGGGTTGGAGATGTTGAGATCGGCGATGGCCTCGTAGAGCCTTTCCGCACCGGCGGTGCCACTAGTGAGGATGTCGTGGAAGACCTGCAGGTCACGTATTCGTCCTGTAGTTTCTAGGATGGCATCTCTGGGCATGCCCTTCCCGGTTTTCTGCGGCGCCACTTTTTGGGGAGCGGGTTCCTCGGCCCCCAGCTTGATGCCGTAGACCCGCTTGGGATCGAAGTTGAAACTGCCCAAAGCATCAGGCTTGATGTCGAACAGGGAAAACAGTTCCCTCATCAGGTCGATTTCCTCCTTTTGAAGCGGGCTGTCCGCCTTGAATATGTAATCGATACTGTTCAGCAACCTGATCCTGTCGCCATATTTGGCCTCCAGCAGAATCGTTTCGGCCTTTCCATTCCCGTATTGGGCCGCGACCGCTTTCACGTCAAGATCCGGGACCCTGTACTCATACGCGTTGACCATCTGGGACAGGGCCTCACTCTCCTTGTCATTGATGTGACCGTCTGCGAGAGCAGCTTTCATGAGTAGGAAAATCTTCGCCTTCTTGAGGTCGAACTCGTCCGCGGACGGTCCACCTCCAAGTATAGAACGGTACTTGCTTCGGACCTGATCGAGGATAAGACAAAGGTCTGAAGGGTCTTGAGGCTCCTCGTTCAAAATCTCATTCATAACTTGCATACTCAAAAGGCTATCCTTTGCGAGGATTGTCTCATAGATGTCCCGGTACTTGGAGTTGCTGGAAACGAAATGGAGGATGTCTTCTTTTGTCATAACTCGTTATCTTTTAAGTTTCTATATCATGGAATAATATGAGAATTGAACATTTCACTCAATGTTAAGAGGACCGTTGCGTTTCATCTCTGCCATGAACGGAACCCACATGGGCTTCCGCTTGTCGATGCGTCCGGGGTTTTTCGGACTCGCCGGGTTAACACCGGCAGTCGAGCAGAGTATATGGAAGAACTCCGTGCTGCGAATCAGAAGATCTAGAGAAGCTTCCGGAGCATCGTGTTCTGTCTTGATAATGACGAGTTTGGTGGTCGCGGGAAGATAGGCCCGGGTACGAGCTACGATATCCTTCTCTCGGGGAGAGACAAAAAGGATGACGGCCGAATCCTCCAGATGGTTGGACGTGAAGATGAAACGACCATGGCAGAAGTTCCTATAGTCATAGACTCCAACTTGAGCCAGACCGCACTCCACCAGCTTGCCTTCCAGATTGGCAGCCACAGGACGCCCCCAGCCTCCCTGAAGTGCAATATAGCTATGGACTCCCTTGAAATCTTCCGAAGTCAGGGGTGTGCCGTCATTGAGGCATAGGGTAAAGGGCTTTTCTGGTATGATCTTGTACTTCTCCAAGTCCACGTCAGGCTGGAAGATCTTGGTGAAGATAGCAAAGTAGGATAACGAGGTTCCGGTGGACACGAACCCGTCGTGGACATTCTTCATTGGGACAATGAACGTCTTGTCGGAACCGGCCTTGAGGAAGAGCTTGCGAGCCTCGTTCCGGTCGGAATCGGAAAAATTGATCGCGACAGTCTTGCCAGGATTGACATCAAGTGCTCGTCGGGTCGCGAAGACGATGTCATTGTTGTGACCGCCTTTGCTGATCAGCAGGATCTTGGCCGTCTTCAAGGCCGCATCGCTATAGGAATGAAGGGTATAGGGGGAAACACTAGTGGCCACTCCCCCACGTGCACCGTACAAGAGAGCCGCGAAATCCCCGGCCGTCTCAGCTCCGCCTGATCCGGTTGCGATGAGTGGTTCGTCAGGGTTGGTGAAAAGAAAGTTCTTGATTGGATTGAGGTCAGCCGACAAAGTCTGGTCAATGACTGCCTGAAGGGTCTGTTTGATGTCTGTCATACTGCTTTGTGTTTTTCTAATACATACATGAAGCGACTGCAATTCTTTCAGGGAAGATCCGAGAAGTTCACTGCATCGGCTGGGAGATTGTACTCTAGCCTGCCATTGTCGCGGAGTTCCATCAAGAGACGTCCCATGATATTCGGGCCTACCCAAGTTTTGCCATCCTCGCTCAACTTGGCGCTATATGCTCCTGCCGGGCGTCGGGGATTAGCTTGCTGCTCTACAATGAACAGGCCTTTTGAACGCTCCAGTTCCTTCTTAAAGGACTCACTTTGGGTGTATTTCTGCATAAGGCAAAATTTCATCGCATCGATGAAGATCCTACCCCAGTCATCCCTGACCACACCAACTTTTTCTTGATGCTTGGCTTTCATTTTGATGGGCTGGCCCTTTTGGGAATAGATAATTTTCCGAGACTCCAAGTCCATGAACTTCATCACCTGGAAGAGTTTCTCGGTGCAGTCGAAGGGGACTCCGCCCACAACGATGGGTGTAGGCGCGAAGTTACCGAGAACTCCCCACTCCTCCGCCACTTTGCAGAAAGCTGCTGTCTTGTCGGCCGGATACTCTTGTATGCCGTACCACTCCGGATAATACTCTTTGATGAATCCCTCAAGTCTCATCACCATTAGTGCCAGTTATTCCAGACATAGGGGAAGGTATCCAAACCTTTCAATCCGTCAGGAGACATCCGGGATTTGACTTTCTCGCAAGTTGCAAGGATGCGGTCGTAGGCCCCTTTGTCATTTATACGCTCCCGGCAGAAGTAGCTGACCGAATCCGGGTTCGCCTCAAGAGCTTTGACAAAGCAATCGGCCGCTTCGGCATCTTCAGTTTTTTCTAGATAATAAGCGCCTAAAATCGAATAAGCATACGAGACGCAGACGTTTTCCCATTCTTCCTCCGGTTCTTCCAATTCACGAATAACGAACTCGAGATCCTGTACAGCCTTCTCTTCATACCAATCCTCTATGGGAATCCCAGGGCCAAAAGACCTCTTATTGAGATACAGTCGGGCAGCAAAAATAGCCGAATCAAGGATATGTCTTTGAAATCTACCATGTTCTTCCTCAGCTGCCACCATCGCTTCATCAGCAATACTTTGATATAGATCGGCCGCCTGGCGGAGAGCGAAATCCGGTTCATTCAACATATGACGACCGAGCAATCCGGCGTTTCCATTGTAGAAATAACCGTTAGGACCTGGGCGAAATTCGGGATCCTCCAATAGTTTCGCGGCATAAAACACACCAAAATAGAAGCCGGACTGCTTCCCGTACTGAATCGCTTGTAACTTTTGCTCTCTGGTGGACTTTCGGGTCAAGCATACAAGCTGCGAATACTGATACATTGCATATCTATTTTCACACCCAGCAGAAGCCTTCAATGCATCCAGCACATATCCGAACATCTCCTCACTTTTACCGCTCTCAACGAAATAAGATATAAGAGCATCAATCAACTTATCAGACGATTCGCTATCGTCAATAGCGTTCACTTTAACTGAGTTAATCAGTCTTTCAAATTCTTTATCCATAATAAATTATTGATGACATCTTAATGGAATCAAAACTCCTTGATAGTACGCTCGGAGCCAGAGATCAATTGATGACCTTTCGGATCAAGTTCCACCCTCTCTATACGTACGATTCGCACGTTTCTGTCATCCAGGACGGCCATATTCTTCTCGGCTTCGGGTTTCTGCCAGTTATAGGGCCATTCAATGAGGTCCACGCCCAGGCTGCTGAGGAATTCGGAAGCAGCCTTCTCCCCCTCTACGGTCGACTTGTCGATCATCTTCTTGACCGGCTTGTCTTCACCGGTCAGCTTGTTCGCAAGGTATTTCCTGAACGGGATGCCCTCCACCTTTGCCTCTGCAGGAATTGTCTCTCCGAGTTTGGCTTCGACGCGATTTACAATGGATTCGGCAACAGGAACGCCTTTCAGCAACGACAGACAGTTGTCCGGCGTCCGGTCCGGAATCTCTACAGTGTAAACATAGAAATCCTTGTTCTCCGGACGATGCTTGTTGAATGCGTAGTGGGCGGCCGTTGAGTATTTCTCCGTGACGTAAACGCCCCAGCCGAATTTAACCTTACCATCGCCTTCTAGGGCGTGGTCCAAGCTGAACCTGTCGAATGGTTCTGCCGATGATCCATGATAGAACCGCATATAGAAGATGTCTTAGTGTTTTAGCAAATATAGTATTTTTTGTTTAAAAATCTTGTTCTGATGGCACTTACTCACCAGAGCATTACTCCTCCGCATTATCACTCAATGAAGAAGTGATTCTCAAGACTGGAACGGATTCTCCCGACTCATCGTCAAAGATTTCCATGATCGCATTGAGAAGATGGGGGTCCGATATGAAATCCCGAATCCAATCGGGGCTGGGCAATCTGTCTCTATCGGAGAAAGGAATGTCGAAGGCTCTTTTGGGCGACCATTGGGCGCCATTATCCCGGATTGTAAAGCGGATCAAGTCCATGGCTCCCGGGACAGAATCGGCAATCGAGCAGGAGGCGATTTCCCCTGGGATATCGCCATTGAAGAGCCGATTAACATACTCGTCAGCCACCTGTTGCCGAATCTCCCGCTCTTTTCTCTCACGGAGTCCGTCCTGATATGCATCAAGGCTAGCAGACTGAGCTGCAGGGACACTTTCGTTTATGGCCAGCATAAACGTCACCAGCTCGTCGGCAGAGCACTTAGGATTGACAAAGGCGTGTCCGCACTCGCTGAATCTCTTACCTAGGATATGCGGGGACACCTGAAGCACGGGGCCGTCGTACTTGTATTGCTTGTCACGATAGACAAAAGATATATTCCCAAGCTCAAGCAAGGTGTGTTTTCCGGATTCCTTGATTGACTCGGAAGGGACTCCAAACTCAATCAGTCTCTTGTTGAGCTGGTCTGTCGTAAGGGCTTTACCACGGCTTCCGGGCCAAAAGGGTTTGACCCAGGCGAGCTGGATACCCGGCCACCAGTACGAATCCGGAGTCCACTGGAGATCTGTACGGGAACGCATAAGGTTCAAGGTGTTGTTGACGCAAACACGGACGATTGATTTGGAAAGATTGCTCATATGTGGGTTGTCTGTTCTATTGTAGACTCTATACCGACATCAATATGTTTTCTTTCATTCTTTCTTTAAAGATATTGTGCAAGGCGGGAACGGACCTTTGGCGAGGATAGCTTGTTAATGGCCTTCACCTTCAATTGCCGGACGCGTTCACGCGTGAGTTCAAGGTTTTCCCCTATCTCTTCTAGTGTCATTGCTTGGCAGCCGAGACCGAAGCTGAGTTCCAGCACCCTTCGCTCGCGCCCATTGAGTACGGACATGGCAATCTGAAGATCATTTCTCAAGGACTCTACCTCCAAGGCCTTGTCAGTCTCAGGAAAACTGTTGTCGGGTATGATGTCCGCCAGTGACTGGCTCTCGTCCTCACCCAGCGGAAAGTCAAGGGAGAGGGTCGAGATATCCGACTCCATCAGCTTGTCCGGAGAGATGTCCAGAAGAGCGGAAAGCTCAGCATCGCTGGGCTCACGTTCATTCTCCTGCAGGAATTCACGCCGTGCGCGCCCGATTTTGTTGAGGATGTTCACCTGGTTGAGCGGGATACGGATGGTGCGCCCTTGCTCGGATAACGCCTGGAGGATCTGCTGGCGGATCCACCAAACGGCGTATGAGATGAACTTGAAGCCACGCGAAGGGTCGAACTTGAGTGCGGCTTTCATAAGGCCGATGTTTCCCTCGTTCACCAAGTCCATCAGCTCCAACCCACGGTTCTGGTACTGCTTCGCCACGGAGACCACAAAGCGCAGATTCGCTTCGACAAGCCGCTTGAACGCGGCGTCGTCACCGGCCTTTATGCGGGCGGCGAGGTCACACTCTTCATCCGGGGAGACCATCTCAATCCTGCCCAGATCACGAAGATACTCCTCGACGGTCTGGGTCCGGGCCGTCACGGAGGGGGTTATTTTAAGTTGTTGCATAATCTCAACTTGCTAATTGATATGGATTGTCCACAGAATAGAACTCCACGTCCTCCGTTCTATCGTCACCGAGTTCCAGGAAGTCCTTGTATAGTCCGTCAAGCTTGAATCCGCACTTGTACGCCACCCTCTTGGATGCTTCGTTCCTTGGGAAGACCCCGATGGTCACCTGGGACACTCCCTGACGGAACAACTCCTCCTCGACGGCCTTGACTGCCTCTGTCATGTATCCTTGTCCACGGTGGCCCTTCTTAGTATAATACCCGAGGCAATAGGAAAACTCGGGAGCATCAAACTCGATGAACAGATATTTCGGATAGACCTCCATTATACCTATACTTCCTCTTTCTCCCCTTCTTTCACTATCGACACGAGATGCCCGATAGGGATGTAATTCCTGATAAAGTCAAGCGCCTCGTCCAACGAAGAGATTGGGCTCACTCCACCTAGTTCCGCTGCCTCCTTGTCACTTAATATCTCCAGAACATCCTTCGCGTCCTCCTCTTTCATAGCCCGCAGGAAAAGGCGCGGAGTCCTCACGTCGATTGCTATTTCCATTCCGTTGTCGTTTTTTCTGCTATTCATACTGTCTTGACGGGGATTTCTTTCATGAGTGACGGATGCTCATACAAGGAATGCGTGTATGCGTAAATTTGTTGAAGGTGCTGAAAGAATCTGTCGTATTTCGAGTATGAGTGAATGCGGCCGACAAATCGGCGAGCCTGACTGACTATGAAACTTCTGTTAAGAATAGCCTCATGATGACACTCGACACTTTTCCGACTTTTTACGTCGAAAAGTGAAACTTTCTGTCGGGTGGCGCGTATATACTCATGCCTTCTGATTGGTATAGGGTGCCTTTCAGTCGTAGAGTAGCCGGACACGGTCCGGTGACGCCAACCGAGCTGCGGAATCAGCCGCGGTGGATCATTACCCGCTAGTATCAATAGAAAACCAAAACTATCTGCAATGACGACAAACATCGCTGTAGCCGCGCAGATTGCGCGCCCCACTATCCCTTTTGTTCTCAAGAGCGTCCTTCCTGCCGAGACGGAAAGCCGTCTTGACCGAATCTGCTGCGGAGCTCCCGTGGCCGAGGTCTATCGGGACGAGTCCCGCCCCTGGTGGGACTTCGTTGATGATGAAAAGGTCTACGAGACCATCGCTACTGACCAGTTCCAAGCCTATGTCCGACTGATATCCGCCATTGCCTGAGCCTATGGCCAAAACCGGACGGACTTTTGTCTTTGACGCCGAAGCGGCGCTCAAAGCGGCCACCCTCGCCGTTATCGGCCTCACCTCCGCCTGGAAGTACAAACTTCAGGAATCGGACAGGAAGGAGATAATCGCCGAGGCTGTAGCCAAGGCGTGGAGCCACCGAGAAACTTATGACCCAGTACGTGGCTCTTTCCAGACCTGGGTCGGACGTATCGCACGAAACACCCTGCTGGATCATGTCCGCAGGGCCAAGTTCCGGGAGGACTCCCCTGCCCAGGAGAACGACGTAATGGCCGAGAAGTCTCCTGACACGCTGATTATGGATGACGAAGGGCTTGAGGCCATCCTGCGTGCCGTGGAAAGGCTTCCAGAGGCATATAGGAGTATCATTGTCCTCCTTTCGGAAGGCAAGCGTTCCCGGGAGATTGCCGAGATCCTGGGATGCTCCCCCAATGCAGCAACCATCCGCTGCTGCCGTGCCCGCAAGGCACTGCGAGACCTTCTTGACGGGAACATGCAAGAAAGCGGACGTCAATAGGTATAAATAGGAAAACGAACTGACGAATATGAGAAGCAAAAGAGAATCCACCATCTTTGAAGAGAAGAACTACATTTCCGAGGACGAGACGGTCCAGACCCAGGCGGCATGCCTGAACCGTATCTACCGAAAGGTCAATTCTGCCGGCCTTTCCGCCGATACTATCCAGGATCTCCGTGACGATATTGAATACATCGCTGAGCTCTACCATATTGATAACCAGGGTGCAGTGCTTCTTGCCGCCATCCTTGAGAAGTCGGCAACCAACAACCTCATGGACGACGAGGACCTTGCCATGTATCTCGGCTGCACGAACATCGAGTTCATCCGCTATCACAAGAAGCTTCGCGACATGGACAAGGCGGGAATCATTCAGATTGGCGGAGGTCGTGGCGGCCGTCGTTGCTATAGGGTGAGCCCGGAGACGTTAAAGGCCGTTGAAAGCGACGGGGAGTTCAGCCCGGTGAAGATGTCTGGCCTTACGACGGAGGAGTTCTTCTCCCGTTTCCGCAAGTTCTTCGGTTCGTTTAGAAACGACAATATAGATGCGGATCGGCTTCTTGAAGAGCTGGATAGCCTGGTGAGCTACAACGACCATCTTTCCTTCTGCAAGAAAGCGTTGGAATCTGCTCTCTACTCCGATTGCACCAATACGGAGCGCAGGATGTTCTATTATATCTGCCATCGCTACGTGACTCATGGGAACAAATCCGTGGATATCGAGACTCTCACGAACTTCACCGAGTTCATGGAGGATGACGAATGCATCAAGCGTCGCATCGCAAACGAGCACATGTCGATGCAGCGCAGCGGACTCGTCAGTTTTGCCATCGAGGACGGATTTGTGGACACGGGATCCTTGTCTCTCTCCGACAAGGTGAAGGAGGAGTTCTTCAACGAGGTCGTCCTAGCTCCGGAGGAGACTGTCCGTCATCGTGACATCGTCAGTGCCGCCTCCATACAAGAGAAGGAGCTCTTCTTCAACGAGGCGGAGAGCGCCCAAGTCGCCCGTCTGGAAAATCTCCTTGACGTCGAGAACTTCAAGGAGGTGCAGAGACGTCTTCTCTCCATAGGAATGCGCAAAGGGTTCAATGCCATCTTCTACGGTGCCCCGGGCACTGGCAAGACCGCCAGCGTATACGAACTTGCCCGTCGCAGCGGCAGGGACATCTTCCGCGTGGACATGACCAAGCTCAAGAGCAAGTGGGTTGGTGATAGCGAGAAGGCGGTTCGTGGTGTGTTCAAGATTTACCGGTCCATGTGCAAGGGCCGGGACAAGGCCCCCATCCTGCTTTTCAATGAGGCGGATGCCGTCTTCACCAAGCGTATCGAGAACGTCGAGCAGAGCGTCGACCAGATGAACAACGCCATCCAGAACATCATACTGGAGGAGATGGAAAGCATCGAGGGCATCCTCATCGCAACCACTAACCTCCTTTCCAACCTGGACCCTGCCTTCGAGCGCAGGTTCATCTTCAAGGTGGAGTTCAAGATGCCCGAGAAGGACTCCCGTGCCAAGATTTGGAAGTCCATGATTCCGAGTCTCTCTGATGAGGACGCGTCCGTCCTTGCCGACAAGTATGCCTTCTCTGGTGGTAACATCGAGAATATCGCACGGAAGAGTACTGTCGAGTACGTCCTCTCCGGAAACGAGCCCACCCTCTCGTCCTTGGAGGGTTACTGCCAGGAGGAGATCCTGGACAAAAAAGAGAATCGCAAACGAATCGGATTCTAAGCTAAAGAATCCTCTTTTTACACCGTATATAATACCACTATGGCGAATATCAACGTAAATACAACCGAGCTGATTCAGCTCCTCGACATGACTCCTGTTGACCACAATCTCATGCTGGTTGGCAAGCACGGCATCGGAAAGTCCGAGATCCTGACAGACTATTTCTCCAAGAAGGGCATGCCCGTCGTGGCGCTCTTCCTGGGCCAGATGAGCGATCCGGGCGACCTCATCGGTATTCCCAACAAGAACGAGGAGACCGGCAAGACGGACTTCATGCCTCCCTACTGGTTCCCGCTGGACGGCAAGCCCATCGTCCTCTTCTTGGACGAGCTGAACCGCGCCCGTCCGGAAATCCTCCAGACCATCATGGACCTGGCTCTCAACCGCAAGCTTGCCGGACGCAAGCTCCCGGAGGGCAGCCGTATCATCAGTGCCGTGAATGCCGGTGACCAGTACCAGCTGACGGACCTCGACCCGGCGCTGGTCAGCCGTTTCAACATCGTGAACTTTCGCCCCACCGTGCAGGAGTGGCTGCTCTGGGCCCGTAAGGCCGATGTCGATGGCCGCGTCATCGACTTCATCCAGGAGAACCAGATCTGGCTGGACAAGGACCCTGACGCCAAGGAGGGCGAGGACACCGGCCTGGACAAGACCCCTGACCGTCGTGGTTGGAAGCGCGTCTCGGATATCCTCAAGCAGTCCGGCGAGATCAGCCCGCAGCTCACCAAGGCAATCTCTGCCGTGGTCGGTCCTAAGGCGGCCAGCGCCTTCGTCAGCAACGTGTCCAGTAGAAAGATCGTCTCCGGACGAGAGGTGATGCTGGGCTTCCCTAAGGTCAAGGAAAAACTGGACAAGTATGAGTTGCACCAGCTCTCCGTGGTCAATGACGGCATCTACCGATTCCTTGAGGTTGAGAAGGTGCCTGCCAAGGACAAGGAGATGGCCAAGAAGAACCTTGAGGACTACTTTGAGTACCTGACCCGCACCAGGAAGGAGGCTGCGGCACACTTCGCCAATCTCTTCGTCCAGAAGACCTACCCTAACGCCGTGGCGTTCATCGCCAGGGAGTGCCAGGTCCTAACTATGATGTTCATTTCCTACGTGAAAGGTATCAAGTAGATGAGAGACCGTATAACAACCATCCTAGAGCACTGGTTCATTCAAGAGCCAGCGCTCTTCCAGGTTCTATGTACCCACGAACTTGTGTCCAACACGCAGATGGCGTGTCCAGTCAGGAGCGGCAAGAGGCGCGTCGAGTATAATCCCGAGTATCTCCGCGAGATGACTGACCAGGGACTGGAAGAGGCTCTCCGCACCGAAGCCGTGCGCATTCTGCTCAAGCACCCTTACGAGCGGAAGCCGGACGGGTGTAGTCAGCAGGCTATCGCCATAGGCTCCAACGTTGTGGTCGGAGATAATTACAAGTACAACTCCTTCAAGATCGAGAAGCCATCCGATTACGGGCTGCCCGCCGGAATGGCGTATGAGTGGTATTCGAGGAAGATTCAAGCGATGCTTCCCGCTGGTGCTGGTGGCGACGGAGATTCCGACGGTGTGCCGATGATAGCCATCGGCGGTTACGGAGCCGATGAAGGCCCCGGATATCCTTCGAAGATCGGAAAAAGTGGTTCCGGAAAAACAACTACCAGAAACGACGAATACGACGATCGTTTTCAGCGCTTGTCGGAGAAGAACCAGGATCTTTCCGAGTTATGGGATGAGGACGACTTGACCGTCGCCTTGATAAACGGTATCATAGAAGGATGCACGTCATGGGGATCCCTTGCCGGTGCTTTCGCGGAGCAGTTGAAGGCGTCCACCAAGGCTAAGATCAACTGGCGGAACGTCTTCAGCGGTTTCAGGGCCAGCATCCTCTCCTCAAGGCGGAAGCTCACGCGCATGAAGCCCAACCGAAGGACCGGGTTTGAGAACATGGGGTCCATCCGCCGTTTCGACACGAAGCTGCTTGTTGCCGTTGATGTAAGCGGATCCATCTCCAGCGAGAGCCTGAGCGATTTCTACGGGGTGATCAACAGTGCTTTCCGTTACGGCTTCGAGTCCATTGATGTCATACAGTTCGATTGTGGCGTGCGCGTGGTTCAGAGTCTCAAGAAGGTGATGCGTGAGGTGATCGCCATCGGCCGTGGCGGGACCAGTTTCCAAGAGCCAATTGAGTATGCGGCCGATAACGGCTATGACGGCCTCCTCATCTTGACGGACGGCTATGCTCCGGAGCCGATGATTCCGGACAATATGCACTGCAAGATTATTTGGGTGTGCCAAGACAAGAGCTGCTATGAGGCACACCACCACTGGATGGAGAAATCCGGGCGAGTTTGTACGATTGAACTGCGATAGCCATGGAGTTTGATGAGATGACCGAGGACCAGATCCTCAATGAGATAATGAAGGCCGTTCCCGAATACCTTAACCTCATCAAGCCCAACGGTGAGTTCAACCGGCAGATTTGTGTCGAGATGGTAGTCAAAAACCTTAGGTCGATGTTCAAAAGAAGCCGTGGAATCGGATACTATGACAGGATGATGGTTCAGGATATAAAGGAACTTGACATCATCATCGGACATTTCCTCCCTATGATTACTGACCGTGTTGCTGCCGTAGAGATGCAGTACAAAAAGGAGCAAATGGAGGCAGCCATCAATAAGGCGAAGGCCGAGG
>Ga0310697_10002175_pt1 | contig 21288 bp, 15 predicted proteins | sample 172DNAGHGlowgp2_FD_203883 | JGI IMG/M metagenome (GOLD analysis project Ga0310697, IMG submission 203883) | Sheep rumen microbial communities from Palmerston North, Manawatu-Wanganui, New Zealand - 1728 DNA GHGlow gp2 (v2) (version 2) | ecosystem: Host-associated > Mammals > Digestive system >... | reverse complement strand
ACCATCCCTTCAACAGTCAAGCACAAAGGCACCACCTATACTGTCACCGAGATAGGCAATGTGGCCTTCCTCAGCAGCTCACAACTGACAAGGGTAATCATCCCCTCGACCGTGACAAGAATTGGCAACCGCAGCTTCAAGGACTGTCCCATGCTGACGAGCATCACCATCCCTGGGAGTGTGACGAGCATTGGCATGATGTGCTTCGATGGCTGCACGGCTCTACAGGAAGTTAATTGCTGGGCAACAGAACCTCCCTCAATAGACTACACAACCTTTACCGAAAGTCATTATCAGGGCGTAACACTCAATGTTCCCGCCGGTTGCCTCGATGCCTATATGTTTGCCAATGTCTGGGAACTCTTCTATGACATCTTCGATGGAATAAGCGACCTTAAAGACTCTAAGGACCTTGAGGACTCTAAGGCCGGCATCTTCAATCTTTCCGGTCAGCACTTAAGCAAGCCGCAAAAGGGCATCAACATTGTTGGCGGGCGAAAGATTCTTGTAAAATAAGAAATGCAGAGATAGATATGAAAGTCATCAGCACACAAAAGGCTCCTGCAGCCATTGGGCCATACAGTCAGGCCATTCAGATTGGCAACCTCGTCTATACATCCGGACAAATTCCTATCGACCCCACCACTGGGAAGTTCGCAGAAGGTGGCATCAAGGAACAGACTCGACAATCGCTCCTCAATGTGAAAGTAATCCTTGAGGAAGCAGGACTGACAATGAAGAATGTTGTGAAGACCACAGTCTTCATAGCCGACATGAACGACTTTGCCGACATGAATGCCATCTATGCAGAATTCTTCTCCGAGCCCTACCCTGCTCGCTCTGCTGTTGCCGTGAAGACTTTGCCGAAGGGTGCTTTGGTGGAGATTGAGGCTGTGGCTGCCCTACCCCAATGAAGGGTGGATAAGCGCTTCCGCCCTCACTCTACATCTCTCCCCATTATGTCATAGGTGTGTCCTGCCCGATGGATGTAGATTTTACCGTTTTTTAGCTCTTTCTTTGCTTTATTGCAGTCTGGCTGCTCTGGGAGGCTGGGCTGGCTGTCGGGTATTTCTTCTTCGCCTGTGTACCACACCCCTGCATGGTCGCGATTGCCCCATGCGCACTTCCATGCTTGCCCGTCAGGCGAGGGTTCCATGGGGGCGTCGGTGGGCACACTGTCATAACCAAGCTTCAAGAAGAGATAGCCTTTTGTGCCCTTGATGATGGCACAATAGTAGTTGTCGCCCATCTGGCCACTTCCTGCCCATTGCTGCACTATCTCGGATTGGCTGTGCACACCTGCTGCCTTGCGGGCCATGATGAAGGCGCGACACTCCTCTTTGTGGTTGTTCCAATAGGGATAGACCACGCACGGCACACCAGGCATGCTGAGCAGAAAGGCCAGGGCCATGCGCGCCTGACGGTCATCCATGGCATTGGGCGAGCCATAGAGGTTGCTGCCTTCGCGGAAGGAGTCATGGTTGTCGATAAAGGTGACGGTGTGCCCTGGGTCATGATGGATGAGCGAATAGCGATCTGTGGCGAGCGCTTTGAGGTTGTATGTCCTGATGGCATCATTATAATAGTGGAACTTGCCTGGGAAGTCGAAGACATAGGTCTCGTAGTTTGCATCTTTCAGGAAGCCCAACTGCTTGTCGATGTTTCCGTCGAACACCTCTGCCACGCAGAAATAAGGGGCACTTGCTCGGTTGTAGTCGAAGAGGGTGGAGCCGGAGATGCCCTTCATGAAGTCATAGCGGAAGCCGTCATAGCCGATACTGTCGCGCATCCAGGTGAGGTATGCTCGGCTCATTTCGCGCACTTCGCGTTTGCCGTGGGCAAGGTCGCGCGAATAGATGCTATTATACTCCTGATAGTCCCAAGAGTAGTTTCCTGATTGGTAAGACACGCTCTTGTCATCTGGCGTCAGTTCTGCCGTATTGTGATTGCCACAGTCGCCTGTCATGCTTCTGTCGATGCGCCCAGGCATTTGGTCGTCGGCAAACATTTCATCTTCTGCGGTTATCCAGCTCCAATCAGGCTTGAACGAGCCGTAGCGGCCGAAGTCGTTGACGGTCCAGTTGCACCAATTCTTGTCTTCGCCGTCATATTCGTCTACATGTCCAGCACTGGTATGGTTCAGCACGATGTCGGCCACGACTTTCGCTCCGCCTTGATGTAGCTTTGAGATGAGCTGTTGCAGCTCTGCCGCTGTGCCCCAAGGGCTGTGGCCGTGGTGTCCGAGCTCATCTTCGAAGGTGCCTTGATGGCTGTAGTTCATGGGCAGATAACCAGTGAAGTCGGCTGTCTCTCCGGAGGGAGCGAGCCAAATGAGGTCGAAATATGCTGCCAGTTCGGATGCCTCTTCGCCGAGCTTCTCCCATGAGACGTCGCCATATTCTGTATAGGGGATTGCTGTGTTTCCGTCGTGAGCCCAATAGAATGCCTGCAGCATGACGTCGGGGTTCCTGTCGGGTACGGCTGTTTCGTAGAGCGTGGCTTGCTTCGGGTTGTAGGGATAGACGACGCTCAGGGTTTTGCTGGATGTGTTGAAGGCAAACTCGTAATCGCCCTTGATGGTTGTGGCGATTCGGCAATTGCCATCAGCTGTGGACATTGTCCAATTGGTGCAGTGAGCCCGTGTCATTGTGCCTCCGTTGCCGTACCATTCGCTGTCGCAGTTTATCTTGAACTCGTATTCTTTACCTGGTTCAAGTGTCAAGGTGGCATATAATGTATTCTCTGCGCCGTCGGTTTTGGCCTCCATTTTCGTCGGGCCACTCCAATCGGATGCCTTGAAGTTGCCTTGCAATAGCCATTCACCCGTTTGTGCACCAAGCGTCAGCACGCAAAACGCCGTAATTATAAATAAAAAAAGCTTTTTCATGACGTTAAATCCGCTGCTATTTAGTTTAAGTTTATCTTTTTCACTGATTCAATCTTCATACCTTCAATCTGATTTGTACCGATTTTTGATGCAAAGATACAAAAAAATCAATTCTCAATTTTGAATTTAATAATTTTGAACTTTGATTTGTTCTTCGTACCTTTGACTTCGTCGTTCCGCCTGCGCCTGAGCACCTACGGAGCGCAAGAAGGTACTTTCGCTCGGAAATACTCAAATAAATTTTGTATTTCGCTCGCTTATTCATACCTTTGCAGCAGAAAACATAAAAACAGAAAAACTATGAAACAGAAAAACATTTTTGCAGTTCTGCTGATGTTGTCGGCAGGGTTGCTATCGGTAAAAGCACAGGTAAACGATTGGCAGAACTGGATGGCAAACCTCGACGACAATGCATTCGTCTGCCAACTCTCAATCCCTGGAGCACACGACGCTTGCTCAAGCTCCTTCTCGGGATGGAGCGCCATCGGGGCTGCCGTCGCCGGAAAAGTACAGAACAAATCCGTGGAACAAATGCTACCGCTGGGCGTCCGGCTCTTTGACCTGCGACCCAACAACCAACTCAACATCCATCACGGCATACTGCAAACCAGCTACACCTTCAACGGCGTAATGGGACAGCTGCGCGACTACGTCACCAATCACCCGACAGAATTCTGTATCGTGCTCGTCCGGCACGAAGTCGAAGGAGATAGCGGCAACGACAACTTCGCCGACAAAATGCAGCAAAGCCTCGCAAACTTCAGCGACTATCTCATCGACTTTCGACCAAACCTTACTGTCGGCGAAACGCGAGGCAAAATACTCTTCCTTAGTCGAGATGACTACAGCGGACCCCTCCGCGGAGGAAAAGTCACAGACTGGCGCGACAACCAATCCGACATCAACAACATGCTCGGTGCACATTGCAACGGCCCAGAAACTTACAAGTGTTCCCTATGGGCACAAGGCTACTACGAATACACAAATGTCGATGCCAAAAAAAACGTCATCGAAGCTATGCTAAACAAAAGTTGGCAACTCGCTGGCAAATACGACTATACGTGGGTCATCAACAGCTTGGACGGGTATAGAAGCGATGTCACATACACCAATTCTGCCACTCAGGACAACGCCAAAACCGTGAACCCATACCTGCAAAACCTTCTCGCTTCCGGCAATTACAACGGCCCTGCTGGTCTCGTCTTTATGGACTATTGCTGCGACGGCGATGGCTCCGGCTACTACGGGCTGAGCCTCACAAAAGAACTCATCAACCACAACTTCCGCTACACCATGTCCAAGCAAGGTGACCCCATCTACGACACCCAAGGCAACCTCTACGTCGCACCAAAAGGACAGGAAATGATGTGGGAAGCAAAGACCTACAGCGTAACAACTCCCACAAACGCCAGCACGGCTAACGGAGTCTCAGCACCCTCTGGCTGGTACCAACCCGATTTCGACGACTCGAATTGGGAAACAAGACGATACCCCACTGGCACAAGTACAAACTCACCATACTTTTCTGCATGGGAAGGAGAATACAACGTACTCTTCATCCGTCGTGAATTCTACATCGACCACGACCCAAGCATCGACACCTATACCCTCTACTTCTGCCACGACGACGACTGCAAAATCTATATCAACGGCAGAAACGTCAAAAACGAAACAAGCTGGATTAGCACCTACTCATCCTACAACATCACTTCCGCCAGGCTGAACATCGGTCGCAACGTCATTGCTATCCGCCAACAGCAAAACACTGGTGGTGCATATTTCGACTGTGGCGTGCTCCGCAAAGAAGGCACCAAAGCTCCCTGCAAACTCACGAGCGACAAGTGGCACACCTTCGTTGCATCTGGTCACAACGTCGATTTCAGTTCAACCAACGTCAAAGCCTATAAAATAGTGGAAATCTTGGGGAGTAGCCCCACATTTGCCCGGACAGAAGAAGTCACCGTAGTGCCCGCCAACCAGGCGGTTGTAGTACGTTCCGAAAATGGTGCAGGCACTTATCAGATTCCAGTAACCGAAAATGCAGAACCCCTCGAAGATAACCTCCTGAAAGCAACCCTAGGCCCGCTCGATGTGACACAAGAAAACAACATCTACAGCATCGACATCCAGAACGGCTTTTCGGCCTTCTTCCCAGTAACAGCAGGAAACACCGTAGCGAAAGGCAAAGGCTACCTTGACTTGAGCGACAGCAACGTCAAGCCCCCATACATCCTACTTGACCTCGACGATGACCCGACTGGCATCGAGGCAATTCAAGATTCAGGACTAAAGAATCAAAATGAAATCTACAAGCAGGGCTCGACGATAGTCAACCTCGCCGGTCAACGCCTCCACAAGCCCCAGCGCGGCTTGAACATAATAAACGGCCGTAAAGTAAACTATCCTTAAGCTCAGCTTCTATACAAAATTCTAACCTTATATACTTCCTTAACCTTATAATAAAATTTTACCTACAATAGATAATAAAAAAAAGATTCCTAATCTCACGACTAAGAATCTCAACCTTAAAAATCTAATACCATGAAAAACACTTTTGCTTCAGCGGTGCGGACGAGGCTCGAACTCGCGACCCCTAGCGTGACAGGCTAGTATTCTAACCAAACTGAACTACCGCACCATTACTCAGTTAAGAGTTTTAAGTTTTGAGTTAAGAGTTATCTCTTTCCTCGAGCGGAAAACGAGACTCGAACTCGCGACCCCGACCTTGGCAAGGTCGTGCTCTACCAACTGAGCTATTTCCGCATTATCGTGGGCAGGGACAGATTCGAACTGCCGAAGCCGTGAGGCAACAGATTTACAGTCTGCCCGTTTTAACCACTTACCTACCTACCCAGTCCACTGACCGAAGGTCAGACTCGTGACTCCTGCGGGATTCAAACCCACAACCTTTTGATCCGTAGTCAAATGCTCTATTCAGTTGAGCTAAGGAGCCATCCTTTTCTGGTGGGCGCTGAGGGATTCGAACCCCCGACCCTCTGCTTGTAAGGCAGACGCTCTGAACCAGCTGAGCTAAGCGCCCAATCCGTTGTTTAAAACACCTCGCTCGGTATCTCTTTCGCGAATTGTGCTGCAAAGATACGGCAATTTCCGAAAATGACAAAACTTTTTGAGCTTTTTTTCGAAAAAAAAATGTCTTTTCGGCCTCTTTACATTATATTATATACGAGAATGGGAGTTTATTCAAAGTTTTTTGTATCTTTGCACTTGAAATGTAATAAACAACAAAGATTATGGGAAAGATTAAATGCATAGGCATCCTCACCAGTGGTGGAGATGCTCCTGGAATGAACGCAGCCATTCGTGCCGTCACTCGTGCTGGTATCAGTAACGGCTTCACTATCAAGGGTATTTATCGTGGCTACGATGGCCTTATTAAAGGCGAAGTTAAGACGTTCACGACTGAGGATGTTAGCGGCATCATCACGCGTGGTGGCACAATCCTGAAGACTGCTCGAAGCAAGGATTTCATGACTCACGAAGGCAGAAAGAAGGCTTACGAGACTTGTATAAAGGAAAAGATTGATGCACTCGTCGTGATTGGCGGTAACGGCTCATTGACCGGTGCTCGCGACTTCGGTATGGAATTCGACTTCCCTGTTATCGGACTGCCTGGCACTATCGATAACGACCTCTATGGCACGGACTCTACTATCGGCTACGATACGACGATGAATACCATCATGGAGTGTGTTGACCGTATTCGTGATACAGCGAACTCGCACGAACGCATCTTCTTTGTTGAGGTGATGGGACGCGACGCTGGATTCTTGGCACAGAACTGCGCTATTGCTTGTGGTGCAGAGGCTGCCATCGTGCCAGAAGAAACGACCGATGTGGACCAGTTGGCAGAGTTCATGGGCCGCGGCATTCGTAAGTCGAAGAAATCGTGTATCGTTATCGTTTCAGAGAGTCCCAAATGTGGTGCCCTTTATTATGCCGACCGTGTAAAGAAAGAGTTCCCTAAGTTTGATGTGCGCGTCTCTATCCTCGGCCATTTGCAGCGAGGCGGCAGTCCGTCCGCTCACGACCGCATCCTTGCAAGCTGTACTGGAGCTGGAGCTATCGAGGCCATCAAGCAAGGGCAGCGTAATGTAATGGTGGGCATCCGTAACAACGAGGTGGTCTATGTCCCATTTAGCGAATGCATCCGAACTGACAAACGCTTCGACAGGCGTCTTATCACAGTACTTAACGAACTAAGCATTTAAGCCATGAACAACATTACTGATCTTCTGCAATTCCTCGACAGTTCACCCGTGAACTTCCTTGCAGTCGAGACCATTAGTAAGCAACTCCAAGAGACTGGCTTCGAGCGTCTTGATGCTTGCGAAAAGCTTGGCAAGATGAAGCCCGGCAAGCAGTTCTTCCTCACGAAGAACGACTCGTCCATCTATGCCTTCCGTATTGGTTCTGAGCCTCTTAGTGAGGCCGGCTTCCACATGATTTGTGCACATTGCGACTCGCCAACTTTCCGCATCAAGCCTAATGCTGAGATGACTGGAGATGGTGGCATCGTTCGCCTCAACACAGAGGTCTATGGTGGCCCAATCATGAGCACTTGGTTCGACCGTCCACTCACACTTGCTGGCCGCGTTATTGTTCGTTCAAAGGATGTGATGCACCCCACTACAAAGCTCTTGCACGTCCACCGTCCCTTGTTGCAAATCAGCAACTTAGCAATTCACTTCAATCGCCAAGTGAACGATGGTGTGAAGCTGAGCAAGCAGAAGGACATGCTGCCTATTCTTGGCATCATCAAGGATGAGTTGGAGAAAGGCAATCTGCTCACTGGCCTTATTTGCAAAGAGCTGAAGGTGAAGCAGGAGGACATCCTCGACTTCGACCTCTACCTTGCTGACGCCACACCTGCCTGCACTTTCGGAATCCACGACGAGTTCATTTCAAGTGGACGACTCGATGACCTCAGCATGGTTCATGCAGGCCTCCAGGCTCTCTTGCAAAGCGGAAAGAAGACGCCAAAGGTAACACAAGTGCTTGCCATCTTCGACAACGAAGAGACGGGCTCGCAGACAAAGCAAGGTGCTGGCAGTCCGTTCTTGGCAAGCTTGATTGAGCGCATCGTTCTGGTCCAAGGCGGCACTACAGAGGACTTCCATCGCAGTATCGAGAAGGCCTTCATGGTGAGTGCCGATAATGCTCATGCCTGGCATCCAAACTACAGCGAGAAGTACGACCCGACGAATCATCCTGTGCTTGGAGGTGGACCTGTCATCAAGTTCAATGCGGCACAGAAGTATGCAAGTGATGCCGTTTCAGCAGCCGTCTTTGCAAGTATTTGCGAAAAGGCAGGCGTGCCTTGCCAGCGTTTCGTGAACCATAGTGATGTGGCTGGTGGCAGTACCCTCGGCAACATCCTCGCCTCTTCACTCCCAGTCAAGGGTGTCGATATGGGCAATCCCTTGCTGGCCATGCATAGTTGTCGCGAGACAGCCGCAGTTGCCGACCACCTCTATTGCATAGAAGCCTTCAAGACATTCTATTTGAGCTAAATCAGTCCTTTATAAGTTCGAGGAACTCGGCTTCGTTCATGATGCGGATGCCGAGTTTCTGTGCTTTCTCGAGCTTTGCTGGTCCCATGTTATCGCCAGCAAGGATGAAACTTGTTTTGTTGCTGATGCTGCCGACGTTCTTGCCGCCATGCTGCTCGATGAGCGCCTTGTATTCATCACGGCTGTGGTGCAGGAAGACGCCGCTTATGACGATTGACTGCCCTGCAAGTTTATCGGATTGAGCCTGCTTCTGTTGCTCACCAATTTCCATCTGAAGGCCATATCCGCGAAGACGCTCCACAAAGGCTCTATTGACGGGATTGGCAAAGTACTGGATGACGCTATCAGCAATCACTTCGCCTATGCCATTTACTTGCATCAGGCTTTCCTTCGAAGCCTCTGCCACCTTATCCATACTACCGTAATAGCGGGCCAGAGTCTTGGCAGCAATCTCGCCTACAAAACGGATTCCAATTGCATAGAGGACACGCTCGAAAGGCACTTTCTTACTCTCTTCGATGCTGGCTAATATCTTGCGAACGCCTTTGTTGTCAGAAGCAAGAGGGTCTGCAATTTGTTCCTCTCTAAGTTCGTACAGGTCGGCAGCATCATGAATAAGTCCTTGCCGATAGTAGTCGTCAACTGTCTCAGGTCCAAGCGAAGTAATGTTCATGGCCTTGCGACTGATGAAGTGCTCTATTCGGCCAAGAATGAGTGGCGGACAACCTGTATCGTTCGGACAATAATGTGCTGCCTCGCCTTCATAGCGGACGAGCTTCGAGCCACAAACTGGACAGTATTCAACGAAAGGAATTGCCAAACTATCTGGTTCGGATGGACTTGCCTTGCCAACAATCTTCGGAATAATCTCGCCTCCCTTTTCCACAAGCACACGATCTCCTACATGGAGGTCAAGACTGGCCATCACGTCGGCATTGTGGAGGGTTGCCCTGCGAACTTGAGTGCCAGCCAATTGTACAGGGTCCATGTTTGCGACAGGCGTCACAGTTCCCGTTCTGCCAACCTGAAAGACAACTTGTCGAAGTGTTGTCTCTGCCTGCTCTGCCTGAAACTTGTAGGCAATCGCCCATCGAGGACTTTTGGCTGTCATGCCGAGACTCTTCTGCTGAGCCAGCGAATTGACTTTCAGCACGACGCCATCAGTAGCAACAGGCAAGTTGCGACGTTCTTGGTCCCAATAATCAATATACTCATACACTTCGTCCAAAGTGCTGACCAGCCTCATATTCTTGCTCACCTGAAAGCCCCATCTGGCCGCAGCTTCGAGGTTCTGATAGTGACCGTCGCCAGGGATGCCTTCACCTAATAAATAATAAAGGTAAGCATCGAGACCTCTTTGCGCAACAGTACTGCTGTTCTTGCTCTTGAGGGTACCTGAAGCCGCATTTCTGGGATTGGCAAAGAGCGACTCTCCTGCCTTTTCACGCTCAGCATTGAGGCGATCGAAAGAACTCCAAGGCATCAGGACTTCGCCACGAATCTCGAACTGACGGGGCCAGTCACCACCTTTGGGGAGCTGCAGGGGAATGCTCCGGATGGTTCGGACATTGGCAGTCACATCATCGCCTTGCACGCCATCACCTCTCGTCACAGCTCGGACAAGCCTTCCTTCCTCATAATGAAGACTGATGCTGAGGCCGTCGAACTTCAGCTCGCAACAAATCTGGAAAGGCGCTCCCATCAGGCCCTCGCTCACTCTTTTCCAGAAGTCGGCCACCTCTTCGCGATTGTAAGTATTGCCGAGGCTGAGCATAGGACGAGTGTGCACAAACGTCTCGAACTCGTTGTTGAGGTCGCTGCCCACACGTTGCGAAGGGCTGTTGGGGTCGAACATCTCAGGGTGCTTAGCCTCAAGGTCCTGCAGTTCATGCATCAGGAAGTCGAACTCCTGGTCGGAAATGACCGGATTGTTCTCCACATAGTAGCGGTAGTTATGCTGGTGCAGCTCGTCTCGCAACTGCAGTATGCGCGCTTTTTCGTCCATCAAAAGTAGTATTTCGACTACAAAGATACAAAAAAACAAGCAAAAGACAAAATAAAAGACAAAGAAAATGTTATTATTACAGAATTATAATACAGAATGAAATGTAAAGATTTTTCCTGGAAGTCCTCGAATCAACTATGGGCTATGAAGCTTTAGCTCGACGCAAGTCAACCATGAACCCTTAGCTCGACGCAAGTAAACTATGAACTAAAAAATGGCATCATCGTCGTCCATTTAACCACCTGACATTGAGGAGCTTATTTTATACCACGGGAAATCGGCAAACTTCTGCAGTGAAATTCACTAACATCACATGTGAACTTTGCAAACATCACATGTGAACTTTGCAAACATCACACGTCGACTTTGCAAATTCGACGTGTTAAGTTTAGCATTTTAACGTGTTAAGTTTGCCATTTTAACGTGGAGTGTTTTGCAAGTAAACACTAATCTCAAGAAAAATGTACAGATTTTTCCATCAAACATGACGAATCTTACGACCTAAAATCTCCTGCAAACGAGAAAATAAAAGCGATTATTTGGAATCTGCTTTCGTATAGATCTTCATCAGTTCGAAGAAGGTGGGCATATCCACCAACTCGATGCTGGGGTCAAGCCGCTTAGCTTCCTCCATTACGTTCACATACCACTCCGGGCTCTTCAATATGATGCGGAACCAATGGAAAGGCACTCCCCGTCGAAGATGGACTCGTTCCACAAGCACCCCAGCCGCTTCCTTCGGATTGTTCGAAACAAGGTCGTAGTCGGACCTCAACACGGGCATGCCCCGATACTGGCCGACAAGTTCGCTCTTCTGAGGCACGATGCCGTTTCGGCTGAACTGCCTATAGGCATCCAGCGACCTCTTCCCCATAGCCGGACCATTGCCGTCGATGATGAAACCCGTCACACTCAAGCCCCACTTCTTGTAGTACTTCTGGCAATGCCGCCTCCATGTCTTGATATCCTCCTCAGCCCCTTCCCATTCCGCCACGCCAGGCATTAAGTATCCTGCACCATTATCGGCTGCGGCAAAGCAGTCTTTGGGACTGGCTGTCGTGCGAATGTAGTGCAAGACATGCGGGACGCGTTCGGACAAAACGGGGCTGATGCACCACATCATGGGCAACTCTCCCCGACGGGGATTGTCCCACAAATCGTGCGTTCGTTGTGAAATCCAAGACGAAGCGTCATAGTCTCCCACATAAATAATCACGTAGTTGCGAGTGGTATCCACCGTCCCATCGGCATTCAAATAATGCTTCTCTTCCAGTTTCTTCTGCGAAGTCCAAGGCTGAGGATAGCGCTTCTTCAGGGGAAAATGCTGCCAGAAAGAGGCATTGGCAAGGGCTCCGTAACCGATAGCATCTGCATCCTTGAAGGCCATGTACTTGCTTATCAACTCGGCAAAATGCCATTCAGTATCTACATCCTCATGCTTTCCTCCTGCTCGTTTCGTGTATTTGTAAGCCCATTCGGGAAAGCCTCCAATATAACAGGGCGCAGAGCCATTTCGCAAGGTATGGGCTTGCTCCAACATCTCACAAAGTGTGCGATAATCCGTCCCAACTGGTTGATTCGGCTCATCTGTAGCCTCATCAGCCCAAGGAGACAAGTCGAAGAAGAACGCCCCTCGACTGATGAAGAAATCATGATTGGTGAGTGTATGGTGATTGGTGGGGGCATTCAGGGGTTTCTCTCGCCAAAGCTGGTCCTGATAAAAGCCTGCGTAGCGTCCATCCATGCGGCCCGTCTTCATGTATCGCTCGAGCAGCCAAAGGTAAGGGTCGCATTTCCGGCTCCCAGACGAGGCGCGATTTGTGCCAGGAATCAAGCCTTCACCCGTAAAGAGAGAGTTCCCATCAGACTTCACAAGCCATTCGCGCACCTCCAAGGCATCCTTGCCTTTGGTCAGCCTTTGGAAGAGAGACTCCGGCCTGGCATCCCATCGCAAGGGCAACAGACGCTCCACACCTGCTAAGCTGCTCGCCACATTGCTCGTGCTGGCCACATTGGAATCGTATGCCACCACGCCCCTCAGGAAACGGCGGAAATAGAGGATTGCCTCTTGGACACTCTGCAGATGCAAAGTATCGCGTCCATACAGCCACTCTCCCTCTTTGGAATAGAGGTTCCACCAATAGGCATCGACACTGCAACCCTCGCATTCCACATATTCAATATAAAGTCGAGGTTTGTCCCTGTTCACGATACCCTGCAGGGCACTGATGGCATGCAGGTCGTCCCAGACAGAAAGGACCTCCAGGCTGTCCGTATAATCAGCCCTCAACGTATACCTCATGTCCAGATACACGATAGGCTCCCGAAGCCTCGCCTGCAAATTGCTTCCCACAAGGGCGAACAACAAAAGCAGAATGCCACTCAGTTTCCAATCTTTAGCTTTCAATTTTCAATCTTTAATCTTCAATTTACAGATTGTTGATTTCAGATGCAAATATACAACATTCCCATAAATTGTGCAAGCGAATTGGCAACTATATTCACGCGAAAAAGTGTCTTGTACAACAAATGTAAATGTAACATCTATGCATACAATATGTAGGCTAAGTCCCCTTCACTCTACACCAGACCGCCATATTTGATTGAATCTCAGCAAATAACAAGGATGTAGAGCTCTACACCACTCATCACCCACTCTTCACCGCTATATCCTATTGTATATAAGCTCCTTACAAGGAGTTGGTGTAGAGTGAAGAGTGTTTTGCATTTTACTCGTCACTCATCATATTTCGTCCTAATCATTTGACAGTCAAAAGGTAAAACCCTGATGAGTTCCTGACGACTCATCATCACTCATCAGGCCACTCGTCAGGTTCTATAATGTTGATATTCATTGCATTAAACCCTAGACCTGATGAGTGACGAGTGTTTTTGATTTCTTCTCGTTTTCGAGAGATTACTGACTTCTCATCAAAAAAGTTGGGAAAGTCTTTTGTATTTGAATTCTTTTTCATAACTTTGCACTCGCATCAAAGATGCAGACATATTGCTCACATCCTTGGAAATCACCACTCCAAAAAGAGCAAATGTACACGAATGGGCCGCCTTATGGGCGTAGGCTTTCCGTATCGTGTACAGGTTTGTGGTGAACCTCCAAGGTGTATGGCAAAAGTCCTGCGCCTTTTCTTTGTATTTGTGCGCAGACTCTAATACGAATATTACATTTTATTAAAACAATATTAGAGCCGAAGAACGATGGCATATAAACGTTCAAAACAAAATGGAAAGGAAAAACTTTTTGGTGCTAATGCTTGTGTTAGTTAGCATTAGTTTTACATCCTGTTCGAAAGACGAAGATGGTGATATTAGTCCGTCAATTACTCCATCTATAACTCCATCCAGCATTTCTATGTATTATAATAGTACGTATCAATTAAATGGATCTAACGTTGTAACATGGGAATCTTCAAATGAGTTCGTAGCAACGGTCGACTCAAAGGGTCTTGTAAGAGGAGGTCATGTTGGAACAACTACCATTAGTGCCTCAAATGGCAAGAATACTGCAACTTGCAATGTTACAATTATTCCTAAGGTCATTCTTTATGACGATCCTATTCTTGAATGGGGGGTATCTAAATCAACAATTATATCAAAAGAATCTCATTCTCTCAAATCATCTAGTTCCTCAGCAATGTTAGCATATGACTATTCAATAGGAGGTAATTCGTGCTTGCTGACTTATAATTTTACTAATGAGAAACTATCGCGCATAGATGTTTATTTGGATTTGTTATCATTTACAATCGCTGGTAATCATTTGGTTGAGCGATTTAGTCCACTTAGTATTGTAGGTGATATAGTTATGTATTCTGATGGATATACTAAGGACAAAACGACAACCATTGTAGGACTTCAAACAGCAAATGTTTCAGGGACGGAATTAACATATATTTCATACATACCTTCAAAGGAATAAATCCGTTTCATCCTATTTCTAACAAAACTGATAGGCTCTGCAGAGTCGTTTTGTTTTAGTGTCTTTAAAATAATCGTGCTTTTTTGTTCTTTCTTTTTGTTATCTCAACTATTTTGTAACTTGACTTTGTCGAGCTACTTCTACACTCGGAAATAAAAAAGTAAAACTTTTTGATTTTCTTTTTGTAATTCGCTCGTTTTTTCGTACCTTTGCGAACAAAAGAACGTTATTTCTGAATAAGATGAACGAGGATAAAGCTTTCTTGCGGCAAGACAACAACTATCGCACTTTGAAGGCATTCCAAAAGGCGGAGTGCATCTATGATGTGACGTTCTTCTTTGCTCATAAGTTCCTCAAATCTGGCGACAGAACCATTGACCAAATGATTCAGGCTGCTCGATCTGGCAAACAGAACCTGGCAGAAGGTAATATTGACGGCATCACTTCTCGCGAAATGGAGCTGAAGCTCACAAATGTAAATCGTGCTTCACTTCATGAACTTCTCCTTGATTATGAGGATTATCTTCGAGTTCGCGGATTAGAGCAATGGGCATACGACGACCCTCGATGTATTCAGACTCGCGCCTTTTGCAAAGAGCATCTCGATTCCGCTATTTACCGAGAAAAGATTCAAGAGCGTTCTGATGAGACCATCGCTAACATCGCAATCACGCTTATCCATCAATGCGACATTCTTATTCGCGGCCTCATTGAATGGAAGAAGCGTGACTTCATCGAGAAAGGCGGCATCAAGGAAGAAATGTATCGTGCTCGCAAAGACTGGCAGAACAGGAATGGGATGAATGGGTATAATGGGGTTAATGAGCAAATACCTAATCAACCCATAAAGCCTACTAAACCCCTCAACCCCAAGAGCTAAAACAACAAGTTTTTCTCTTTTTTCCTCTTTCTTTTTGTTATCTCAACTTATTTTTGTAATTTTGCAGCGCGATAACAAAAGATAGATTCGACCATTTATGGCACAAAATAAATTCCGCGGGCTTGGCGTCGCTCTCATCACTCCCTTTCAGACAGATGGGAGTATCGACTTCGACGCGCTCGACCGACTGGTGGAGTACCAGATAAAGGGAAGGGTTGACTTCCTCTGCATCATGGGCACCACCGCCGAGACGCCGACGCTGAGCCGCGAAGAGAAAAGATTGTTGAAGGAACGCTTGGTGGAACGTGTGGCTGGCCGTGTGCCCCTGCTGATGGGATGCGGCGGCAACAATACGGCTGCCATCCTGGATGAGTTACAAAACGAAGATTGGAAGGGTATCGATGGCGTGCTGAGCGTCTGTCCCTACTACAACAAGCCCTCGCAAGAAGGCCTCTACCAACACTTCGCAGCAATAGCAAAGGTAAGTCCAGTGCCTGTCGTGCTCTACAATGTGCCTGGCAGAACTGGCGTCAACATGACGGCTGAGACAACGCTCCGACTGGCTCGCGAGTTCGAGAACATCGTAGCTATCAAGGAGGCAAGCGGCAACATCACGCAGATGGACGACATCATCAAGGACAAGCCGCAGCACTTCGACGTGATTAGTGGCGACGATGGCATCACCTTCCCACTCATCACCCTTGGGGCTGTAGGTGTCATCAGCGTGATTGGCAACGCCTTGCCAGCCGAGTTCAGCCGCATGGTACGACTTGCTCTCAGAGGAGAGTACAGTTCGTCGCTGACCATTCACCACAAGTTCACAGAACTGTTCAAGCTGCTCTTCGTCGATGGCAACCCAGCAGGCGTGAAGGCCATGCTCAGCGAGATGGGAATGATACAGAACGTCCTCCGTCTGCCCCTCGTCCCCACCCGACTCACCACGATGGAGAAGATAAGCCAGATAGTGAGGGAACTGGGGTACTGACCATTGAACATTGACCATTGAACATTAAAAGTCAAAAGTCTCAATAACCAATAAACAATAACCAATAAACATTAAAAGTTCAATAATTATGGTTTATTCACACGAAGTACAAAACATGTGTTGTGTGGCCAAGGGTCCCAACCATGGTCCTGCTCCCATTCCCGAAGAGGGCAAGTGGGTTCAGGCAAAAGAAATCAAAGACATCAGCGGTCTGACTCACGGCATTGGCTGGTGTGCTCCTCAGCAGGGCGCTTGCAAGCTGACGCTCAACGTGAAGGACGGCGTTATCGAAGAGGCTCTCGTAGAGACTATCGGTTGCTCCGGCATGACTCACTCTGCTGCCATGGCAAGTGAGATTCTTCCCGGCAAGACTATCCTCGAGGCGCTCAACACCGACCTGGTTTGCGATGCCATCAACACCGCTATGCGCGAGCTCTTCCTCCAGATTGTCTATGGTCGCACACAGAGCGCTTTCTCTGAAGGCGGCCTGATGATTGGTGCCGGCCTGGAAGACCTGGGCAAGGGCCTCATCTCTCAGACTGGTACGCTCTATGGTACTAAGGTTAAGGGCACTCGCTACCTGCAGCTCACCGAGGGCTACATCACAAAGATGTACCTCGACAAGGACGACCAGGTTTGCGGTTACGAGTTCGTTCACATGGGCAAGTTCATGGATGCCATCAAGAAAGGCGTTCCTGCCGACGAAGCCCTGAAGAGTGTCACTGGCACTTACGGTCGCACAAAGGCTGAAGACGGTGCAGTGAAGAGTATTGACCCACGTAAAGAATAGGAGGAATACATTATGATTAGAGAAGTGAAATTCGAGTCACAAGACCGTCGAATCAAGCAGATTCTTGCTTGCTTGAACAAACATGGTATTGCTTCTATCGAGGAGGCCAACCAGATTTGCGAGGCTGCAGGCCTTGACCCCTACAAGACTTGCGAAGAGACACAGATGATTTGCTTCGAGAACGCTAAGTGGGCTTACGTGGTAGGTACCGCAATCGCTCTGAAGGAAAAGGCAAAGGATGCCGTCGAGGCAGCCAACTATATCGGCGAAGGCCTGCAGAGCTTCTGCATCCCTGGCTCTGTTGCTGACGACCGCAAGGTCGGCATCGGTCACGGCGAACTGGCAGCCCGTCTGCTCAGCCCCGAGACAAAGTGCTTTGCTTTCCTGGCAGGTCACGAGAGCTTCGCAGCAGCTGAAGGTGCCATCAAGATTGCTCAGATGGCAAACAAGTCAAGACCAGCCGACAAGCCCCTCCGTTGCATCCTCAATGGCCTGGGCAAGGACGCAGCCATGATCATCAGCCGCATCAACGGCTTCACATACGTGCAGACACAGTTCGACTACTTCACTGGCGAACTGAAGGAAGTGAAGCGCATTCCTTACAGCAACGGTCCCCGTGCAGCCGTCAACTGCTACGGTGCAGACGACGTTCGCGAAGGTGTTGCCATCCTTTGGAAGGAAGACGTTGACGTGAGCATCACCGGCAACTCCACGAACCCCACTCGCTTCCAGCACCCCGTTGCAGGCACCTACAAGAAGGAGCGCATCCGTGCCGGCAAGGCTTACTTCAGCGTAGCCAGCGGTGGCGGTACAGGCCGTACCCTTCACCCCGACAACATGGCAGCCGGTCCTGCTTCTTACGGCATGACCGACACACTGGGCCGCATGCACTCTGACGCTCAGTTTGCTGGTTCAAGCTCAGTGCCCGCTCACGTTGAGATGATGGGCTTCCTCGGCATCGGCAACAACCCGATGGTAGGTTGCTCTGTTGCTTGCGCAGTTCAGGCTGACCTGTACCTCAATAAGAAGTAATAAGATTTATCTTTCACACCTTCAACTCCTGCTGCTCCACACGAAGCGGCAGGAGTTTTTTTGTGCCCTACCCTAACTTCAGGTACGCATCGACGGCATCGAGGGCGAGGTCTGTCTCGAAACCTCGCGAGAGGAGGTGGCGGACGAGTTTGCCTTTGCGAAGGTAGATGTCCTTCTCGCGGAGGGTACGATCCTTGGCACGAAGGACATCGTTCAATGCCTCGAGATAGTCGTCGTCGTTGATTGCCTGCATTCCTTCCTCTATTTCTTCATCGCTGAGGCGGAGATGCCGGAGCATTTGCCTTATCTTGATGCGGCCCCAATGGTTGTAGCAGAACTTGTCGTGGCAATAGGCTCGGGCAAAGCGCTTGTTGTCGATGTACTTCTCCTTCTCGAGATAGTCCATGATGTTGTACGCGTCCTGAACCGAGACGCCCCACAACGATAGCTTCTCCATAATCTGAGCCTTGCAATGCTCACTCTGGCTGCAAAGAGCCGTTGCCTTTCCCAGAGCAACCTCCTTCGGCATTAATCCGGAATCTTTTTTGCCCATACGAATCGATTGTTTTCGTAATCATCCTTTACTACCTTCGCATCTTCGTAGCCTTTTTGCAGAAGGAGTTCGGCCACTTGCTCTGCATAAGACCTGTTCACCTCGAAGAAGATTTGTCCTTCGTCAACAAGATGTTCTTGTCCATAATCAGCGATTACTCTGTAAAAGAGCAGCGGGTCATCGTCAGGAACAAAGAGCGCGAGGTGAGGTTCGTGGTCGAGCACGTTCGCATCCATCACAGCTGCCTCGCTTTCGCAGATGTAAGGAGGGTTGCTGACGATGGCATTCCATTGAACATTGAACATTGAACATTGAAGTATATCCCCCTTTACGAACTCCACATCCGCACCTAGTTGCTCAGCATTCTGTTTTGCAATGGTAAGAGCCTCGTCCGAGACATCGAGGGCCGTCACCTTATAGCCGGCCAGAGCCAGCGTGATGGCGATGCAGCCGCTGCCTGTCCCGATGTCGAGAACCGTGCTTCCTATAGGGACATTCTGACGGACGAGACGGACGAGTTGCTGCGTCTCGGGCCTGGGGATAAGCACGCCCGGACGGACGAGAAATGTCCTTCCGCAGAACTCCTCACTGCCCAAAACATACTGCACAGGCTCGCCTTTCGCCACTCTATCCACAATTATTTGCAACTCTTCATTGTCCTTTGCCGATAATGTCGTATCTTTGCCAAGGAGAATGTCTGTGCGAGAGAGGCCGAAACGCCGCTCCATGATGAGTTCGTAGAGCGCTCTGCCCTCGCCCGAACCGTATCTCTGCTGTAACTTCTGCAGTGCATTCATGCTGCAAAGATACAAAGAAAAGTGAAAAGTGAAAAGTGAAAAGTGAAAAATATTATGAGTGATGATATAGAGTACATGCGGCGATGCCTGCAATTGGCACGATGCGGAGAGGCCGGTGCACCGCCCAATCCAATGGTGGGAGCCGTGGTGGTCTGCGACGGGCGCATCATTGGCGAAGGCTATCATCGCCACTGCGGTGGACCACATGCCGAGGTGAACGCCATAAACAGTGTAAGGGAAAGGCATCTCCTCAGCCGCAGCACCATCTATGTCAGCCTTGAGCCTTGCGCCCATTACGGCAAGACGCCACCCTGTGCCGACCTCATCATCGAGAGCGGCATCAGGCGAGCCGTCATCGGATGCACCGACCCGTTTGCAAAGGTCAATGGCTTGGGTATCAAGAAACTGCAGGAAGCAGGATGCGAAGTGCAGGTCGGTGTGCTCGAGAAGGAGTGTCGCGAACTGAACCGCCGCTTCTTCACCTTCCACGAGAAGCACAGACCGTGGATTACCCTAAAGTGGGCACAAAGTTTGGATGCGATTATGGGGGGAGATAACAGAATCACCTTCTCTAATGCCTTGACACAAACACTTGTGCATCGAATGAGGGCACGAAGCGGAGCAATCCTCGTTGGCACGAATACTGCTCTATTGGACAATCCGACGCTCACCACAAGACTCTGGTCCGGACAGAACCCTTTGCGACTTACCATCGACCACAACAACATTCTTCCGCCCACCCTTCACTTAAAAGACGGAAGCACACCTACGCATATCTATTTGGAAGAAAATATTGAAGAGATTTTGCAAGATCTTTATTCTCGAGGCATTCAGAGTCTTCTCGTGGAAGGTGGAGCAAAATTGTTGCAAAGTTTCATCGATAAAGGACTTTGGGACGAAGCTCGACTCGAGACTGCTCCTTTCTGTTTAGGCGAAGGGGTAAGTGCTCCAATCCTCAAGGATGAGCAATTGGAAAGCAAACAAAACTACGGCGGCCAAATCATTCAACAATACCGCCACAAACAATGAAAAACATGGAATAAAGTGTTACACAAGGCGCATTATTCCCTAATTAAACTTAAAACAAAGGCAGAATTGAACAAAAATCTCTAATCCCTAATCCCTAATCTCTAATCTTTTTCGTATCTTTGCACTTTGAAATCACACGTACACGCTATGCGCGCATATAATATAATGAAGACACGTTGGTATCTCTTGCTCCTCGCTATACCGTTCTTCGTAGCGTCTTGTTCCAAAGACGACAACACGGTTTCCTCGAGCAACGACTACTGCTACATAAAGTCCGTAACACTTGGAACGGTCAAGCGTAAAGTTGGAACAATCAGTTCTTCCTTCCCCGGAAGTTACTACGCAATGACCATCAATTTGCGAGACAACACAATCGAGAACCGCGATTCGCTGCCTTTTGGAAGCCAGCTCGACAGAGTCATTGCCACCATCACCTTTGATGGTTCCATACTTAGCTATCGTGAGAAAGGTTCCGACTCTGAATGGTCTGTCTATAACTCCACAGACAGTCTCGACCTTACGAAGCCTCTCGAACTTCGCCTAACCAGTAACGACAACCAGAGCAGCCGCATCTACACCTTTAAGGTTAACGTTCACAAGCTCGAAGGAGACTCGCTTCAATGGAACAAATGCGAGGCAGAAGTGTCGGAGCTGGCTCATATGACGGATATGAAGGCCTTTACCTTGAACGACAAACTCATGGTTCTCGGCCAAAAGACCTCAAGCATCGTGCTTGCCGAACGCACTTCGAACGAGGTACAAAGCACTTGGAACGAGACCGTCACGACAGGCTTGCCTGCCACCGTTGACCTACAAACGCTTCGTAATCAAGCAGAAACGCTCTACCTCAGCACAAGCGATG
>Ga0310697_10002174_pt1 | contig 21291 bp, 15 predicted proteins | sample 172DNAGHGlowgp2_FD_203883 | JGI IMG/M metagenome (GOLD analysis project Ga0310697, IMG submission 203883) | Sheep rumen microbial communities from Palmerston North, Manawatu-Wanganui, New Zealand - 1728 DNA GHGlow gp2 (v2) (version 2) | ecosystem: Host-associated > Mammals > Digestive system >... | reverse complement strand
GGTCCCCCCGAGGAACCATGTGTGGCACCCGCCTGGGTACGGATAGCATCGAAAGTACGTGAGACGCCGTGAGTGTTGGTGATTCGACAGCCGTTCTCTGTATTACTGATGACACCTTGTGTAAGCAGCATGCTGTCGGACACCTGGGTGCCCATGGGGAAACCTGCAATTTGAATGTATGTGGACGGTTCGCGCGGCGTATCAAGATCGAAGTCGAAGCATTTTGCTCCGTCGGGCAGACTATTGAGTTGGAGGATGGCGAAGTCATGCTGTGGGTTATTCCAAAGCAATGTTGCCTGAGTGGCCATTTTCGTTCCTCTCATGTTGAGCGTGAAAGTGAAAGCGTTCTCTCCTTCCACCACATGGCTTGCCGTGAGCACATATCTGTTCTTGATTGAGATAACGAAAGCCGTTCCCGAACCACTACGCGATTCAATAAGTCCGACAGAGGCATAAAGGTCGTTGCCGTTGGCCACGTAAGCGTCCGCATCTTCTCCAGCGCAGTCAATCTGTCCGCTGTAGTATGCTGGATGGTCGAAGATATTCTGTCCGCCTATTCCTTGTCCATTGTCTGGAGACGAATCGTCAGCGTCATCCACTTGTGGAAAGTCTTCTGGGATGATGCGCATGGCGAAATCTGTGTTGGCCTGCAGTTCGGGGGGTGCATTGTTGTAGCGTTCGTCTCGATGGTCTTTGAGAATGGCCATCAATGTTCCCACCACACCAGCATTTCCGAAATTGCGGTCTCTGACAAGGGACGCGAAATATCGAATAGCTGGATTCTTGCAGGTGTTGGAATCCATTCTTACTTGTGTCTTGGGGTTATTGGCCATTCGCAGAAGAATCTCCCACAATTCCTCGTTGGTATAGTCGGTGAAGTTAATGACGCTGCTCATACGGCGTGACATACCGGGATTGACATTCATCATCTGCTGCATCTCATTGGTGTAACCTGCCATGATGATGCACAGTTTGTTCTCGTAGTCCCTATTGGTAATATTACCGACGATATCGGCCAGCACTCTCGGGCTTTGAGTGAGCATATAAGCCTCGTCGATGAAGAGCACCTTTCCAATGTTGTCCTCAAACAGTTTCTTCACTTGTTCAGGAGTCGCTGTGAGCAAGTCATTACCGGCGATTTCCGTCATCACGTTGGCATCCTCGCTCTGCAACACGCCCAGTTTCTGCAGAACCTCTCCCATGATACGGGCGATGGTGGTTTTTCCAGTTCCGGGATTACCGCTGAAAACGAAGTTGAGTTTGGGCATTTCTGGTTCAAAGTCATCAATGAGTCTCAATTTGTTCCTTTCGGCGAGGCATTTGTTGAAGAGGTTCTTCACCACTTCTTTCACGCCTTGCTGTCCCACCAGCGCATTGAGGTCACCGAAGATTGCCTTTTGATTGAGCATAGACGGGTCGATGAGCATGCGCAGTTTATCTGGCAGGTGACGGACATCGAGCGGCTGCGTGTCTCCGCTGTTACGGTAGGTTCCCACGATGTTGTTGACAAGGTTCTCCATATCGCCCACATTACCGAACTTCTTGGTCCGGTATGCATACTTGAACTTGATGATGTTCTTAAGCGCAGTGCGGAATTCCTCGGTAGTAGGCACATTTATCATCTTCATGGAGATATTGAAGAGCACATCGGGTTTGTAGTCATGGAAATAGAAGAATCCCAGATTGTTGAACCTGCGTCGGAATCCCTTGTTGCCCTCATTGATCAGATGCATGATTTCGTCAGTATATCCAGCGAGAATGACGAGGGAGTCGTCGTTGTCCTCCATGAACTGGATGAGGACCTCGATGGCCTCTGACCCGTAGTTGACGTCGCCGTGGTCGTTGTCGCCCGACATCAGTCCGTAGGCTTCGTCGATGAAGAGGACACCGCCACGGGCTCGCTCACAGACAGCTCTTGTTTTCGGCCTTGTGCTTCCGATATACTCTCCGATGAGTTCGCTGACATCCACCTTGACGAAATGTCCTTTGGGGAGGAGTCCATCCTCACGAAGAATGTCGCCAAAGAGACGTGCGACAGTCGACTTACCAGTTCCGGGGCTTCCCATGAGCGCCATGTGTGGACGGAACCGTCCTCCACCCGCTCCTGCGCGGTGAGCCTTGAGCGCTTTTCTGTATTCATCGAACTGTTTCCTGATATTGTCAATGCCCTGCATGGCATTGAGTTTATCGATGGCTTTGACGGTATCCATGTTATTGATGATTCGGTCTAAGTCTTCTATAGGCAAGGTGATGAAATCACGCATCAAGCGCAAGGTTGTGGCGTCTTTGTGTTTCTTGTCGGTACTTATGCCCTGCCACATCCTCAGCACTATATGATTCCAGGGAACGTTTCCAAAGATATGGGGCAGTCCCTCTGTGATTCTTCTTCGGTTCAGCATATTGGCAATTTCGTCACGTTCGGGATCTGCCATAAAGAAAACCGTTTTGAGGACTTGTTTCTTTGTGTTTCCCTCTTTGTCGGTAGTGGGTGTGAGGTCCTCGAGCATGAGGTCCTTGAAGGGCGGCCTGAAGAGGAACTTGTCGCTTCCGTTCTTCAGTTCCTCTGCAAAAGCCTCGTTGGACTTGAAATCGTAGAGCGCGATGATCTTGAGTCCGATATTCCGTCTGATGTAGTTGGCCCTGATGTTGCTGAGCTGGTTCTCATACATCTTCTGTTCGTCCTCATCATATTGGAGTGTGTTAGGATTAACAAAGACCACCGCGACCTTTCGTTGCGCGTCACGTTCGACCATACCGTTGACCGAGCTGAAGAATCCGACACTCTGAGTGACCGTATAAACCCTGCCTAGACTGTTGCTGATTACTTGTATGGAAGGATGGCGAGTGGTGTTGTCATCTCCAGTGCCTGCCAGATTGTTTCCATTAGCGGCATTAACCTGACGGTTTACATCACGACTCTTGGCCATAGGACCTTTTCCTGCGAAGAAGTCCCTGCGCCGGGGTGCAGCAGGAGCGTTCTGCTGTGGTGCGTTGAATCCGAAGAAATCGATGAGTTGTTGCTGCTCAAAAGAGAAAGCCTTGTCATCATAGAACACAGTGATGTATCCCTCCTGCCTGAGATAGAGGTAGAGCGCCTCATAGAGGTTGTTGACACGCAAGTCTGCAGTGACATAGACCTCATCTGTTCTGTTCACGCCGTAGATGGCCGTGAAGAGTCCTCGATGGTTGATGTCGAGGGCATCTATTCGCTGTGTAATCATGAGGTTTACTTTTTTCGTTTTTTTTGTTTATTCGTTTAATCGGATAAACGTATAATCGATTAATCGTTTGATTGAGTTTTATCCCCTCCTGTTGACGGCTTTGTCCACGTCTTTAGCGGCTCCTTTGCGGCGTAGTTTCTGCGGGTCTTTCAGCTGCGGTATCTTGCCGTCACCACCACAAGCAGGCGCCTTGATACTACCGAGCTTATGTCCGCTCTTCTCAATCTCGCGCTTGATTTGTTCCATGCGGGTCTGGAATGCTCCTTCTGCCTCGACACGGTCATCGTTGCGATGGAAGATGATTTTGTTGACCGTTGTTCCGTTCTGTTCTTCAGGCATAATGAGTATGGAGAGTTGCTCACCTGTGACCTTACGCTCAAGCACGGCGTATGTGCCTTCCCGGCAGTCGTCATCCTCCTCTCCTCCCATGAATCCAGGGTCATCCTTCAATTCCCATCCCTGCTCAAGCATGGTATTGAGGATATCGTTGGAGACAGCCACTCGGCACTCGCTCAGGATGCCGAGGTTAACCGCTTCCTCACGCAGTTGGTCTGCCTGACTCTTCATTTTGTTGAGTTTGGCAATCAGTTGGTCGAGTTCGGCCATATCGGGCTGTCCGCTGTCGATACGCTTCTGGACCTCCTTGATTTGTTGTTCCAACTGGCTGTACTTGCCGTGGGTCCAGTAGTCGGCCTGCAGTTCCTCGGTCTGGCTTTCGTCATAGATGCTGTTGACCTTGAGTTTCATGTTCTCCTGCATGAGTCTCAACAAGGCATCGACCATGGTTTTAGCCAGCTTGTGCTTGGCCTGCCATTTCAGGTGTTGGCGTACCGCTTCGGCCTCCATGACGAGCGCTTCATCGACAAGGTTGTTGGCATCGGTAATAGAGCACGCTCCGGGGTTCTTCTTGATGCTGCGAAGGCGCTGCTCCAAAAGGGCCACCTTGTCTTGCATGCTTTGGGGCGCGAATCGAGCCACAGGTGTGCGCTGTCGTATGGTTTCCAAAAGAGCCAGTGCCTCTCCTGCGGCAAGCAGTTTATTGTTCTCGTCCTGCTGGCGGATGTCGTAGAGGTTCTTGACGTTGGCGTTGATGGTGTTAATTTGCTGCTGTTGGTTTTGGAAACGCTGGTTCACATTCTTCTCGAGTTGGTTGAGATTGTTGTTGAGCGTGTTCAGACCATCAGCGAGCGATTCAATCTCGTCCTGCATCTCTTCCATGGCCTCACTTTGTTTATCGAGAGCATCGTAGATTTCGTCGCGGAGGTTGCGGAGTGCCTGTGTGTGTTTCTGGTCGAGGTCTCTGAGGCTCTTGCGCATGTTGCGTGCATTCTGGTCGATTTTTGCGCCAAGGCTACGCTGTACGTCATCGATGCGACTGTCGAGATTGGCTTCGAGTGCTTCGATATTCTCATAGAGTCCGCGTCTTGCGTCTTCAATCATCCAGCGAGCGTTCTGGTCGGCTTGGTTGAGGACTCTCTGTTCTGTGTTTCTGATTTCGTTCTGCAATTGTCCGCGCAGACGGTTAATGCCTCTTTCGAGTCCATTGTTGATACCATCAAGTGTGGTGGATTTTACATCTCTGCTCATAGTGTATAAAGATTTAAAGTTTGTACTTGTGTGGCACTCCTATTGTTGTCGCTGTTGCCGCGTCCTGAGCCACGTATTCGATTTTTCTGATTCCATCCGCCATTTGGTCGAGATATTTGTCGAGTCGGTGGCTCAACGCGATGATGCGTTGGTTGGATGAGCCACGAATGCCCTTGTTGTCGTTCAGTTCTTCCACATATTCTCCATCAATCAGCACATCCACGTGTTGCAGTGCTTCTTTCGCATGAGGGATGTGTTCGAGTTGCTCAATCGTGTAGCCCGTGTAAACAATCACGGTGAGTTCTGGTCTATGCTGGCGCACCAGTTCGAGAAGTCTGTTCACCTGGTCAGCCTGTAGGAAAGGTTCTCCACCACTGATTGTCAGTCCGTCTATTCCGCGGTTATTCACAATATCGGCGGCAAGAGCCTCTATGTCGATATCCGTTCCGCCGTCTAAGGGTTGACTTTGAGGAGTGACACACCCCTTGCATCGTCGGTGGCATCCCTGCGTCCACAGCACATAACGCAGTCCAGGTCCCAGCACATGTGTGCCTTCTCGACAGATGTCGAACAGTCGTATGTTATGATTTGATGACATTCTCAATCTGCAGTTTGTCACGGCTTGTTATCACCGATTTCAATTGTTCGTCGTACTTCGTCAGCAGTCGTGATATACGTTCGTCAAGGTCTCTCAGTTGGTCGTTAGCTGATTCCGTCTGCTGAAGAATCTCCATATTGAGGCATCGGTGTGTTTCCAGTTGCGGTTTCCTCTTCTCGTATTCATTATGGAGTTTGAGGAGCCGTTCCTGAAGTTGAGAGATAAACGGTGCGGTGTCAATGCTATCGAGCCGTTGTAGGCACTCCTCGGAGATGATGGAGAGCAAGACTGCCAGTTTCATGGTGTTGTCGTTATTCTCCACCGTTTGCAGTTGAGACTGAATCTCTGATTCTATGTCTTTGAGTCCGATGTCGGACATCATGGTCAGTAAGTCTGTCATATTGTTGTCTTATTTTGAATTTCAGAAAAAGCTGTGCAACCTCGTCATTTTCTCCGTTCCGTCTGCGATGGCCCTCGCCGTGAGAAAGATGTTCCTGTAAGCGTCGGTTTGGGTTTTGAACGAAATATATTTCACGTTTGTGCCAGCAACACGAGCATCTGGTTGTAGGAGGTCAGGCAAAATGTCCTTCCACTTCCTGTCGAGCCAGAATGAAGAGTTGAGCGTGGTTCTATCCAGAGGAACGGCGATTGGAGTTGACCATCTGTTGAGCCACATCCCAAGTTGAACGCTAGAGATAGACAGATGGACATCATTCGAATTGAGTTTCTCCGGAAGGATATAGGCAGGTTGACTGTTGTCGTTGCCATGATGGTGGATGACGGTGAGATTGGCGAATCTTCCTTGCAACGCATACATGAGCATGTTGAAGTCGGTGTGCTCGCCTATGACGAAAGCGGGCAGATGGTTATGCTGGGGTATCATCCTCATGTAGTCCGTGATTTTTCGCATGGCTCCAGCAGGCAGATACTGGTCGTAATACGTGTCGTATTCAAACCGTTGCCCATTGTGGAAAAACATGGCGTTCCACCCCTGTGTGTCAGGCAGCCCTCCACTTACATGTTCAATCACGTGGGTGAAGGAGAATGGGTGCTGGTCCATGCCGTCGATGCTCAGTTGAAGTGTTCCTTGGCTATCAGAACAGTGGCACTGATAGGTCTCGATGCAGTCTTGACGAATAACAATCACCATGAAGTCGCCTCTCGCTCCCAAATGACAGCAACAGTAGAAAGCATCGCGTTCGACCTGTGACACAAGGTCAGGGTCGTTGAGTTTGTCCTCTAGGTAGTGTTGATATGTTAAGGTTAAGTTCATAAGCATAGTGTTTTATCAAGATAGTTTTTCATAGTATAACCTTAGACTTTCTCGTCAGAAAAAGGGAATCAAGACCTCTATTCAATAATAAGGAGATTTTTCATCCGCTTATCCGTCTTCGCGTTGCAAATTTAACGCTTTCTTTTGTATGAACGCAAAACAATCTATAGAAAATGTTGGATGACCGGGCTTTTTTAGGTACAAAAGTCAGAAGGAATTGAAGAATGAAGGCAAAAGTCACAAAGAAACGATTGATAAGCTAATTCATCCACAGTTTTTGTCTATTTTTGCGGGAAAAAGTGGAAAATGGTGAAAAAAACGCGAAACAAGCGTGATATTTTTCTTTTTTCGTCGTATAACGAGTAGAAGGAATCAAAAAACAGGACTGATAATGCAGACAGAAAAGCAGATTGTGGAATCCGTGAAAAAGGGTGAGCGCAAAGGGCAGGACGAGTTGGTCAGCCGTTTCGCCGCTCCAGTCTTCGCCATGATAGCGAGACAGGTTCCCGATATGATGGACGCACAGGAACTGCTTCAAGACACCTTTCTCAAAGCCTTCCGCTATATTGGAAATTTTGACGGTCGTCAGTCTTCCCTCTCCACTTGGTTATGCCGCATTGCCTACCAACAGACGATAGATTTTATGAAACGCCATCGACCCTTCACTGTATCAATGGAAGACAGTTCGGTCTGGCAGACAGATATCAGCGACACAGAACTGGAAGCAGAACTCTCTTCGGGCAAGGAACAACGCATTGAACAGCTGCAAGCACAGATGGAACAGTTGCCCCACGAAGAACGGATGTTGCTCACACTCTACTACTTCGACGACCGCCCGCTCACAGAGATAGCCTTTATCACTGGCATCGACGCGAAAGCACTGGCCAGCCGACTCTACAGAATCAGAAAGAAACTCTATAAGAAACTTACAGCGATATGAACAAACCGAAAGATACAGACCTGCGCGAAGCCATGCGACGCATGTACGCCAATACGCCACAATTGCCATCCGATTTCATGGAAAGGATGCATCAAGCACAGGAGAAGGAAAACAAACGACGGATACTCCGACGTTGGTTATACCCGATATCCATAGGTGCTGTAGCCGCCAGCCTGCTGCTGTTGTTCTTGTTCAACCATGTTGGAGACCAACCCACGGAACGGCCTTTGGTAGCCAAGCAGAAAACAGAGGCAACTCAGCCGAACAACGTAAAAGAGGCAACGCAGCCGAACAACGTAAAAGAGGAACCACAGCAAACCGACGAAGACAAACAAACGGCAACAGAAGTGGTGAGGCAGAACGCTACAGTCGAGCACATAGAGAAAGCGCAAGTCGCCCAACACAAACCGACCAAAAAGGCTAAGAAGAGGAACAGGACAATGCCTCAAGTACAACAAGCAGAACAGTATGTTGCCCTCACTGAAGGCCAAAGCCAAGAAGCCTTACCAGCAGCCGACGAACCTGTCATAGCACCCGTTCACTACGCTTCACCCGACCCATACCTTACGATGGCCTCCCAGATACAGGACATCAGAACACGAGGCGAACGCCTGCATAAGGAAGTGGCATTACTCATGGATAACCTATAAAAACAAGGATAACCTATAAAAACAGAATAAGAACGATGAAAAAGTTTCTCACCATCATGCTGCTGGCAACGTTGTCTGCCACAGCCCATAGCCAAGAAGCCAACGAGCGTCTCCACCAGTTGGAAACCTACCTAAAGGAATTGGAGTATGGTGTCAGCCATCAACAATCCAACACATACGAAAGAGGAGGTATCACCCACCAATGGCGCATGTCTTTCCCTATATATCTACTCCCTCACCCCTCCAACAACGGAAACATGAGCGAAGAGCAACGACAGAAGGTCATCCACTCCATCGACAGCATCAACGCCAGAAGAGAGCAGCAGATGAACAAAGCCCTCGACTCCATCCGTATCGCCTTTGCCGCTTTAGGCAAGTATGCCTCGGAGAGTTACCTTTACGAGTACCACAAGGACGGTGCCGACACCATCAAATATTCCTTGGCATTCCGTCAAGAGGAAGACTCACTTTATTCCTCCCGCTACGGCAACCAGGTCTATTTCCACAATGCCCGTGAAGCAGCGAGTTTCGACTACCAGAAGAACTATGACGCTATATACAACAGAGACAATGGATATGGCAGTTACCAACACGTCTATACCATCCCCAACGGCATCACTTGGGACGACTTGAAACCCTTCGACTTCGCCGCCTTCGAAGCGCAAATCCAACCCGTACTGAAATCGTTGAAAAAACTGAAGGGATCGAAAACCTATCCCGTCTATTGGCGTCACGACGAAGGATTTGAAGACAACGTAGGCAATGGAGGACTCATCTCTAAGGTGAGCCGCCAAAGCGAATATGGCGACAACAAACATACGGGACTGACCACCGGAACCCATTACTTCATCCCCATCCAGTACAAATCCGAAGCAGAAGCCATCTACCACCAACTCGACTCACTGACACACAACTATGTGGACAACCACCCCGAGCAGCAGTACACATATTATTACTCCTCACGCTTTCTTCCACACGCCAATATCACTGGCATTGTCGAAGGCCATGACATCAGGGGCGACAAGGACTATCACCTCAAAGGCATGATGGACGAAGAAGGCTACCATATCCTCGTCATCACCACCAAAGGCGAACTATGGACACCCAAAGACTGGCAGAAACTGAAGAGCTACATTAATGGGGAAAAAGTCTATCGGAAGGAATAAAAGACAAAGCATAAGACAAAGAGGCGGAGCGTGATACAAATCATGCTCCGCCTCTTTGTCTTATAATGATTAAGGCCCGCTCATCGCATCAACCTAAAAAGGATAGGAACGAGGCTCAAACCAGACGTTTATGTTTACAAGACTGTTAGTTCGGAGAAATAGAAGTCGCGTAGAGGTTTTGTGACAACATCTCCTTTAAGGGTGACGGGTTGTTGTAGGCGAATATCCTCAGACGATGCTCCGACCTTGATGACATACTGGCCTGGAGCGATGTTCCATTGACGCTCGTCCTGATGTGTATAGTAACCGAACTGCTCGGTATAGAGTTTTACCTTGACGGTCTTGCTCTCCCCTGGTTGCAACGACACTCGTGCAAAGCCCTGCAACTGGATGGGACGGATGAGAATATCGTTGTTGGCAGGTGAGAGGTACACTTGTGCGATTTCATCAGCAGCAACCTTGCCTGTGTTCTTCACCTCAAAGGAGAATTGGATACTCTCATCGGCAGTTGACCATTCGCCATCGACTTTCAGGTTCTGGTATTCAAATGTGGTGTAGGACAGTCCATAGCCGAAAGGCCACTGAACGCGAGGGTCTTTCTCAGCGGTGTAGTTGTAGCAGAGGGGTTCATAGACTTCTGTATTGGGATAACTCACGGAGAGTTTAGCTGATGGTGACACCTTACCATAAAGGATGTCGGCCACGGCATTTCCACCTTCCTCACCGGGATACCATGCCTGAATGACAGCGGCACAACGCTCTGCAAGACCTGAGATGACCTGTGCCCTCCCACCGAACACAACCAGCACCACTGGTTTTCCTGTCTTCAGCAGTTCCTCCACAAATTGTTCCTGCTTGCCAGGCAATCGGAGTCCTTGGCGGTCGCGGTTCTCACCACATAGCATCACGTTCTCGCCGACGGCAGCGATGATGACATCTGCTTGTTTCGCCAAGGCGAGTGCCTCAGCCTTGTCGGCTTTCTCGCCCGAATCCACCCTGCGGTGCAACAACTCATATTCCCAAGCACGCTCGTCGCCCAGTTCGGAGAACTTCGTCTCTATCTCTTCCGTCCAGTCGCATCCACGGCTGTACATGATGTTAAAACCTTCGGGCTTGTGACTGTTCATACCCTCCAGAAGCGTCACAATATCGGGATACTCCAAGTCTTCCATGATTCGCTTCCAGAAATAGGTCATGGCTGGGAAGGAATAGTCGCCACACATTGCCCACATGGAGTTGGCATTGGGACCAGTGAGCAGGATTTTCTGTTCCTTTGAGGCATCTCCCACGAGCGGCAGAATACCGTTGTTTTCGAGGAGTACGACCGACTGTGTAGCGATGTCGTAGGCAGTCTGGCGTTCCTCGGGGGTGTCAAGTGTGATTTGTTCCTTGCTATACAAATAGGCATCCTTGTCGAACAAACCAGCGCGGAACTTATAGCGCAGGACATCCTTCACAGCACGCTCGAAAGCCTCGGGTTGCACCAACCCTTTATCGATGGCCTCCTGCAAATTGCGATAGTCGGAACCCTCAGGGAAATCGACATCATTGCCGGCATTGATAGCCGTGGCAGCCTTCACAGCGGAAGCAGAAACGCCATCCACTCCTTCCATGGAAACGGGTAGTTGTCCAATGGCCGTATAGTCGCTGACCACCATACCGTCGAAGCCCAGGTATCCACGCAGGATGTCCATGAGGATTTTGGTGTTGCCCACACAGTTATTCTTCTTCCCTTCGGCATCCAGCATAGCGTGATAACCCGGCATCACTGCCTTGCTGCCAGCCAAGCGAATCATCGTTTCGTGCGGCAGGAGGATTTCCTCCATGAGTTCCTTCTCGTCGGCATCTCCGCCACCGCCGTAGCCAAGGTAATGCTTGGAGCAGGTACCCACACCTTTCGCCAGGTCTCCCTGTTGCAATCCGCGTACAAAGGCTGTTCCCAAAACAGCGGAAAGGTAAGCATCCTCGCCATACGACTCCTCCAGTCGGTTGAAACTGGGCGTGCGGCACACATCTACCATGGGCGAGAGCGACAACACACCACCCATCTTCCGCATTGCGGTAGCCGTCTGACGGGTCTTGAGTTCAGCCAGTTGTGAGTTAAAGGAACAAGCCTGGCCAATCTGTTGGGGATAGATGGTGGAACCTTTGGTGTTGACGCCAGACAGCACTTCCTCGTGATAGAGGGCGGGGATGCCGTTGGGGGTGTTGTGTATCAACCAGTCCTGCACAGCAGCCACACGGCCGCGCAGCACGTTGGGGTCAACGGGTTTCTGTGAGGCGAACTGCGAGAAATGCCCGATGCCGTTCGGAATCAACATCCGGCATTTTGCCGTGTCGAGTTGTCCTTGCTCATCAAGCAAGTCGTCCATATACATTCCCCTCAATTGGGCGATTCGTTCCTCTTGCGACATTTTGTCGTAAAGTTGGTCGACTTGCTGTTCGATGTCAACAGCGGGATTACAACCTGCCAAAAGTACAGCCATAGCGAAAATCAGTTTTTTCATTGTCATATTGTTTACCAATTAATGTCAGTGGGTTACAGCCATGTACCAAATTGCTATCACAACCAATTGGTGGAGCAGTTGGTCCAGTCCATAGAGTATCCAGTAGGATTTCTGATGAGGGTCTGCCAAACGAGGGTATTTGACAGAGAGTTTTGCCTTGAGGGTGTCGATGATGAAATGTGAGAAGAGTTCAAGGGCCATCAAAACGCCCAGCAATTTGACCTCCACCCCATAAAACCATAGACAACAGACCATCAAAGCCGCATGGATGGAAGCATGGAGCAAGATGGGCCATAGGTTCTTCCCGTCAGCCTTCGCCCTTATCATCACGGGCATGGTCAGACAGAAGTCAGCCAGATAATGGCAGACGAACAAGGCAATCAGCAAAAGAACAATGTTGCAATCCATACTCGTTGACGTTATCGAACCTTGAGCAGGTCGCCAGGCTGGGGTGAGTAAGCGGCCGACTTGAAGTTTTTCTTGTAAAGGTACTTGACGCGGATGCCATAGAGTTGTGAGATAGAATACATTGACTCTCCCGGCTGAACCTTGTGCCAGTACTTGCGGTATTTACGTTCCGCCTTCTTCTGCTTCTTGTGCAGGTAGATGAATGTGCCGGGCTGTATGGGGTCGGTGACCACCGCCTCATTGTATTTGAGCAGTCGTCTTCTGCTCTTGTGGAGAACTTTGGGCAAGGTCTGCCAGTTGTCGCCAGGCAATGCCACAACACAAACCACGCCGTTGTTGACGGTATAGGTGTGTTTGCCAGCAGGCAAGTTCTCTGTATTCGTATTTGTGGGAACACCATAAATATCGTCTTGGTAATCCCCACCATGACTCTTTTTCCCTTTATCGTACTGATAGAGTTGGTAGGTCTCGATGATTTCTATGAGGCGTGTAGCGTAGGTCGGTGATGTGGCGTAACCACAAGCCTTGAGTCCTTTTGCCCATCCCTTGTAGTCGGTGGTTTTGAGTTGGAACAACCGTTTATAACGGTCTTTGAGCAAGAACTGGGAGTGGTCCTCATAGGAATCGGTAGCATTGCGGTATACTCTGAAACAGTCGTTCTTTTGGTCATCGTCTTTATACATCCGTCGTCCGTTCCATCCGCCACCGCACTTGATGCCGAAATGGTTGTTTCCTTTTGTGGCCAATTCACTTCGCCCAGCCCCACTTTCGAGCAGTCCTTGCGCGAGTGTGATGCTGGCTGGGATATGATATCTCTCCATTTCCCTGATGGCGAGGTTCTTGTATTGGTTGATGTAGTTGATGTATGCCTGGTTTTGACGGGTTTGCGCCCCAGCGGGCAAGGGGAGGGAAACCAGCGCCACCAAAACGATATAGAATAGTGTTTTTTTCATTCGAAGGATTTGTTTTCAGTGCAAATATAACGAAAATTCCTTATAATTGGAGAGAAAAAGTTATATTTGCAAATAAAACGCAATAAAAACATCATTTCCATGGAGAACATCGAACTGAACATCCAGATTACGCGCCTGCGAGAAGACGAACTTGACCCGACGCAGCAACAAGTTGTTTCACTTGCAAAAGCAGCGACAGCACACAGCTATTCCCCCTACTCCCATTTCCGTGTGGGCGCTTCGGTCTTGCTCGACAACGGTGAAATGGTGACAGGCTCAAACCAAGAGAACTGTGCATATCCGTCAGGGCTATGCGCGGAGCGGACGGCTGTGTTCTACGCCAACTCTCGCTACCCCGACAGTGGTATCAAAATGATTTGTGTCGCCGCATGCGATGAGGATGGCAGTTTCACCCGTATGCCCATCAGTCCGTGTGGGGCCTGCCGCCAAGTGCTGACGGAATCCGAACAACGTAGCGGCCATAACGTGCAGGTTCTGCTCTACGGCACAGAATGCTGCTATCTGGTGTCGAGTACCCGTGATTTGCTGCCACTGACGTTCGATGAGAGTTTTCTATAGACGAAATGCATTGACCATGCAAGGCGCAGTTATATGCCATTGGTATCACAGTATCATTACCCCAGAAGAGGAGAACCTCCACTTTTTGTGTTAAAAAAAGGAGATATTTTGGATGAGACGGAAAATAATGATATATTTGTAGTTAATTTTGTGGTGATGGCTTTCATCCGAGGATGAATCCTCGCCAATCTTTGACTATACAGAAAGAAAAGTAGGACAATTAAAAGGAAAGTATCGACGTGTTAGTAATGACATTAATCATAGTGGCCGTTCTTGCGGTTGGATACGCTCTGATGGCAACAGAGCAGTCCAACCACATCAGCCGTGCCGCCGTAGCCATGATTTGCGGGGTGATAGCGTGGGTGCTGTACATGCTCCGTGGTGGCACATTCTTAGAGCTGATGCATCCCGATGAATGGTCCACATTCCTCACGGGCAACATCTCATCTCCCTCCGCTGTGAAAGAATTTGTAGCCACCCACATCTTGGTCGGTTATATTGCAGAGGCATGTTCGGTGATTCTGTTTCTGATAGCGACGAACACCATTGTCGAGGTGCTGAACAACAACGGAGTCTTCGACCCCATCGCAGAATGGATACGTACACGCAACAGCAAGAAGTTCCTCTGGATACTCACTTGCCTGACCTTCCTGGTGTCAGCCAACATCGACAACCTGACCACAGTGGTTCTGATGCTGACCATCATGAACCAGATCGTCCGTTCCCATGCCCAGAAAGTGGTTTACGCCTGTGCCATCATGATGGCGGCGAACCTCGGTGGTTCGGTAAGCGTCATCGGCGACATGACGTCCCTGATGCTATGGGTACGAGGTGTGGTGACTCCCTCGTCGTTCTTTCTCGGGTTGATACTCCCTGCCCTTTCCGCCTTGGTTGTTTTCAACCTGTGCACATCCACCCTGCTCCACGGCAATGTTGAGATTCATTCGTTCCTTGGTCGTTTCCGGGGCGATGACTCCCCCTTGGCACCTTGGGCCAAGACGTTGCTTCTGGTGGTGGGTATAGCAGGCATCTGGGCGATTCCGACCTTCCATGCGGAGACGAAACTTCCTCCGTTCCTCGGAGCGCTGTGTGTGTTGGCCTTGGTATGGGTGGTGGATGGCATCTTGAACCTTGAGCGTAACGGTATGGACATCGTGATTCGCCGAGACTATGTGCGCGACAGCGAGTTCATCAGCATGAAGACCATCCTTTACTTCCTTGGTGTGTCGTTGGGCGTGGGCGCATTGAAAGAGACAGGCGCCATCAACTACATCTCCGACTTGATGACCACATATATCGGCAACGAATACATCTATGCCTCGATTCTGGGTTTGCTCTCCAGTGTGGTCGACAATGTGCCCTTGATGCAGATAGGTCTGAACGCCTTCGACCTCGACACTGCCAACAATGCTTCTGCCTTCGCCCTCAACGGCAGTTATTGGCAGTTGCTCTCGCTTTGCTCCGCCATAGGAGGTTCTTTGCTGATGATAGGTAGTCTGGCAGGCCAGCAGGCGATGGAGTCAGAGAAAGTGAGGATGATTTGGTACATCAGGCATTTCCTCTGGCGTGTGTTTTTGACTTGGGCTGTGGCAATGGCTGTGTTCTGGCTGACTCACGAATTGATTTAGAAACAACTATAGATAATATGGGTGCAGCATCCATAGAAACGACAGGAACTTAAAAAATAGAAACCATAAAAAACATCAAGGATTATGAATATCAATTGTATAGGAATACTGACCTCAGGCGGCGACTCCCCCGGCATGAATGCCGCCATCAGGGCCGTGACCCGCACAGCATTGAGCAAAGGGTTCAAGGTCAAGGGCATTTACCGTGGCTACGACGGATTGATTAACGGTGATGTTCGCGAGTTCACCACAGAAAGCGTGAGCAACATCATCGGACGTGGCGGCACCATTCTGAAGAGTGCCCGTTCGAAGGAGTTCATGACCCCCGAGGGACGTGCGAAGGCCTATGAGACGATGCAGCGTGAAGGAATAGACGCTCTGGTGGTTATCGGTGGTAATGGTTCCCTGACGGGTGCCAAGACCTTCGGCGACGAGTTCAACATACCCTGTATCGGTTTGCCTGGCACCATTGACAACGACCTCTACGGCACCGACATCACCATAGGTTACGACACGACGTTGAACACCATCGTCGACTGCGTAGACAAAATACGTGACACAGCCAATTCCCATGAGCGCATCTTCTTTGTGGAGGTGATGGGACGCGACGCAGGTTTCCTGGCCCAGAACAGCGCCATCGCCAGCGGGGCCGAGGCAGCCATCATTCCTGAGGACAGCACTGGAGGCGACCAGTTGGAGCAGTTCATCGGCCGTGGCATCCGCAAGAGCAAGAACTCGAGCATCGTGATTGTGAGCGAGAGTCCGAAATGCGGTGCCCTATTCTATGCCGACAGAGTGAAGAAGGAATATCCACAGTACGACGTACGTGTCTCTATTCTGGGTCATGTGCAGCGTGGAGGTTCGCCATCTGCCCGCGACCGTATTCTGTCGAGCCTTCTGGGCGCCGGTGCGGTCGACGCTTTGATTGACGGACAACGCAACGTGATGGTCGGTGTGAGGAATGGACAAATCGTGTATGTGCCTTTCGTGGACGCCATCCAAAGCGAGAAGGTGCTCCGCAAGGAGTTGATTAAGGTGCTCGACGAACTGTCAATCTAACAAGGTTTATCTGACCATTCAGGACATTGAAACAATAAGGACAACAATTATTCTCAATAAGCGGCCTTGAAAGGACAAGGCAAGTAAAAAGACAAGAAAAAGATATGATAACACTTACGAATCTCGCCATTCAGTTTGGCAAGAGAGTGCTCTACAAGGATGTGAATCTGAAGTTCACCAACGGCAACATCTACGGTGTGATTGGTGCGAATGGAGCAGGCAAGTCAACATTGATTAAAGCCATTTCCGGCGAGTTGGAGCCCTCAAAGGGCAGTATCACACTGGGACCGGGCGAACGTCTATCGGTATTGAGCCAGGACCACTTCAAGTTTGACCAGGAGACAGTGATGGACACGGTGATGATGGGCCACACTGTCTTGTGGGGCATCATGAAGGAACGCGAAGCCCTTTACGCCAAGGCAGACTTCACCGACGAGGACGGCATCAAGGCCGCCGAACTGGAAGAGAAGTTCGCTGAGTTGGACGGTTGGAACGCCGAGAGCGACGCAGCCATCCTGTTGAGCGGTCTCGGCATCAAAGAGGAATTCCACCATCAGTTGATGAGCGAGTTGAGTGGTAACCAGAAGGTGAGGGTGATGTTGGCCCAAGCCCTTTACGGCAACCCTGACAACCTGTTGCTCGACGAGCCCACCAACGACCTCGACCTCGACACGGTGAGTTGGTTGGAAGAGTATCTCTCCAACTTCGAGCACACCGTGCTGGTGGTAAGCCACGACCGTCACTTCCTCGACGCCGTAAGTACCCACACTGTGGACATCGACTATGGTAAGGTGAATCTTTTCGCTGGCAACTACAGCTTCTGGTACCAGAGCAGCCAGTTGGCCCTTCGCCAGGCACAGAACCAGCGCGCCAAGGCAGAGGAGAAGCGCAAGGAGTTGGAAGAGTTCATCCGTCGTTTCTCTGCCAATGTAGCTAAGAGCAAGCAGACCACCAGCCGTAAGAAGATGCTGGAGAAACTGAATATCGAGGAGATTAAGCCTTCGAGCCGCAAGTACCCAGGCATCATCTTCACCATGGACCGAGACCCAGGCAACCAGATACTGGAAGTACACGACCTGAAGGCAGTGACCGAGGACGGCACCGTTCTGTTCGACAACCTGAACTTCACGGTGGAGAAAGGCCAGAAGGTGGTGTTCTTGAGTCATAACCCAAGGGCGATGACCGCATTGTTCGAAATCATCAACGGCAACGCCGAGCCAGCCGCCGGCACCTACAAATGGGGCATCACCATCACCACCGCTTACCTGCCGCTCGACAACACGAAGTTCTTCGAGAGCGACCTGAACCTTGTGGATTGGCTGTCACAGTTCGGTACTGGCAACGAGGTGTTCTTCAAGGGTTACTTAGGCCGTATGCTTTTCTCTGGTGAGGAAGTGCTGAAGAAGGTGAACGTGCTTTCAGGTGGTGAGAAGATGCGCTGTATGATTGCCCGTATGCAGTTGAAGAATGCCAACTGTCTGATTCTCGACACACCTACCAACCACCTCGACTTGGAGTCCATCCAGGCCTTCAACAACAACCTTCAGCAGTTCAAGGGCAACATCCTGTTCGCCAGCCACGACCATGAGTTTATCCAGACGGTTGCCAACCGCATCATCGAACTCACTCCCAAGGGCAGCATCGACAAGTTGATGGAGTACGACGACTACATCGCCTCTGATGCCATCAAGGAACTGCGCGCTAAGTTGTACGCAGAGGATTAGGTTTAGGACGTTCAGGCCATTATTATGCATTAGACGTTCGACGACTAAAAGCCTAATAGAAAATCCCTCGAATCCATGGTATTCGGGGGATTTCTCGAATAGTATGGACCCCTAAAAACAATCATTGATATGAAAAAGATATTTGCCACATTAGTTTTAGGTTTGACGATACTTTTACCCATTAATGCCCAAACCTATCACCTTGATATCAACAAGGCGAGCGGAGTTTATGAAAAAGGCGAGAAGGCAGTCGTGCGCTATCATGCCGAGTCAGTCCCCACAGACTCCGTCACCGTCGTCGTATCATACAACAATACCATTCGAAAGACCTTCTCTCTCCTCCCCTCCTCCAAAGACTTCACCGTCTTCGAGGAGGCACTCGACAGCACTTGTGCCGTCAGTCTTGAGCTAAAGGTGGGCGAAGCGACGGAGGGCATTGGTTATGTGGTGGCTCCTGAGGGTTTCAAGGCTGGGTATGAGGAGCCGGCGGACCTTATGGCATACTGGGACAACCAGAAGCGATTGCTCAAGTCGTTGCCTATGCAAGTGAAAACGACACCGCTCGAAGTGCCTCAACCATTCGAGGGGCGTTACGTATGCTCGGATGTGGAAATCAACTGCCTCGGTCCCGCTCCCGTTCGTGCATACATGGCCAAGCCCTTGAAAGCGAAGAAACGGTCGTTGCCCATCATTATCCTATGCCGCGCGGCAGGAGTGAGCGGCGACTGGTGCCGCTGTCAAGTCGGCGAGTGTGTGGGAAACGCCGACTTGGGCAACGGTGCCCTCAGTCTCGACCTCAACGCCCACGGAATGCTCAACGGGCAGACAGACGACTACTACAAAATGCTCGAGAACGGACTGCTGCACGATTATTACGACCATAATGCCGCCGACCGGGAAACGTATTACTTCCGTGGTATGTACCTACGTCTGTTGCGCGCCATTGACTACATGACCCAACAACCCGAATGGGATGGGAAACGCATCCTCGTCATCGGTGAGAGCCAAGGAGGCGGGCAGGCTGTGGCTGCTGCGGCATTGGACAACCGTGTATCAGCCGTGGTGCTCAACGTTCCAGCCATGCAGGACTTGGGTGGCGCACGAGCTGGCCGTCGGAGCGGCTGGCCCCACCCCATCGAAAACCACCCCAACCTTGAAGCGGAAATGCTCGACGGCACCTTGCCCTATTTTGACGGTGCCTTGCTTCTCCGTCATTCCAAAGCCGAGATTTACTGCGAGATAGGACTTATCGACACCACTTGTCCACCGTCAGCCGTCTGGTCGTCCCTCAATGGTGCCAAGGGGAAGAAGACGGTCAACTGCGTGCCCTTCCGCACCCACGCCTGGCCTTCGGGGTCAATCCGACCGTTTTGGGACGAACATTATCTGCGTCCACGCACGGAATTCATCAGCAATTATCTGAAGGGGTCTTCTAAAAATGCCCATTCCCATCATTAATGAGGTGAACACGATGCTTCTCATGTTGAGAATAAACATGAATGGCCACGAATTTCCCATGAATTATTATGTAAGCAAAGCCTTTTTGCAATTTTCATGAATTCGTCGAGCTGACGTTAGTTTATTTGGAAACAACATATCACAACTTTAAACAACAATATCCATGCTGGTGTGGAGGGGCCGCCGCGGACGCGACGGAACAACTTGACACAATTAGCTTTTAGGTTTTAGCTTTTAGCTGTTAGTTTTACCCCACCCCGGCCAGAGGCTGATTAGCTTTTAGGTTTTAGCTTTTAGCTGTTAGTTTTACCCCACCCCGGCCAGAGGCTGATTAGCTTTTAGGTTTTAGCTTTTAGCTGATAGTTTTACCCCACCCCTACCCTCCCCTTAAAGGGGAGGGGAGTCGATAGAGCCTAGGACTATTACCTTAAATGGGAGGGGAGTCGATAGAACCGTAGGAAAGGGCGGGCACAGGACTCATGGGAGGATGATTTCAAGAGATTATAGAGGATATAGGATATCAAAGGGGTTTATACGAGGCTTTTTGGGACTGGTGGAGGTGTTAGATGGAGAAGAGGTGGGTTGAGAGTCGGAGGTGGGTTGAGAGTCTGGAGAGTCTATAGAGTCCTTAGGGTTATTAGGGTCTTTAGGGTCGGGAGAGGGTTGAGGATCAGGAGATGATGAAGGAGAGTCTTTAGGGTCCTTAGAGTCCTTAGGGGCTATAGAGTCGTTAGGGTCTTTAGAGTCCTTAGGGTCCATAGAGTCCTTAGGGTCCATAGAGTCCTTAGGGTTATTAGGGTCTTTAGGGTCGGGAGAGGGTTGAGGTTGAGGGTCTGGAGGTGCAGTGGGTTCAGGAGAATCGGAAGGATTGGCAGGAGCAGAAGAGGCGGCAGGAGCAGAAGAGGCGGTGGGTTCGGAAGAATCGGTGTTGTTTTTGATGTACTTTTTGGCCCATACGGAGAGGCTGCCTCTTGAGGCGAATCCCATGGCTTTGGCGAGTTCGTCGCCTTTGAGTCCTCCGTTGCGGAGGCGGTTGTATTTCTCCACTCTGTCGGCGATATAGTCGGGCATGAGTGTGAGCGTGTCGATGTCCACTCTCCTGTATGTGTTTTTGAAGGTGAGGTTTGGTGTGAACTCGAGCATGTATGATTTGTTTTTCTCGCCGTCGGGAGTGTAATTGCCTTTGACGACGCAGAGGTGTTTGAAGTTTCTCTGGAAGGGGTCAGTTCTCAGTTCGATGACGGTCCTGCATTTGGCTTCTAAGGCCGGTGAGCCGATGAGGTTGTACTTGCTTGGCCTTCTGTTGTGCGCGTATTTGTTGGTGTGGTGTGTCATGATGATGAGGCACTGATGGTCTTCGGCGATGCGTTGTAGTTTGGAGAGGAACTTCCTGATGGCGACGGCAGAGGTGGCCTGTGTGGGCAGGATATCGTTGAGGCAGTCGATGATGATGAGGTTGGTGTGGTGAGTTTTCTGGAACATCTCTATTTTCTCGATGATGTTGTCGCTTTCGAAGATGACTTTGAGTTCACTGAGGTGC
>Ga0310697_10002172_pt1 | contig 21303 bp, 22 predicted proteins | sample 172DNAGHGlowgp2_FD_203883 | JGI IMG/M metagenome (GOLD analysis project Ga0310697, IMG submission 203883) | Sheep rumen microbial communities from Palmerston North, Manawatu-Wanganui, New Zealand - 1728 DNA GHGlow gp2 (v2) (version 2) | ecosystem: Host-associated > Mammals > Digestive system >... | reverse complement strand
GATCCTTGCCATAAGCGTACCGCCCATGCCGAGCAGCACGATCGCGTCGCATTCGCCCGGCATCAGCACGCTGCATCCGTCGCCGACACGAAATGATACACAGTGGTCCAGCCCGATCCGACAGATCAGCTGACGCGCCTTATCAAGAGAAGGTTCGCTGATGTCGGAAGCGATGACCCGCTCGCATATCTCTTTTTGCAGAAGCGCAGCCGTGAGGCGCCCGTGATCACAGCCGATATCGGCAACGGTACGATACCCGGAAAGCATTTCCAGCGCGGCGTCCAACCGCGGAGTTGTGTGAACGAATCGACGGTTCATAAGGTGATCGGCCTCAAGGGATCGACCTGATCGATCGGTGCGCCTCCGAGACAATGCTCCCCCTGATAGAATACGACCCACTGTCCGGGCGTTACGGCACGCTGCGGAAGGTCGAACGCGACGCGCGCGCCGGAGCCGTCGGAAAACACGCGCACAGCTTGATCCGGCTGACGGTAACGGAATTTAGCTGTGCATGTAAAGGATCCCGCGGGAGCGGCTCCTGCGATCCAGTTCACATATTCCGCCCGCAGTCCGGTCGAATAAAGCTCCTCGTGCTCCCCCTGCTGAACGATCAGCAGATTCCTTTTCAGGTCCTTTCCGATCACGAACCAGCTTTCCCCCGTCCCGTCGCTGCGACCGCCGATGCCGAGCCCGCGGCGCTGTCCGAGCGTATAATACATGAGCCCGTCGTGCGTGCCGACCTTCTTGCCGTGTTCATCCACGATGTCGCCTCGCTGCGCCGGAAGATACTGCATCAAAAACTGCTTGAAATTGCGCTCGCCGATGAAACAGACGCCGGTGCTGTCCTTTTTCAGCGCGTTGGAAAACCCCTGTTCCTTTGCGATCGCGCGGACTTCTGTTTTACGGAGATCCCCGATCGGAAAGACAACGCGCGCCAGCTGCGTTCTCGTTAAGCCAGCAAGGAAATAGGACTGATCCTTGCCCGGATCCGTTCCGCGCAATAAAAGCTTGTCCGCATCCAGTCGGCAATAGTGCCCGGTGGCGATCAGCCCGGCGCCGGTGGAAAGCGCAAAATCCAGAAAAGCCTTGAACTTGATTTCGCAGTTGCACAGGACGTCGGGATTCGGCGTCCGTCCTTTGCGGTATTCATCCAAAAAGTAGGAAAATACGCGATCGCGGTATTCCTTCGCAAAGTTGACCGTATAGTACGGAATGCCGATCGTTTCGCATACGCTGCGGACGTCCGCATAGTCGGCAGTTGCCGTACAGACGCCGTCTTCGTCGGTTTCCTCCCAATTCTTCATAAAAACGCCGACGACATCAAAGCCCTGCCGCTTCAACAGATAAGCTGCAACAGAGCTGTCAACGCCGCCCGACATTCCGACAACGATGTGATCCATTATTCTAAGGAAATCAATTCAAATCCGGCGCCTTCTATAGCCTCCCGGATCCGGTCCGGATCGTTCTGTCCCTTGATCTCGCACTTGCCGATTTCACAGGTAACAACCTCAGCGCCGATAGCCTCCATCGCTTTGGTGACCTTCGCGACGCAATGCATGCATCCCATGCCGTTGATCTTCAATACCATGATGATCGCCTCCTTTGGACAGTATATCACAAGGGAGGCGATTTTCAAAGAGCTTTTTGCAATTACATTGCAGAACAGCCGCAGGGACGATTCTGATTGCCGCAGCCGCATCCGCAGCCGTTTTCGCCGCCGCAGAAGCGAGACAGCAGAAGCAGCCAGATCAGCGTATCGCAGGAAATGCCCATACCGTTGTCTCCGTCACCGATGAGAAGCAGCAGAACGAGCAGCCAGGTCAGATTGGTTCCGCCGAGATTGTTGAACATTGCATTGTTCCTCCGTTCGTGTTGATTCGACGTGATTTCGTCGTTACAGTATTGTATGACGCAATCGCGAAATTGGTTCCCGCAGAGCACGCATTTTCCGAAACGGCTTGACAAAACCCTTCGGACGAATGATAATAAAAAAGATAAACGGAGGAGAAATCATATGGAACAAAACGCATATTCGATGGATAAGATCGTTGTACTGTGCAAGAATCGCGGATTCATCTTTGCCGGTTCGGAGATCTACGGCGGACTCAGCAATACGTGGGACTACGGCCCGCTTGGCGTCGAGCTCAAGAATAACGTCAAAAAAGCATGGTGGAAGAAGTTTGTTCAGGAAAGCCCCTATAACGTCGGGCTTGACGCAGCGATCCTGATGAATTCCGAGACTTGGAAAGCATCCGGCCATCTCGGAGGATTTTCCGATCCGCTGATGGACTGCCGTGAGTGCAAGGAGCGTTTCCGCGCAGACAAGCTGATCGAAAACTGGTCCGAAGAAAACGGCTTTACGCTTGAAAAGCCGATCGACGCCTTTACGCAGACCGAGATGAAGACGTTCATCGAAGAACATCAGATTCCCTGCCCGACCTGCGGAAAGCACAATTTCACCGATATCAGACAGTTTAACCTGATGTTCAAAACGTTCCAGGGCGTTACCGAAGACGCAAAGAATACCGTCTATCTTCGCCCCGAAACGGCGCAGGGCATTTTCGTAAACTTTGCAAACGTGCAGCGCACAACGCGCAAAAAGCTGCCGTTCGGCATCGGGCAGATCGGCAAGAGCTTCCGGAACGAGATCACGCCGGGCAACTTTATCTTCCGCGTCCGTGAATTTGAACAGATGGAGCTTGAATTCTTCTGCGAACCGGGAACCGATCTCGAATGGTTCGATTACTGGCGCAGCTATTGCCATAAGTTCCTTCTCTCGATCGGGATCAAGGATGAAAACCTGCGGCTTCGGGATCATGATCCGGACGAGCTTGTGTTCTATTCCAAGGCAACGACCGACTTCGAATTCAGATTCCCGTTCGGATGGGGCGAGCTTTGGGGCGTTGCGGACCGTACCGATTACGACCTCACGCAGCATCAGAATGCATCCGGCAAGGATCTGACGTACTACAACGCCGAGAAGAACGAGCGCTACATCCCCTACGTCATCGAGCCCTCGCTCGGTGTGGAACGTACCGTGCTTGCCGTGCTGTGCAACGCGTATGAGGAACAGCAGCTTGAGAACAACGACGTGCGTACCGTTCTGCATCTGCATCCGGCGCTTGCGCCGTTCAAAGCGGCAGTTCTGCCGTTGTCAAAGAAGCTGTCCGCACAGGCAAACGAGGTCTATCTCGACCTTCTGAAGCATTTTTCGGTCGACTTCGATGAAACGGGTTCGATCGGCAAACGCTACCGCCGCGAGGATGAGATCGGAACGCCGCTGTGCATCACATACGATTTTGATTCGGAAAACGATCACTGCGTCACCGTACGCGACCGCGATACGATGGAACAGGTCCGCCTTCCGATTTCGGAAATCAGATCCTATATCGAACAGCGACTTGACTTTTAACATCATGCCTCCGGAGGTCCCGGAGGCTTTTTCGAATGGAACTGAACGGAACGGTACAATCGATCATCTATCGGAACGCGACGAACGGCTATACGGTTTTGTCGCTGCTTTGCGACGATGAAAAAACCACGGTGACCTGCGTCGGCACGCTGCCGCTTGTGAATGCGGGAGATACGGTGTGCGTAAGCGGCGAGCAGGCGTATCACCCGAGATTCGGCACGCAATTCAAAGTAACATCCTGCGAAAGAAAAGCGCCGTCCAGCGACACCGCGATCATCCGGTATCTCGAAAGCGGCGTCGTGCGCGGCGTCGGCCCCGCCATGGCCCGTGCGATCGTTGCGACGTTCGGCATGGAAACGCTCGAAATCCTCGAAAAAGAACCGGAGCGGCTCGTTGAAGTGCCCGGTATCGGCGTGAAAAAAGCAAAGATGATCTCGGATTCCTTCCGTGAAAAGAAGCTTTTGCGGGACGTTCTGTTAAGCCTCGAACCCTATGGCGTGACGGTCGGACAGGCTTTCAAGATGATGCAGACCTACGGTGAACTGTGCCTTGCAAAGGTTCAGGAGAATCCGTATCAGCTGATCGAGGACATCGACGGGATCGGATTTCTCACGGCCGACAGGATCGCCATGCATGTAGCGGGGTTTGAACAGGATTCGCTTGCCAGACTGACGGCGGGTATACGCTACTGCCTGCAGCAGTCGCGTGACGAACACGGCGATATGTTTTTAGAGTACGAGACGCTGCTGGAACGGTCATCCAAACTGCTCGGCGCGCCGATCGACAGGATCGAGGAGACGGTTGCGTGGATGGAAAGCGGAAGCGATCTGCTGCGCTGTGAAATCGGCGGAAAGGACGCCGTATACCTCCCCTATCTCTTTAAATACGAGGATTATATCGCGAAGAAACTGCTACAGCTGAACGTCCCTCCGATCTTGGAGACATGGGATCTGAACCGTTGGCAGACGAAAGCAGGTATGGAACTGTCTGCTGAACAGCAGAAAGCAGTCGTTCTGTCCCTTACGAACGGCGTTTCCATCATTACGGGCGGTCCCGGTACGGGCAAAACGACCATCATACGGTGCATCATCGACTGCATGCAGGAAAAAGGGTATATCGTTGCGCTTGCGGCGCCGACGGGACGAGCGGCAAAACGCATGGCCGAAGCAACGGGAGGAGATGCGAGAACGATGCATCGTCTTCTGGAATACATTCCGGGCGAGGGATTTCAGCGGAATCGGGACAATCCGCTGATTGCCGATATGGTCATTATCGACGAGATGTCCATGGTGGACGTTCCGTTGATGTATGCGCTCCTGCAGGCGCTCACGAAGGGCACGCGGCTCGTTCTGGTTGGAGACCGCGATCAGCTGCCTCCGGTCGGGTGCGGAAATGTGTTTTCCGATGCGCTGGCTTCCGAAGTCCTCCCGTACTTCCGGCTGACAGAGATCTTTCGGCAGGCGCAGCTTTCAAATATCGTTCGCAACGCGCATCTGATCAACAACGGGAAAATGCCGATCCTGACCGATCGCGATTCCGACTTTATGTTCGAAGAAATCCCGAATACGGATCGCATCCGCAATCGCCTGGTCGAATTGTTTCAGCGCGAATCCTCGCGGCTCGGAACAAGCGATCCGCTGATGGATATGCAGGTCCTTGTGCCGATGAAAGCCGGTCCGATCGGCGTGATCGAACTCAACCGTCTGCTGCAGGGCGTATGCAATCCGCCTTCTCCGTTCAAAAAGGAGCAGGCTTGCGGAGATACGCTGTTCCGCGAGGGAGACAAGATCATGCAGATCCGGAACAATTACAAGATCGAATGGAAAAAGACGCTTCGCTCCGGCGGGTTCGAGGAGGGCGCAGGCGTATTTAACGGCGATCTCGGAACGATCCTCCGGATCGATCCGCACGAGAAGATCGCAGTCCTCATCTTTGACGACGGGCGGACGGCTGAATATGCGTTTGCGCAGCTGGAGGAGATCGACCTTGCTTACTGCATCACGATCCACAAAAGCCAGGGATCGGAATTTCAGACGATCCTCCTTCCCCTTGCCGGCGGTCCGATGCCGCTTTTGACGCGAAATCTGCTGTACACCGCTGTCACAAGAGCAAAACGGATGGTCTACGTCGTCGGAAGAAGCGATACCGTGATGCGCATGGTCAAAAACGCGTATCGAAGCGTACGCAATACCGGATTGAAGGAGCGGTTGATCGAGTATGAAGCGATCGGAGCGAAATGATACGTGCTTTTCGCTGTTTGCCGACGCGCTGACGCCTGGACCGTATCAGTGTTTTCTATGCGACGAGGAGGACGTGATCGGCGAGGACGGGCTTTGCGATCGATGCAGAGCGAAGCTGAAATACTGTCCGAATCCGAATTATCTTGCGCCGCTCGACGGGATCGCGATCGGATTGCAGTACACCGATGAAATATCTTCCGCGGTCATGCGGTTCAAGAAAAACGGGCAAAAGGAATACGCCGGGTTTTTCACCCAGTACTTGTCCGTCCCGGACGACTGGCAGGCGGATATACTGGTTCCTGTTCCGATGCATCCGCTGAAGAAATGGATGAGAACCTTTAACCATACCGAACTGCTTGCGTCATATCTCAGCCATTCGACGGGGATTCCCTACTCCTCCAAGTTGCTGTTCAAGACGCGATTTACCTATGAGCAGAAGAAACTCAGGGACCCAGCGGAACGACGCAGAAACATCCGCGGAAGCTTTTGCTGCGATCCCCTTGTGAAAGGACTGCGCATCGTACTGGTCGACGACGTATTCACGACCGGCGCGACTGTTTACGAATGCGCAAAGGTATTGAAGCAGGCAGGCGCGGCAAAGGTCTATTTGTCGGCGGTCACATCGCCCGCGCATTGACGGAGACACGCGTATTTTTCCTGCGTCGCCTTTCCGCCGCGCAGATGGCGTTCCGCTTTGTTTGTATTCAGAATATCCCTGACGCTTCGGTACAGCGTTGGATTGATCGACCTGAGCTTCACCGTTACATCCTTATGGATCGTACTTTTCCCGATGCATAAAGCTTTGGCTGCGCTTCGGACGGTCGCCTTATGCTCGATGATGTAGGACGCTTCCTCGCACACGCGATCTTCGTACCAGTTCAAAACAATACCCCCATTTGCTTACTGCTAAAGCATATGAGGGTATTTGTTGATTATGTCAGAAGGACTCGATGTTGATGGATTTGATCGGACCGTTCGGGAGATTCTTGAGATGCTCCGTATCAAACCGTTTGAATCCGGTTTCCCGGTCGCTGAAGCAGTACTCCACAAAGTTGTCCGAGATATTGTTCGGCAGCGAGATGGTTTGGGAAACAACTTCGGAAAGCGTTACGCCGATATCGATCAGCCGGACGCCGGGAAGCGTTCTCTGTATCACGTTTGAAAGGAACGGATAATGCGTGCAGCCGAGGATCAAGGTGTCGATATCCGTATTGCGGATCGGAGAAAGATAGCGCTCCACGATCATCTGCGTGATCGGGTCGTCTTCGCGAAATCCGTTTTCGATCAATGGAACGAACATCGGGCATCCGATCCCGGATACGTTCAGATGCGGATACATCCGGTTGATATAGTCGGAATATGCCTGACTGTGCACGGTCGCTTCCGTGCCGATGACGCAAATATGATTGCTTTCGGTGACTTTTGCGGCAGCGTCGCATGCGGGCTCGATCACGCCGACGATCGGAACGGAAAACCGCTTGCGAAGCTCTGCAAGCGCGATCGCGCTGACGGTGCCGCAAGCGACAACGATCGCTTCCACACCCTTGGACAACAGGAAACGAACGTCCTGCTCTGCGTAATGAATGATGGTTTCGGGCGTACGCGAACCGTACGGCACGCGGGCCGTGTCGCCGAAATACACGATGGATAAACCTTTGTTGGCAGAACAAATCGCGTCAAGAACAGTCAGCCCGCCCAGACCGCTGTCGAATACGCCGATACGTTTGAATGTGTTCATAGCGCCTCTTTCCTGATCTTTTTCGGTATTCTACCACGTTTTTGCCGTTCTTGCAACATCGTATGAAGATATGAGCCAAAAATGCGAAAGGAGCGGATCGTTCCGCTCCTCTGCGTCTTATTCGTTTCGCAGCAATTCCCTGTATCCGGACTCGGTCGTTTCGTATACGGCCTCCACATCCGGATCCATTTCCGAAAGATTCGGATCGCATGCGGTGTACATCACGCATGTCCCGCAGCTTGAGCTCAATACGCGCGGTACCGGCGCAAGCCTGGATTCGATATTCTTCCCGCGCAGCGCACGGTTTGTCATCAGAGCTGCCGCATGCGTATAGAACGTGGCGATATAGTTCATTTTGTCAGCGTCATTTTATACTCGCCGTCGACCTGTTCGGTTTTGACGGTATAATGCTGCGAAGCTGCAAAACGCGTAATGTTGCCGACTGCCGTCATATTGTCAACAAGCACTTCAAGAAGCTGCGGCGCGTTCTTCTTGACTTCACGCTGCACCATCAGAACCGGCATCGGGCAGCTCAATCCTCTTGCGTCGATCATGGTTTACGCCCTCCTTTTTGTATTGAATACGGATACTGCCGCAAGGATCACGAATCCTGCGATCAGCACCCAAAGAACGGGACCTGCGCCGATTCCGTCAGCGCTGGAGGCAAGACCGAAGTTGTGAGAAACCGCTGCGCCGGCGATAAAGCCGAACACGGTGATCGCGGAATCACTGTTGCCTTCGCCTGCAAGGATCAGCTGACGCAGCGGGCAGCCGCCGAGCAGAACGCTTCCCCATCCGACCAGAACCATTCCGAGAAAATTGAAAACGCCGTCGGTATGCGCGATGGGCTGCTCCGTCAGTCCGAATTTGAAGTTGTGCGTGATCAGGTTTCCGACGACGACCGATATGATGATCGCAAGGAATCCGTAGATCAGGTGGAAATCCTTGAACAGAACAACGTCGCGTACGCCGCCCGCCATGCAGAGACGGGAACGCTGACAAAGCGCGCCGACGAGGAGCGCGATCAGCAGAGCGGCGTACCAGGGCGCATGCATGCTCCCGGGACCTTTTTCACTCCTTGCAAACAGCTCGGGCAGCAAGGAAAGAACGAACAGAATGACGAGAAGGATCGGGAAAAGCAGCCCTTCCAAAGCATTCTGTTTATAGGCGCGGTTCAGAGAGAACCCGAAACGAAGCGGGAACGTGCCGATCACAATGCCGACGATGAAGCCGAGCAGTCCGACCAGCGCATTGACGTCGCCGCCGCCGATGCGGATGACCATGCGCAGCGGGCATCCGAGAAAGACAAGTGCGCCGATCATGACAAGCATACCGAGCAGAAACCGGGTGAAGGGCGATGAACCGCCCTGCGGCTTCCATTCTTTTTTGATCAGAGCCATGATCATGGAGCCGAGCACAAGACCGACGATCTCCGGACGGAAATACTGCACGACGCCGGCAGTATGGAATTTCAGCGCGCCTGCAATGTCGCGCTCAAAGCACGCGATGCAGAACCCCATGTTCTTCGGGTTCCCAAGCGCAGTCAGAACGACTGCCGCCGCACCGACCACGAGACCGGTCAGGATGACAAGCCAGTTCCTTTGCACAAAACCCGCGAACCCCTTCTTTTCATTTTCCATAGATTCTCCTCCTTTATACGCTATTCCCTTGCGTGAATAACGATCTGATGATATAATAACATACAGGAGCGTTATTTGCAAGCGAGGATAACGATGTTTACAAAAATGATTTATATGGACAATGCTGCTACGAGCTTTCCGAAAGCGAAGGGTGTTTCGGATGCGATGAAGCGGTTTTTGGACGAGGAATGCGCCAACATCGGACGCGGGAGTTATATCCGAGCGCAGGAAGCGGGACTTGCCGTCATCGAAACGCGCGAGCGCATCCGGGACCTGTTCGACTGCCCCGACGCCAAACATGTGATCTTTACCGGCGGCATGACTGCGGCGCTGAATACGGTCATCAAAGGCTTTATTCGACGCGGTGACCGCGTGCTGGTTTCTTCCTTTGAACATAATTCGGTCATCCGTCCGCTTGTGCAGATCGGTGCAGAGATCGTAAGGATCCCCACGACGCCCGAAGGCGTTTCGGACCTTGCGAAGCTTCCGGACGATCTTCCCTCCTTCCGCCTTTGCGTGCACACCTTTGCATCCAATGTCAGCGGTGTGATACAGCCGGTCGAAGCGCTCTCCGCGATCCTGAAAACCGCGGGTGTTCCGTTTTGCATCGACGCTGCGCAGGCAGCCGGACATTTCCCGTTCTCCATGACGAAAATCGGCGCCGAAGCGGTTTGCATGCCGGCGCACAAAGGCCTGCTCGGTCCGCAGGGACTCGGCGTATTGTGCCTTACACCCGAATTTGCAGATCAGCTTGATCCGCTGATTTCCGGCGGCACAGGGTCGATGTCGGACAGCGAGCTTATTCCGAATTTATATCCGGATCGGCTGGAAGCCGGAACGCTGAATCTGCCGGGAATCATCGGATTGAAAGCGGCGCTCGAACATGCGGATTTCTGCGACCGCCGCGCGTACGAGACCGATCTTGTTGCTCGGTTTCTCAACGCGGTCAAAGCGACGCCGCATATCAGAGTACTCGGGACAACGGAACCGGATCGACATGTCGGCGTTATATCGCTGGATTTTCCGCAAGCGGATAACGGAGAGATATCTTACCGTCTTGAGAACGAATACGGTATTCTGACGCGCTGCGGTTTGCATTGTGCGCCGGACGCACACCGCGCATTCGGCACTTTCCCGAAAGGTACGGTCCGCTTCAGCTTTTCCCCCGATACGACGTTCGACGAAATCGACAGAACGACCGAAGCGATCCGGAAACTCCGCTAAAATATATAATCGCTTATGCGCTGTTTACAGCGCTTTTTTATTGCAGGGAAAAACGATTTGATGTATAATCATTTTATGTCCGTAACTATCAAAACGAAGGAGGATTTTATGAAACAGATTCAAGTAGCACTTTGGGGTTTCGGTGCAATGGGCAGCGGTATTGCAAAGGTTCTGCTGACCAAAAAAGGAGTTGAAATTACCGGCGTATGCGACATCCATCCGGATCGCGTAGGCAAGAGCATTTACGATCTGCTCGGCGTGGAGCGCGGCGATCGCAACGACGTCAAAGTCATCGGCGATATTGACGCGGCACTGACGCCGAAGCCCGATCTCTGCATTCTGGCGACCGACTCGTTCACCAAGAAAGCATACCCGAAGATCTGCCATTTGATCGAAAAAGGTGTCAACGTGATTTCCACCGCGGAAGAAATGAGCTATCCGCGCGCGCAGAATCCCGAGCTTGCAGATAAAATGGACGCGCTCGCAAAAGGCGCAGGCGTTTCGGTCCTCGGCACGGGCATCAACCCCGGTCTGATGATGGACCTTCTGGCGATCTGCCTGTCCGGCTGCATGACGGACGTCGAACACGTGCTGTGCAAGCGCGTCAACTCCCTCTCCCCCTTCGGTCCCGCCGTTATGGAAGAGCAGGGCGTCGGTCTGACGGTCGAGCAGTTTGAGGAAGGCTGCAAGAACGGCACGCTGGCAGGGCACGTCGGTTTCGCGGAGTCTGTCGGCATGATCGGCGAAGCGCTCGGCTTTGAGATCGATCGCTTCGAACAGCAGATGAAGCCGATCGTCACGTCCGTAGACCGCAAGTCCCCCTACGGCTTTGCGAAAGCGGGCGACGTCGCCGGCGTCAACATGACCGGTCAGGGCTACATAGGCGACAAGGTCATGATCGACATGATCCATCCGCAGCAGATCGAGCCGGAGCTTGAAGGCACCTATACCGGCGACTATATCACGCTGACCGGTACGCCGAACGTCAACATGCAGATCAAGCCGGAAGTCAACGGCGGCATCGGCACGATCGCGATGTGCGTCAACATGATCCCGCACGTGCTCAATGCGACGCCCGGTCTCAAGACGATGATCGATCTGCCCGTTCCCCATGCGATCATGGGCGACATGCGCAATTATCTGAACAAATAAGGAGTTTATCATGGCAAAGAGAAACGATTGGGTACAGATCCATATCGACGTCCTGAAGCCCGAGGAGCGCGCAACGAATATCCCCGAGGATACGCGCCATGTCCCGCTTGAAATGTGGGTAAAAGGACATCTTATGAACGATGAAGCCGAGATCGGCGATCTCGTTTCGATCAAAACCAAGACAGGCCGTATCGTGGAAGGCACGATGTGCGCCGTTAATCCCTCCTTCAAGCACAATTTCGGCGATTACGTGCCGGAGCTTGACGAGATCGAGGAAACCGTAAAGACCATTCTGTTCGGAGGTAGAAACGATGCTTGACAACAGTTATGCAGCGGTCATGGCGCGTAAAAACGAAATCATGAAGCGTGCCGTCGGAATGGACTACGATCTATTCGAGAGCGGTTCGATCGCGTTCGATTATGAAGCGATGATGGCGGCGACCGGCTACACGCTCGATGCGGTCCGCAAGATCCAGACCGAGGAATTCCAGATCGGGAACACGCCGATCTATGAGCTGAAGAACCTGACTGCCCTTGCGCGTGCCTGCGCGCCCGCAGGAATGGGCGCACGCATCTTTGTCAAGGACGAGGCGTCCAACCTGTCCGGAAGCTTCAAGGTGCGCCGTGCTGCCACCAGCATCTATCAGGCAAGAAAGATGGGCTATAAGGGCGTTATTTCCGCGACGTCCGGCAACTACGGCGCTGCAGTCGCAGCGTGCGCCGCAAAGGCGGGACTCAAGTGCATCGTTGTGCAGGAGTGCTTCGATTCCAAGGGAATCGGTCAGCCGGAGATCATTGAGAAAGCGAGAAAGTGCGAAGCGCTCGGCGCCGAAGTCGTTCAGCTGACGGTCGGTCCGGAGCTGTTCTATATGTTCCTTCGCATGCTTGAGGAAACCGATTACTTCAATGCGTCTCTGTACACACCGTTCGGCATCGCAGGCGTGGAAACGCTCGGATACGAGATCGCGCAGCAATGCCGTCTCATGCTCGGCAGAGATCCGGATATGGTCGTCTGCACGAACGCGGGCGGCGGCAACCTGACGGGAACCGCGCGCGGTCTTCTGAAGGCAGGCTGCAAAGCCGAGGTCGTCGCAGCGAGCGTCAACCTGTCCGGACTGCATATGGCGAGCGATCATCAGTTCAATCTGAAATCGTTCACGACGGGTCACACCGGATTCGGCATGCCGTTCTCGACATGGCCGGACCGCAGCGACGTCCCGAGAAGCGCGGCAAGACCGCTGCGCTATATGGACCGCTACGTGACCGTCAATCAGGGCGAAGTCTTCTACACGACGGAAATGCTTGCGGCGCTCGAGGGCATGGAAAAAGGTCCTGCGGGCAATACGTCCCTTGCGGCTGCGTTCGCGCTTTCGCAGACAATGCCGAAGGACAAGATCATCGTCGTACAGGAGACCGAATACACCGGCGCAGGCAAGCATGTCAATGCACAGCTGAGCTTTGCTCGGTCGAACGGCATCGACATTCACTTCGGCAATCCCGAAGAAGAAGTGCCGGGCAAGAGCATCATTCTCCCCTCCCATCCGTCCATGATCAAAGCGCGTCCCGCCGATATGACGCACCTTCGCACGTCGCTGATCCACAACGCGATCAAGATGACCGGAAAGACTCCGACGGACGCGGATATCGACTTCCTTGCCATCGAGACAAAGACGAACAGAGAATTTGTAAAGGAGCATCTTGCATGAAACGCAACGACGACTTTGAAACACGCAGAGAGCATCTGAAGGATCTCTCTGACGCAGAGCTTGAAACGCGATTCTGGTCGCTGATCGAAGAACTGATCGACCCGCTTCTGAAGCTCGGCTATGAAAACACGACGCCTGCGATCGAACGCAGCGTGCTGCTGCGAATGGGCTTTTCCTCCCTCGAAGCAAAGGCGCTTGTCGAGGGCTGCATGGAACACAACCTGATGGAGCACGGCGCGGGCAACGTCGTATACCGCCTTTCCAGAAAGGACGGCACGGATGTGCGTACCGCAGGGCTGAAGCTGATCGAAAAGTCCGCCTGGGAAGAAGCGGAAGCGCTGTTCGGAGGTGAGAACGCATGAGCGAATACAGACTTGATAAGGATACCAAGATCGACGTCGCGGAGATCCTGAAGGACCTCGAGCATTATCATCCCCGCCGCCGCGGCTGGACCTGGCGTGAGCCTGTTCCCGGACTTGAGATGGGACCGTTCACCTATGAAGACGCCAGCAAGCCTTTGAAGGACAGCGTCGGACTTCCCCCTGCCCACTATTTCGGAGACATCGATCCGCAGCCGATCCCGGTCATCACGACGGAGATCGCATCCGGTCGGTTCGAGGACGACATCCGCCGCATGCGTATGGCGGCGCACCACGGCGCAGACCATATCATGGTCATTCGCACCGCGGGACAAAGCCACTTCGACGGACTGATCGAAGGCACGCCGCAGGGCATCGGCGGCGTTCCCGTCACGCGCAAGCAGGTCCGCGCACAGCGCAAGGCGCTTGATATGATCGAGGACGAAGTTGGCCGTCCGATCAACTATCACAGCTATGTTTCGGGCGTTGCAGGTCCGGATATCGCCGTCATGTTTGCCGAGGAAGGCGTCAACGGCGCGCATCAGGATCCGCAGTACAACGTGATTTACCGCAACATCAATATGGTACGTTCGTTCGTTGACGCATGCGAATCCAAGAAAGTCATGGCATGGGCGGATATGGCGCAGATCGACGGCGCGCACAACGCGAACGCCACTGCGCGCGACGCATGGAAGGTCATGCCGGAGCTGATGGTACAGCACGGTATCAACGCGCTGATCTCCGCGAAGGTCGGCATGAAGAAAAAGAACATCTGCCTGTCCACCGTTCCCCCTACGGCGACGCCGGGTCCGTGCATCCATATGGACCTGCCGTATGCGGTGGCGCTCAGAGATCTGTTCCATGAATACCGGATGCGCGCGCAGATGAACACGAAGTATATCGAAGCGTCCACGCGCGAAGCAACGGTCACGCACGTACTGAACATGATCATTTCCAAGCTCACGAGCGCAGATATCCAGAGCACGATCACGCCCGATGAAGGACGCAACGTGCCGTGGCACATCTACAACATCGAAGCGTGTGACACCGCAAAACAGGCGCTGATCGGCATGGACGGGCTCATGGAAATGGTCGAGCTCAAGAAGGACGGCTATCTCCGTGAAAAGGCACGTGAGCTCAAGGAACGCGCGATCCTGTTCCTCGAGAATATGATCGAGCTCGGCGGTTACTTTAATTCCGTCGAGGAAGGTTTCTTTGTCGACAGCGGCATGTTCCCGGAGCGCAACGGCGACGGCATCTCCCGCAAGATCGACGGCGGCATCGGCGTCGGTACGGTCATCAAACGCGCCGCGGACTACTGCGCACCGGTCACCGCGCACTACGGCTACAACAATGTCGCGCAGTACGATCCCGACGCAGTCGACGATCCTTCCAGACTCATCGGCGGCTGCACGTTTGAGTGCCCGGATAAGATCCAGTACATCGACGAGCTCGACGAGACCGACAACGTATACCTCCGTATGGACGAAGTCAAGGATTACGCCGGTCCGAACGCAAAGCTCATCAAGCCGGAAATGGAATGGCTTGCGGACGGCACCGTGATGCTCACCATGTTCTTCCCCACCGACGTGCGTCACGCGGAAGCGGCGGCGCTCGAGATCGGCAAGCGGATGAATCTCTCGGACTGCGAAGTCATCAACCGTGAGATCATGCACCGTGCGGAAGGCACGCGCATCGAGATGAAGGGCAAGGTCGGATTCTCGATCAATATGGACGATCTGCAGCTTCCGACCGTCCCCGACGTGCTGAGCGACGAGGAGCTGTGGGACGCGATCGACAAGAAGCCGATGCGCATCGTAGCCGGCACGATCGGCGACGACGAGCATTCCGTCGGACTTCGCGAGATCCTGAACATCAAGCATGGCGGTATCGAAAAGTACGGCATCGAGTGCATCTATCTGGGTACGTCCGTTCCGCCCGAAAAGCTTGTGCAGGCGGCGATCGAGACCAACGCGGACGCGATGCTTGCTTCCTGCATCATTTCGCACGACGATATCCACTACAAGAACATCGCGAAGGTCGACCGCATCGCACGTGAGATGGGTGTGCGCGACAAGCTGATGTTTGTTGCGGGCGGTACGCAGGTCACCGACGAAGGCGCGCGGGCAGCGGGCGCGGACGTCGGCTTCGGCCGCGGTTCACACGGAAACCACGTTGCGACGTTCCTTGTCAAGGAACGTGCAAGGCGGGAACAGCAGAATGCACGTTAACGTACTGGTAGCTGAAATCGGATCGACAACGACGATCGTCAACGCATTCGACGGTCTCGGTTCTGCGTCGCCGCGTTTTATCGCGCAGGGGAAAGCCCCGACCACGGTATTGGACGGCGACGTACGGATCGGTCTTCGTAATGCCGTTGACGATCTTCTTTCGCATACCGATGAAAAGACGTTGACATACGATCGGATGCTCGCGTCAGGGTCCGCAGCCGGCGGTCTCAGGATGACCGTTCACGGACTGGTCCGCGACATGACGGTCCGCGCAGCCGAAGCCGCTGCGCTCGGCGCAGGCGCGATCATTGTGCAGACGACCGCAGGCAAGATGAACGAGTTCGATCTCGAAGATCTCGACGCTTCACGCCCGAATCTGATTCTGCTCGCAGGCGGGACCGATTACGGCGAACGTGAAACCGCGGTCTATAATATGCGAATGATCGCGGAAACCGGACGAAAAACGCCGGTCATCTACTGCGGAAACATACAGAATCGTACGATCGTTTCCAGAATCGCGCAAGAGCACGGCATTCCGCTTTCGATTGCGGATAACGTATATCCGAGGCTGGATGAACTGAACGTCGAATCGGTCCGCAGGGTCATTCATGCGATGTTCGAGAAACATATCACGAATGCGCCCGGGATGGAGCATATCCGCGATATGGTGAACGGTTCGATCCTGCCGACGCCCGGAAGCGTTATGCTCGCCTCACAGCTGCTGTACGATGAGATCGGCGACCTTGCCGTGATCGACATCGGCGGCGCGACAACGGACGTACATTCTGTCACAGACGGCTCACCGGATATTGTTTCCATGATGACCTCGCCCGAGCCGAAAGCAAAGCGCACCGTCGAAGGAGATCTCGGTCTCTACATCAACGCGCATAATCTGGTCGACCGGATCGGAACGGAAACGCTCGACAAGGAGCTCGGGATCGATACTAAGGCGGTCATGCAGGCATATCTGCCCATTCCGGAAACAGAACGGCAGTTCAGACTGACCGAACGGCTGTGCCTCGAAGCGGGACTTGTTGCGCTTGACCGACACGCAGGAAAGCTTCGTCATCTGTATACCCCGCAGGGACGGCGAACGATCGCCGAAGGCAAAGACCTGACTGCGATCAGATGGATCGTCGGCACCGGAGGCGCATTGACGAGACTTCCGCATCATGTTTCGATTCTGCGGACGATCGCAGACTGCAACAAATCCCGCATGCAGCTGCTGCCCTCCCCCGGCACCGTAAACATTCTGTTCGACAACGATTATATCATGGCGTCGATCGGCGTTCTTTCAAAGGAAGACCCTGAGTCGGCACTTCGTCTGTTAAAGGAGAGTATTCGATGGAACGAAATCCGAAGCTGATCATTCATAATGCAAAGCTGCTGCACAATATGAGAACGCTTGTAAGCGCCGCACATGCACAAGGCGTTCAGATCGCGCTTGTTTCCAAAGTCACATGCGCGCATCCGGCGGTGATCGATTGCATCAATCAAAGCGGTGCGGATATGCTTGCGGATTCCAGAACGGAGAACCTCAACAAAGCGGTTTCCGATCTTCCGAAGCTGCTTTTGCGCATCGGCATGCCGCAGGATGCGGAGAGGATTGTTTCTGCTTCCGACATCAGTCTGGAAAGCGAGATCGATACGATCCTTGCATTGGAAACAGCCGCACAGAATCAGGGGCGCAAGCATCGCGTCATTCTGATGATCGACCTCGGCGATCTGCGTGAAGGCATCTTCTTCAAGGATTGGGAACAGATCCTGGAAACAGCTATGACGGTCAAAAACTGCCCGCATCTCGAACTGTACGGAACGGGTACAAACCTCACCTGCTACGGCTCCGTTCTGCCGGACCGGGATAATCTCGGCATGCTGATCTCGATTACGGAGCGTTTGCGCAGGGAGCTTTCTCTGCCGATTCCGATCGTTTCCGGCGGCAACAGCACTTCGCTGCAGCTCCTTCTGGACGGAACGCTGCCGAAGGGCATCAATCATTTGCGCTTGGGCGAATCCGTCATGTGCGGCATGATCCCCGGCACCTATACGCCGATCGAAGGCTGTTATCAGGACGTCTTCCGCCTCGATGCGACGATCGTCGAATGCAAGGAAAAGCCCTCCTATCCGATCGGAACACTCAGCAGAAACGCGTTCGGCGAAACGGTCGAGTACATCGATAAAGGCATGATGCTCCGTGCGATCGCCGCGATCGGACGTCAGGACGTCAGAGTCGACGGATTGACGCCGCTCGATCCGCGGATCGGGATCATCGGCGCAAGCTCCGATCATCTTTTGCTGGATCTGACACAGGCTCCGGAATACCGTGTGGGCGATACCGTTTCTTTCGGACTGGATTACGGCGCCCTGCTTTCCGCCTGCACAAGCGCATATGTGAATAAAGAGGTCGTCGACTGATGGCGCAGCTGACGTATAAAGTTCATGCGGTCGACTGCGTGAAATCCACCAATTCGACGGTTAAGAGCCTGGCAAAGGAAGGCGCGCCGGAAGGTTATGTACTTGTTGCGTCTGCGCAGACAAACGGACGCGGCAGACTGAACCGCGTTTTCTTCTCGCCGAAGGGCACAGGTCTTTATGTGTCGATCCTTGTGCGGCCGGACTGTATGCTTGCCCCGTATGCGCTGACCTGCATGAGCGCCGTTGCGCTTGCCGAAACCGCTGAAGAATTCGGCATATCCTGCGGAATCAAATGGGTCAACGATTTGTATGTGCACGATCGAAAAGCGGCCGGGATCCTTGTGGAAAGCGCGCTCGATCAGGACGGCAGCTTTTTATATGCAGTCGTCGGGATCGGCGTCAACCTGTTTCCGCCGGAAGGCGGCTTTCCGGATAATATCGCGGAGAAAGCCACGGCGCTGTTTGACGGTCCTACGGATGAGGAGCTGCGGAAGCGTTTTCTGAAACGGCTCCTGATACGATTCAAAAAGTATTACGAGCAGCTTCCGGACGTGACCTATTTTGAGGCGTATCGGGATCGACTGATCGGGATCGGATCAAAAGTGCTTGTTTCCGAACCGGAAGGCATGCGATACGGCACTTCGATCGGCATCGACAGAAGCTTTCGTCTGATCGTGCGGTTCGACGACGGAAGCGAAACGGCGCTTGACAGAGGCGACGTTACGCTCCTGTGAACGGAATACCCCGCTGCGGGGTATTTTGTTTTATAATGCAGACAAAAACCGCCGGAGTTCGGTCTGTGACAGACGCAGCAGAGCGTCTTCATCAAGATGGATGACGGCTCCGTTCAACACCGTGAGCTTTCCGTTCACAAATACAAGATCGCAGGGCTTATGATACCCAACGCTGCCGAACAGGCTTGTAGGATCCGTAACCGCGCACAGCAGATCGCTTGTGTTCTTTCTGATCGCGAATACATCCGCCGCTTTCCCGACCTCGATGGAACCGAGATCGCTGCGCCCGAGCACTTTTGCGCTGCCCGCAGTCGCAAGCTTCAGGATCGTATAACCGCTCGGCGCGCGGTCGCCCCACGTCAGACGATGCACAAGATATGCGCTTCGCATCTCGTCCATCAGGTCGGAGCCGTCGTTGCTCGCAGAGCCGTCGACCGCCAGACCGACGTCGATCCCTCGTTCGAGCATGTCGGGCAGACGCATAACGCCGCTGGAAAGCTTCATATTGGAAACGGGACAGTGTGCGATCTTTGTTTTGGTATCGGCGATCGCATCGAGCTCGTTATCGTTGAAATGAATGCCGTGCGCGTAGAAAACATCCGGACCGGTCCATCCGAGAGATGCAAGATAATCGAAGGGACGTTTTCCGAAAGCGGACAGCGTATACGCCTCCTCGTCCTTCGTTTCGCATAAATGCGTATGCAATTGTACCCTGTGTTGGCGTGCCAATACAGCGCTTTCGCGATAGAGCGCTGACGATGCGGAGAAAGGCGAACAGGGTGCAAGCACGATCTGACGCATGGAAAACCGTCCGGGATCGTGATACGCTTTGATCGCAGACTCGCTGTCTTTCAGGATCTCGTCCACTGTCTGAACGACGGAATCGGGCGGCAATCCCCCGTCCTTTTCGGACAGATCCATACTGCCGCGCGATGCATGCATACGAATGCCGAGCACGTCGGCGGCTTCAAACTGCGCAGCCAGAAGATCTCCGGATCCATTTGGGAATACATAATGATGATCGAAACAGGTCGTACATCCGTAACGCATCAATTCCGCCATACCTGCGCAGGAGCTTAAGAGCACCGTTTTTTCATTCAGATTCTTCCAGACGCCGTACAGGGCCTTCAGCCAGTCAAACAGCGCATAGTTCTGTACTTTACTGAGGTTTCTGGTAAAATACTGATACAGATGGTGATGCACGTTGATAAGGCCGGGATAGACGATCATATCAGAACAGTCATATTCGGCGTCCGGCTCCCCGTCATACGGACCGATCGCAACGATCTCGCCGTTCAGGAACCAAAGATCCGTATGTCGGAATACACGGTCGCAAACATCACAGGAAACGATCGTGTCGATGTTTTTTAAGCGGGTCAGCAATGCTTATCACCTCCGCTCCGATTATAACAAATCGCTTGAAAAAATAACAGACCTAATGTATACTGTATTATGAATTTTTCTGCGGAGAAAATCATGATACGATTTGACAATGTCACCTTTCAATATGAAAAAGCGGACACGCCTGCGCTGTCGGACATCAATCTGGAGATCCGGGAGGGCGAATTTGTCGCGATCGTCGGACACAACGGAAGCGGGAAAAGCACGCTCGCAAAGCATGTAAACGGACTGCTGCTGCCGACGCGGGGCACCGTTACCGTTTGCGGCATGCAAACGTCGAACGAAGACGATATCCTGAAGATCCGGCAGAAGGTCGGCATGGCGTTTCAGAATCCGGACAATCAGCTTGTCACGACCGTCGTGGAAGAAGACGTTGCTTTCGGACCCGAGAATCTCGGCGTTCATCCGTCCGAGATCCGCGAGCGGGTCGACGAAGCGCTTGCCTCCGTCGGCATGACAGAGTTTGCGCAGTTTGCGGTCCATCACCTGTCCGGCGGTCAGAAACAACGGATTGCCATTGCAGGTATCCTTGCTTTGAAGCCGCAGATCCTGGTGCTGGACGAAGCGACGGCAATGCTTGACCCGAGCGGACGATCCGAACTGCTCGAAACGGTCAAAAAGCTGCATGAGGAAGGCATGACCGTATTGATGGTCACACAGTACATGGAAGAAACGACGGGCTGCGACCGCATCATCGTCATGAAAGGCGGCAAGGTCGTTCTGGACGGGTCTCCTGCGGATGTGTTTACGCATACCGATATTCTGACAGCGAGCAATCTGATCCCGCCGGAACCCGTGATCGTACGCGACGCCTGAAGAACCATGGGTTATACGCTTTCCGATCGGGTACTGACGGCAGAGCAGCTTGCGGAGGAACTATGTCCATCGTTATAAACCATCTGACATACGCGTATACACAGGGCGGAAAGCCGTTGGACCCGACGCTGAAGGATCTGTCCTTTACGATCGAGGAAGGCAGTTTTCTGGGGATCATCGGTCATACGGGCAGCGGGAAATCAACGTTTGTGAAGCACCTCAACGGGCTGCTTCC
>Ga0310697_10002170_pt1 | contig 21314 bp, 11 predicted proteins | sample 172DNAGHGlowgp2_FD_203883 | JGI IMG/M metagenome (GOLD analysis project Ga0310697, IMG submission 203883) | Sheep rumen microbial communities from Palmerston North, Manawatu-Wanganui, New Zealand - 1728 DNA GHGlow gp2 (v2) (version 2) | ecosystem: Host-associated > Mammals > Digestive system >... | reverse complement strand
AGGGAAGGGACGTCAACATCATTTCCGACATGACCGAAGGGAATGAAGGCGATGAAACGGCCGTGTATCTCTATGCCACGACACCTGCGGGAACGGTCTCGCAGTATATCCCCGTGCATTGGGCCACATCATTCACGGAGATTGCCACGGCTGTGCTCAACGAAGTGGAGGTGACGGACGGCACCATTGAAATAGGTATGTACAGCGAAAAGAAATACACAAACTGGCACGTGGTGCAGATCAAGGGCGTCACCGCTCTGGTGGATATCGAAGAGCTACATGCCAACACCCTCGACCGCGCAAGGGCAACATTAAGGGATGAAGCCTATGCCATTGTCACCGGTGAGGAGCGCACGGCACTCTCGCAGGCTATTGCCGACAACACCTCGGTGAGCGGGCATACGACAGCAGCCTATCAGGCGGCCATCAGCGCATTGGAGAATGCCATCAAGACAGTCACCGATGCCAAGGTTGGCTATGATGATCTTGCTGCAACCAAGAGCTTAGTGTCAGGCCGCAGCTATCCGTATGCTACGGAGGCGAAGAGGTATGCTGCTGAAGAGGCAGCCTATGCCGTGGCTACAAGCGCAGCAGACGCTGTCAGCAAGGCTGAAGCGTTACTGACGGCGTATCGCCAGTACGCCGAGTCGAGTGCCATGCTGGAAGGTGTGAATGGCGCCGAGGATGTTACAGCAACCTATATCAAGAACCCGAGGGCTGAGGAAGCCATTGACGCCACGGTATGGCAGACGATACTCGGCGAGGGCTCCGGCGGCGGCATAGGCTTCAGAGACGACCAGCCCTGGACAGATGGCAGCGGCAGCACGGCACACCGCTACTTCGACGGCGGGCAATACAATAATTCTTCGTGGGATGTCTCCTTCAAGCAGGACATCACCCTGCCTGCCGGCCGCTATCAGCTGACAGCGATGGGACGTTCATCGCAAAATGTGGCAATAACGCTCTTTGCCGGCGAGGCGACAGCAGAGATGGCTCACAACGGAAATTCTGGCGGTCTGTTCAACAACGGTTGGGAGCAGACGTCGGTGGAGTTTGAGCTGAGGGAACCTGCCACCGTGAGCATCGGCGTGCGTGGCGTGACATCGATTCTCCACAACTGGATGTCGTTCTCGGGCTTCCGTCTGTTGGAGTTCCCCATTGGGATGACTGGCATCCGGGAAATGAATAGTGGAGAGCGGAGAGCGGAGAGTGAAGAGTGGGGAGGGGTGTATGACCTGAGCGGACGCCACTTGAACAATGGACAATTGCCCAAGGGAGTGTATATCATCAATGGCCGCAAGATGCTGGTGAAGTGAGGCCTCCAGGCTCCCAAGCCCCCTAAAGGGGAGTGTTGGGGGCCTGGGAGCTATATAATAAATGAGTTAGTAACATTGTTAGTGCCGGAGGCACGCTGCGCCCCGCTGTGTCGTGAGATATGGCGGGGTGTGTTTGTGAGGAGGGGTAGCGAGGGAAAAAGCCGATTGACTGAATGTCAATCGGCCCCGAGCGCCCGCCGCAGACCTCTTCTGCGGCGGACGGGGGACAGCGGGAACGCTGTTGGAAAGGCGCGGCAAGGAAAGCTGTGCAGTATGCAAATGTGCCGAATTCGACATCATTAAATCTCAGGCAGTGGCCGCCTACTGCTTCCGGCTACATTCATCGATTCGTCAATAGCATCATTGGTTTTGACTATTTCGCCCTGGAATCAGCGTGATTTTGAATGAAATTCATCATTCTTCATTCATCATTTTTCATTCTTCATAAAAAAAGCTGTACCTTTGCCGCCGTATTTGAACGGAAGTAATCTTTAAGAGATCAAGGTATGCAAATAGAAGCTAAACTGACAAAGGCGATACAGGCGGCCATCCATACTCTCTATGGACAGGAGGTGCCTGAAAATATGGTGCAACTGAGTGCGACGAAGAAAGAGTTCGAGGGGCATGTCACGCTCGTTGTGTTCCCGTTCCTGAAGATGAGCCGCAAGGCGCCGGAGGCGACAGCGCTGGAGATAGGCGACTACCTCGTGGCGAACCTGCCTGAGGTGGTGGCGGGCTTCAATGTCATCAAGGGTTTCCTGAACATGGTCATTGCTGATGCGTGTTGGTTGAGCCTGCTGGCTGATATCCGCCAGGACGAGCAGTATGGTCTGAAGCCAGTCACAGCGTCTTCACCGTTGGTGATGATTGAATATTCATCCCCGAACACCAATAAGCCACTTCACCTGGGTCACGTGCGCAACAACCTGCTGGGCTGGGCTTTGTCAAAGGTGATGGAGGCGAACGGCAACCGCGTCGTGAAGACAAACATCGTCAACGACCGCGGAATCCACATCTGCAAGTCGATGCTGGCCTGGCAGAAGTGGGGGAATGGTGCCACGCCGGAGAGCACGGGCAAGAAGGGTGACCACCTCATCGGCGACTACTATGTGGCGTTCGACAAGCACTATCGTGCTGAGGTGAAAGCGTTGACGGCCAAGTTCATGGCTGAAGGCATGGACGAGGAAGCGGCCAAGGAACGCGCCGAAAAGGAGAGCTCCCTGATGCAGGAGGCTCGCGCCATGCTCGTGAAATGGGAACAGAACGATCCCGAGGTGCGGGCGCTATGGAAGAAGATGAACGACTGGGTATATGCCGGCTTCGATGAGACGTACAAGGCGCTCGGCGTAGGCTTCGATAAGATTTACTACGAGAGCCAGACGTATCTGGAAGGCAAGGAGAAGGTGATGGAAGGCCTCGCCAAGGGTTTCTTCTACCGCCGCGAGGACGGCTCGGTGTGGGCGGATCTGACCAAGGAAGGGCTGGACGAGAAGCTGCTGCTGCGCGCGGATGGTACGAGTGTCTATATGACGCAGGACATCGGCACGGCCAAGCTGCGTTTCCAGGACTACGCCATCGACAAGATGATCTATGTCGTGGGCAACGAGCAGAACTACCACTTCCAGGTGCTGAGCATCCTCTTGGACAAGCTTGGCTTCAAGTGGGGGAAGGACCTCGTTCATTTCTCGTACGGCATGGTGGAGCTGCCCAACGGCAAGATGAAGTCGCGCGAGGGGACAGTCGTGGATGCCGATGACCTCATCGCCAAGATGATTGAGGATGCGCGGGAGATGAGCAAGGATAAGGTGAACAAGCTCGAGGACCTTACAGAGGGCGAAGCGCAGGAGATAGCACGCATCGTAGGCATGGGAGCCTTGAAGTACTTCATCCTGAAAGTGGATGCCCGCAAGAACATGCTCTTCAACCCCGAAGAAAGTATCGACTTCAACGGCAACACGGGTCCCTTCATCCAATATACGTACGCTCGCATTCGCAGCATTCTCAGAAAGACGACAGAAGCCCCCTCTGGGGCGGTAGCAGGGGCCCTGCTCTCCGAGAAGGAGATCAGCCTCATCCAGCAGCTCGCCGCCTTCGGCGCCGCAGTGCAGCAGGCAGGCAGCGACTACAATGTGAGTGTCATCGCCAACTACTGCTACGACCTGGCGAAGGAGTTCAACGGCTTCTACCATGATTACCAGATCTTGAAGGAGCCCGACGAGCAGAAGCGCGCCGTTCGCCTCGCTCTTTGCGAAGCCGTCGCGAAGGTCATCAAGACGGGCATGGGCCTGCTGGGCATCGAGGTGCCGGAGAGGATGTAATCCCATTTACGATTTGACAATTTACGATTTACCATCTATCCGGTCATTTGGTAACTTGTCTATAACCCTTGCTTCAAGAACATCAAAATCGTTAATAGAATCCATTGCCCATAAATTGTAAATAGTAAATTGTCAAATAGTAAATTAACCAATCCTCCGGACTACCGGCACGATACGGTGCTGCCGCTTCCCATGGAAGTGGCAGCAGAGGCTTTAGCAGTGGATGCTGCCTGCAGTGGTAATCCTGGTCCGATGGAGTATCGTGGGATTTATCTCAAGACTGGTCAGGAAATCTTCCACTACGGCCCCGTGCACGGAACCAACAACATCGGGGAGTTCCTGGCTATCGTCCATGCGATGGCGCTGCTGAAGCAGAAGGGCCTCTCGATGCCTATCTATAGCGACAGCCGAACGGCCATCATCTGGGTCAACAAGCGCAAGGCAAAGACCACGCTGGCTCCCACGCCCGAGAACCGGCCATTGCTCGACCTCGTGGCACGCGCTGAGACTTGGCTACGCCAAAATGGAGTTCCCTTTCCGCTCATCAAATGGGAGACTGAGCGATGGGGAGAAATACCCGCTGATTTCGGACGGAAATGAGACAGCAACTCGTTTATCTATTCAGGTTTTTCGTGCTGACCGTGGCCATCTTCATGGTAGCCAAGTGGTGGTTCATGATTGCTCACGGGGACAACACATTCCAGGCAACAGACTTGCTATTGGTGGTGTGGAACGGCTTGAGCCTTGACCTTTCCACTGCGCTCTATTTCCTGATTCTTCCCGTGCTGATGACGATAGCCGCGTCCGTGGTTCCTCTGCCAAGTTGGCTGTTCCGAGCTTACTACTTGCTCGTTGCCATGCTACTCTCACTGGCGTTCATCGCGGATATGAGCCTCTACAGTTTCTGGAGGTTCAAGCTGGATGCTTCCTGTCTGCAATATCTTGAGACCCCTTCGGAGGCATTCGCCAGCGTCAGTATAGGCTATCTTGTGGCCCGCGTGGTGGCGTGGGCTCTCTTGTCGTGGGGCCTGTATGCCAGCTACGTTGGTTTGGCGAAGCTGCCTCCTATGAAGGTTGCGCGCTGGTGGCACGGAGGCGTGTATCTGCTACTGGCAGCCGTTATGTTTGTCGGGATTCGCGGGGGATTGGGCGAATCGACGACCAATATCGGACAAGTGTATTTCTCGCAAAACCAGTTTCTCAATCATGCAGCCGTCAATCCAGTCTTCAGTTTCCTGTCTTCGCTGGGTAAATCAGGGGACTATCTGGTGAGCTACGACTACTTCACGGATGAGGAGTGCCGCTCCTTCACAAATGCGATCTTTACCACCGAAAGCGTGGCACCAGACACACTGTTAAACACCGCGAAGCCCAACATTGTCATCATTATCATGGAGAGCTGCGGCGGTCAGTTCACGGACATGGGAGGACATGCAGAGATAACCCCCCGCCTCAATGCGTTGAGGGGCGAGGGCATCGATTTCACGCAGTGCTATGCCAACTCGTGGCGAACGGACAAGGCCGTCGTGAGCATCCTGAGCGGCTACCCGGCGTTCCCCATCACCTCGGTGATGAAAGTTCCGGAAAAGAGCCGGAAGCTGCCCTCGATTGCGGCCTCACTACAGGATGCGGGCTACAGCACCAGCTTCTTCTACGGCGGCGACATCAACTTCACGAATATGCGAAGCTACGTCATGGGAAGCGGCTATGAACGTCTGTGCTGGAGAGCCGACTTCTCTTTGCAGGAACAGCAGTCGGCGCAGTGGGGTGTGCGTGACGACCTCATGTTCAACGCGCTCCTGAGCGACATCCGGCAGGAGAAAAGCGAACCATGGATGAAAACGCTGCTGACTCTGTCGAGCCATGAGCCATGGGATGTACCGACGCATGATCTGGACGACGAGGTGTACAATGCCTTCCATTATCTCGATGCCTGCGTTGGCCATTTCATCGATGAATTGCGACAGTTGCCGCAGTGGAGAAACACGGTGGTGATTCTATTGCCTGACCATGGTTACCGTTATCAGGGCATCGACGAGCGCACTCGCCTCTACAATCATATCCCCATGGTTTGGGTCGGAGGGGCGGTGAAAGAAGCACGGCAGATTGAGCGTATTTGCAATCAAAGTGATTTGGCTGCCACGCTCTTGGGGCAGCTGGGCATTGCTCATCACGACTTCACCTTCAGCCGCGATATTCTCAGTCAAAAGGAAACACAGCAAGTGGCTTGGCACACCTACAATAATGGTGTCTCTGTGTTCACGCCTACGGATTTTATGGCTTATGACCTCGACGTGAACCAAATCGTAGCTGCTGAAGGCGCATCGGCAACGGAACTGCTGCCATTGGCAAAGGGCCTGTTGCAACTGACTTCCCACGACCTGATTGCCAAGTAGGGCTGTTCACTTGAAGAACCTGTTCAGTTCTTGAATGGCCCGATTGAAGGCCTTGGGCTGAATATGGTAATTGTCAACAGGGTTCAGGTGGGCATCGGTGACGTCGATGTAACCAGAGCCTTCCTTGGTCAGAATAGTGTCCCCCTCGACCAAGAAGGCATAGCACAACTCGTTGCCGACAAAATGCCATAAACGCGGTGTCTCGTCGCTCAGCAGCCGGCCGGCTGAGTAGTCGGTGATGGGATTCTTCACGCCCAGATAATCGTGCATCAGCGTAGGAACGAAGTCATAGTGGGTAGTGCGATACTGATGGATTTCTGCGCGGCTCGGTCCGGGCTCGTGTACGAGGAGCGGCACGGCTATCTGATACTGCGAGAAGTTGGAGGCATGACCCCAATAGTTCTTGTGGTTTTCATTGTACTCCTGCGCATGGTCACCGGTGATGAATAGGAGAGCGTCGTCAAAAAGCCCTTCTTCTTTCAAGGCTTCAACCACTTCGTGAACCATCAGGTCTGTCTGATAGGCTGAATTGCGGTAAAGGTTCCAGAAGGGTGTCGGATCCATCTCGTTGTGGAGTTCGTTGAACTTGCCGTATTCCCATGATGGCTGGAAACGGTTCAGCAATTCTTTGGGCAAACTATAGGCATGTAAAAGGTCAAAGAAGACAAACGCGAAGAAGGGCTTCCCGGATTGCTTGAGTAGTGGTAAATCTGCGATGAAATCACTTTTTATACGTTGGTCTCGGTCGAAGGAGGTGGCTCCTTCCGTGTCAACACGCAGGTTGGGGACTTTCTGGAAGAGGACGCGGTCGAAAGGAGGGCTCTGCAGTGATGCGCTGGGGTAAGCGCGGAAGTCATAGCCTTCTGCCAATAGTTGGTCTATGAGCAGAGGGCTTGTGCGGCTCGCCTCGAAGGCAGTCCAATAGTAGGGCTGCAGCCCCGTGAAGACACCGAAGACACCGAACATGGTGCCATTGGCACAGCTTATGTGGTTCTGGAACCACTGCTCCTCGTGAGCCAGCTGCCACAGATGAGGCATCGTCTCCTCTGTCAGCGCAAGCCGGCTCCAGGAATCAATCATCAGGAAGATGATATTTGGTCGCTTCGCTGTAGTCAAATCCACAGTCAATGGCTCCAGCGGATAGACCAGCTCACCCTCTCCATCGGCATCATCAACGGCGACGACGTGCCGCTCAAAGCCAAGATCCTGCAATAGTGAACTGGCAGAGAGGGGGAAGTAGTAGGGAATCAGCTTAGCGCTTTTGACGACGGATGGCTTCATCACAAACGACCCATACACATAGCAGCCATTGGCCACCAGTAAAATAGCGATGAAACCGATTGCTGCGTACAGGTGATGATGCGTACGCCATCGTGGAGCCATCCATACACACACCCGCCACAGGACCATCATGAGCATCAAGATAAGCACCAGCAGTAATCCTTCGCTCAGGTAGAGTTTCGTGTCGAAGTCGAAGATATCACCCGCAGCCGGACCAGTCAACATATTCAATATGAATCCATTGATGTGGAAGCGATAGATCTTAAAAACTTGCAGGTTCACGAAAGCGATCATCCCCAGCAGAGCGAAAGACCCCACCAGCAAGAAAACCGCCACACGTCGCCACCGAAGGAGTGCCCATGGAAAAAAGAACAATAGCCATAAGGCCATCAGCACCACGGCAGAATGGCCTACGCATGACGTGAGAAAGAACAGCCATCCCAAGGCATCCATCGATTCGCTCACAGTGCTGCCTGCTATATAACACATCAACAGCACAGCCAGAAGCAGTGTTGAGCAGACATAGTATATGAACCCTTCTTTCATCAACTGCATGGCACTATGTTATCTTATTAAGAGTATTTATTCTCCACTGAAGAAACCGTTATCTTTTTGTTTTACGACTTCGGCTTTTTCCATGCTGATGGCACTCACATCCTGTGGAAGCCACACGGCCATCTGCCCGCGGCCGCGATGAGCCCAAGCGTAGTAGGGAATCAGAGTGAGTGTCGCATCGCTGATTGTCAGGCGTCCCGCATCATCGTACGAGAGCGTCTGCACCAACGTCTGCAGCGTCTTGACCTGAGTGCCTGCAATGGTTGTCTCACTCATAGTAAAGCTGGGCTGACGGCTGACAAGAACGCTATTCAGATTAAAGGAGTTGTCGGGATGCTCTGCACAATAAACAAGCGGGCCACGTAGGACACAGACACGCCCCACGTCTGCGCGTACGGCCTTATGAGCCCGCACGGTGCGGGCTGGCATATCGAAATGGATTTCTACGCGGTCACCCTTCTTCCATTTGCGTTTCATCGTCATATAGCCGTCCCCAGTGCGTTCCAATCGACTTGTGGTGGCAATTCTACCATCAGAGGTCGTCACGCGGAAACTGTAACCTGCGGCATGGCAGTCACAGAAAGTGTAGAGGTCGGAGGGCACTACCTGATTGTCCGCCCATCCCGGAACGCGAATCTTCAGAGAGAATTCACCGGCACGATTCTCATCCACTGTCAGCGTGATGTCGCCATCCCATGGATAGCTGGTCTTCTGTGAGAGCTTCACGCGCTTGCCGTTCACATCAAGAGCACACTGATTGGGCAAGAACAGATTGACGAAGACGTTCAGTTCCTTCACAGCATAAACATAGCCTGGAATCGAGGGTATGAAGCGGCAGATATTAGACGGACAGCAGGCGCATCCGAACCAGGGTTGACGCTGATGCTGCCCTTCGGAAGCAAGGGGATTGGGATAGAAGAAAGCTCCACCGTCGAGACTCATGCCGCTGATGAGACCATTGTAAAGCGAGCGCTCCAAGACATCGTAGTATTTTGATTCGCCGTGGAGGAGGAAGAGGCGGTGGTTGACATAAACGTTACCTATAGCAGCGCACGTCTCGCAGTAGGCTGTCATGTTGGGCAACTCATAGTTACGGCCGAAAGCCTCGCCCTGATTAGTAGCACCAATGCCGCCGGTGATGTAGAGCTTCTTTGAGACTATATTCTCCCAAATGCGGTCAATGGCTTTTACATAAGCACTGTCACCAGTCAGCGCTGCCACGTCGGCCATACCGGCATACATATACGCAGCGCGGACGGCATGACCAACAGCTTCATCCTGTTCGATGACGGGTTTATGGGCCTGGGAATAGGAATGAGTGATAGTGGTCTTGCCACGTTCATCGAGCAGGAACTTGGCCTCGTCCAAATACTTCTTATCTCCAGTGACAAGATAGAGCTTGGCCAGCGCCATCTCTGCAATCTGATGACCTGGGACCACACGAGCCTGTCCTGCTGCAGGGCCAACCTCACGGCATACGCAGTCGGCATAGCGGATGGCGATGTCCAGGAACGTGCGCTTGCCCGTAGCCTGATAGTGCGCGATGGCAGCTTCAACCATGTGGCCGAGATTGTAAAGCTCATGGCTGAGGTCCTCCTCTTTCACCCAACGCCGCTCGCCAGCCCACGGATGGGGAGCTTGCGGGTTCTGCGTGCGAGAGGTATAAAGGTATCCGTCAGGCTCCTGAGCCCTGCCAATGATGGCGATGACAGAATCCACGTAGTGCTCCAGCTGCTTGTCAGGATAAGTCTGCAGCAAGTAGGAAGCGCCTTCGATGGTTTTATAGGGATCTGTGTCATCGAAGCTGAAGGTCCCTTGTTTAATCTCGAAGACTTTCGAGTTATCCAGCAGATGAGCGGCGGCATTCTCGAAATTGGTATATCGGCCAGTCTCTTCGCATTTGGAGAAGGCCAGGGGCACAGTGACTGTACGTGCAGCTTGGAGTCGCTGGCCCCAGAACCCGTCACCCACTTTCACGCTGGTGAAAGGCACAGGCGTGATGGGGTAGCCGGCCGATTGTTTAGACTCGGCATGAGCAACGGCAGAAATGCAAAGGGCAAAGAAAACAACGAGTGAAATCTTGTTGGACATTATCTGTTTCATAGATATTGAAGTTTGTTCCGCACAGGGATTACTTACCAGTTATTATTCGTTTGATACTGTCGAGTTTATTGAGGGCGTCGATGGGCGTGAGGCTGTTAATGTCAAGTCCAAGGATTTGGTCACGCACTTGGCTGAGTACAGGATCATCGAGCTGGAAGAACGTGAGCTGTGTATGGTCTGTCTCGGGTAAAGCTCCTATCTTGGCACCCGTACCCAATCCTTCGCGGTCTGCACTGGCCTCCAACTGTTTCAGGATTGTTTCTGCGCGGCGCACGATATCTTTGGGCATTCCGGCGAGCTTGGCAACGTGAATGCCGAAGCTGTGCTCAGAGCCGCCTGGTTCGAGCTTGCGCACAAAGATGACCTTTCCCCGCAACTCGCGGACGCTGACGTTGAAGTTCTTGATGCGCGCGAAATGTTTCTCCATCTCGTTAAGCTCGTGGTAGTGGGTGGCAAAGAGCGTACGTGCATGGCCTCGCTGGTTCTCGTGGATGAACTCGACAATAGACCATGCAATGGAGATGCCGTCGTAGGTACTTGTGCCGCGCCCGAGTTCATCAAAGAGTATGAGGCTGCGTTCAGAAATATTGTTCAAGATATTGGCAGCCTCGCTCATCTCAACCATAAACGTACTCTCGCCAACCGAGATGTTATCGCTTGCCCCAACACGGGTGAAGATTTTATCCACCCACCCGATGCGGGCACTCTCGGCTGGTACAAAACAGCCTATCTGTGCCATCAAGGTGATGAGAGCCGTCTGGCGCAACAGAGCACTCTTACCTGCCATATTCGGGCCTGTGATGATCAGAATCTGCTGGTTGTCTGTGTCCAGCCGGACATCATTGGCAATATAGCGCTCGCCCACTGGCATCTGACATTCTATCACCGGATGGCGCCCCTGACGGATGTCAATCTCGGTGCTGTCATCGACGATGGGGCGGATATAATGGTTCTCAGCGGCAGTGACAGCAAAGGTTAGCAGGCAATCCAGCTGAGCCACCAGCTGCGCGTTGCGTTGAATGTCGGGGGTGAACGCAGCCACCGCGCTTACCAACTCGGCAAAGAGCCTTCCCTCGAGCGCTAACATCTTGTCCTCTGCGCCGAGAATCTTCTCTTCGTATTCCTTCAGTTCCTGTGTAATATAGCGCTCGGCATTGACCAGCGTCTGCTTACGGATCCAGTCTTGCGGCACACGGTCCTTGTATGTATTGCGAACCTCCAAATAATAACCGAAGACGTTATTATAGGCAACCTTGAGGCTCTGAATGCCTGTGGCCTCGGCCTCGCGCTGTTGCAGCTTTAGGAGATAGTCCTTGCCGTTGTAGGCAATCTGCCTCAACTCATCGAGTTCGGCATTGACGCCATTGGCTATGACATTGCCCTTCTGCACAGCTAAAGGTGGATCGGGCTGTATCTCACGGGCTATACGATTGCGGATACTGGCGCAGAGGTTCAGCTGCTCCCCGATGCGACGTAAGGTCTCGTCATCGGCAGCTTGACAAACGCTTTTAATCGGTTCTATGGCCTGCAGCGCTATGCGCAGCTGCACAATATCGCGGGGGGATACGCGACCAGTAACCACCTTCGAGGTAATACGTTCCAGATCACCCATTAATCGCAGTTGGTCACTCATCAGTTCCCTGAACTCCGGATGGCGGAAACAATAGTCCACGACATCCAGGCGGCTGTTGATCTGAGCTGTGTCTCGCAAAGGGAACAGCAGCCAGCGATGAAGCAAGCGTGCCCCCATTGGCGTGATCGTGTGGTCAATGACATCCAGCAGAGAGCGGCCGCCCTCGTTCAGCGGATAGATGAGCTCCAAATTGCGCACGGTGAATTTGTCAAGCCGCACGTAACGCTCCTCCTCAATTCGGCTGATGTGATTGATATGCTGAAGTTGAGTGTGCTGGGTAAGTTCCAGATATTGCAGTATTGCGCCTGCTGCGATAATGCCTGCCCTAAGTCCGTCAACGCCGAAGCCCTTGAGATTCTTGACTTCAAAATGTCGCGTCAGCTTATCGTGAGCTGTCTGGCTGGTGAAGACCCAGTCGTCGAGTTCGAAGGTCACGAACTTGGGACCGAAACATCCCTCGAACATTCCTTTACGTCCCCTCTCATACAAAACTTCCTTGGGGCTGAAGTTGCCGATAAGCTTATCCACGTATTCTGCAGGACCTTCTCCCACCAACCACTCACCGGTGGAGATGTCCAGAAAGCTGACGCCTACGAGGTCTTCCTTCATGAAATGCACGGCAGCCAGGAAATTGTTCTCACGGTAGTTGAGCACCGTGTCAGCCATGGCTACACCCGGTGTCACCAGTTCTGTGATGCCGCGTTTGACCAGCTTCTTAGTGAGTTTCGGGTCTTCCAATTGGTCGCAGATAGCCACTCGTCGTCCCGCCCTCACCAACTTAGGCAGATAGGTGTCGAGTGCGTGATATGGGAATCCCGCCATGGCTGTGCTCTCATTCTCACGCCCGTTGTTGCGTTTTGTCAGTGTGATGCCGAGAATATCTGCTGCCTCCACCGCATCCTCTGCATAGGTCTCATAGAAATCCCCGCACCTGAAGAGAAGTATCGCATCTGGGTGTTTCGCCTTCAGGTCGAAGAACTGTTTCATCATGGGAGTTATTTCGGCCATATCTAATATTGTTTAATTCTATAGTACATATTTATATTGCGTCACAGCAAAGATGAGCAGCGCATAACGGGCGGCCTTCCCGATGAAAATTGCCAAAGTGGATTGCCAGGGGTTCGCTCTCGTAAACCCCAAGGTGATGGCAACGACACTGCCGAAAATGGGTAAAAAGGTCACCAGACCTATCCACGCTCCGTAACGCTCCATCCATCGCTGTGTGCGTTCCACTTTCTCGCGTTGGACATGAAGGTAGCGTTCTATCCACTCCATCTTTCCGAATGTTCCTATCCAATAGTTGAACATTGATCCGCCTACATTTCCTAAGGTGGCGTTGACAAAGAGCCAGAACGGGTCTAAGCCTGCAAGCAGCAACCCCAACAGCACAGCTTCACTGCTGAACGGTATGAAACTGCCAGCCAGAAAAGCGGCGATGAGCATACCAATATATCCCCAGGATTGAAGAAGTGCAAGGAATGTAGCCATAATCAGACGAATGAAACTTTAGAACGATGGAAAACACGAGACCGGTGTGAGACAACAGGCTGCAACCCACACAAGGGCCAGACAACAGAGAATGAACCAGACATTGGAGAACCACGAGTGGGTGAGTGCGAAGAAATGCGATATCGTAGGAGCCGTCACAAGAACCAGCATCGGGAAGAGTTTGTCAAAGACGGTTGGCTGTAACAGCAACCATAAAGACAGCACCACTTGTGTCAGCATCAGGCAATAGTAGCGCATACGAACTCCTATCTTGTCATCATAGTTGTTGCGGAGATAATGGATGAATCCTGTCAATCCCGTGAGCAGCACGAAAGCAGAGGCTGCCGCTTCTGCTCGGTGAGCCTCTGCGAGGTCTCTGACATTTTCCACTACTGACGGTTGCCAATAGAATGCTTCCTGCCAAGGTGACAAAATAGAAATCAGATGCATAACGGGCAATGATATATCACCCAGGAAGAAGGCACCTGCAACCCAGAACCAGTATGGCATCAGCAGTCCTACCAGCCAAGCGCCCAACACACGCCACGAGAGGCTGCGCAAGAACGCGCCCTGGCCCCACAGCAGCACCAATGCCAGCCACAAGTAGGGCGGCCATGCCAGACTTCCGACGGAAAAGCACAAGGCGGTGTGAAAGCTGTCCGCCACAGCTTCTCTCTTCTCATAGCTGCGGAAGAGCGTAAGGAACGCGATAGCCATGAGCAGCGACAGTACTAAGCCGACACTGATGACATGCAGAAAACTACACACCCCTATGGTCAGCACGTACACCACCACGGTCATGAAAGAACGGACACGCAGCAAGGCGTTCGCCACCACAAATACCGCCAGCACAATGGCTGTCAGAGCGCATGCTATCCAGCCAAGCATGGAATCCCATGAGAAAAAGCCCAATGGCAACCACCACAATAGCGTTGCGATGACGCACGCCACGGGAAGTGTCGCAGAGCTCTCAGAAATTCTATTTTGCAGGCGTCTTTTCATGGAACGTGGGATGAGGCTTACAGGTCTGCACCGATGTCGCGTCGGAAGTATTTCCCTTCAAACTGAATCTTCTGAGCTTCGGCAAAGCTACGCGACAGTGCCTCGGTCTTGTCTTGACCGTATGATGACACAGCTATCACACGACCGCCGGAAGTGACAATCTGCCCATCCTTCATGGCCGTGCCGGCATGGAAGACGACGGTGTTCCCGTTCAAGTCACACGGCTGATGGTCAAACGAAATCATCTTTCCTTTCTCGTAGCTGCCGGGATAGCCCCCGCTGACCAGCATCACACAGACTGCCGAGCGCGGGTCAAACGCAATCTCCCGACAACCTAAATTGCCCTCGGCTACGCCTTGAAGCAGATCCACCAGATCGCTTTTCAGGCGAAGCATGACCGTCTCTGTCTCGGGATCGCCCATGCGGCAGTTATATTCTATCACCTTGGGATCTCCGTCACAGTTGATGAGACCGAAGAAGATGAATCCTTTGTAGTCGAGACCTTCCGCTGCCAAACCCTCCACGGTCGGTCGTATGATCCGCTCCTCTACCTTTTTCATCCAATCTGCATCGGCAAATGGAACTGGCGACACCGAACCCATACCGCCCGTATTCAACCCTGTGTCGCCTTCGCCAATGCGCTTGTAGTCCTTTGCCTCTGGCAGGATTTTGTAGTCTTTGCCGTCTGTGAGCACAAAGACCGAGCACTCGATACCACTCAGGAATTCCTCTATCACCACACGGGCCGACGCCTGACCGAACATACCGCCAAGCATCTCCTTCAGCTCCTTCTGGGCCTCTTCCAAAGTAGGAAGAATGAGCACACCCTTGCCAGCACAAAGTCCATCAGCCTTCAGAACGTAGGGAGGCTGCAAAGTTTCAAGGAAACGCAGGCCCTCCTGCAGGTGCTCTCCATCAAAAGTCTGGTAAGCGGCGGTCGGGATGCCATGACGGAGCATGAAGCCTTTGGCGAAGTCCTTGCTCCCTTCGAGCTGTGCGCCCGCCTTCGAGGGGCCAATCACTGGGATTGCCTTCAGCGCTTCATCGTTGCGGAAGAAATCATAGATTCCCTTGACCAACGGATCCTCTGGTCCCACAACAACCATATCAACCCTCTGTTGAAGGACGAACTGTCTGATGCCCTCGAAATCGTCAGCCTTCAAGGGGACATTCTCTCCCTCTTGACAGGTGCCGGCATTGCCGGGAGCAATATATAGTTTCTCTACTTTTGGAGATTGGGCTATTTTCCATGCTAAGGCGTGTTCACGGCCGCCGCTGCCGAGCAGAAGGATTCTCATGTTACGTATGCTTGGTTTTTGTGTTTTCTTTTCTAAAAGACCTTATTTCAGGTAGTCCTCAAAATAGCGAGTGATGCGCTCATGGAGGTGCACCTGGTCTGTGCCGAACATATTATGTCCGTCGCCGGGGTATAGGAAGAGGTCTGGCTGCGTACCGGCATCTATACTTGCCCGAATAAACGAGAACGAATGTTGAGGCACACAGGTCGGATCGTTGTACCCCAGGATAATCTGTAGGCGACCCTTCAGATTCTTAGCCTTTGGCAGCAGACAAGAGGAGGCGTAGCCTTCGGGGTTCTGCTGGGGAGTGTCCATGTAGCGTTCGCCATACATCACCTCATAGTAGCGCCAGTCAATAACGGGGCCGCCCGCAACTCCCACCTTGAAGACATCGGGGTATGTGCACATCAGATTCGTAGTCATGAAGCCACCGAAGCTCCAGCCGTGAACCCCGAGTCGGTCGGCGTCCACATAAGGAAGCGACTTCAGGAACTCCACGCCGCACATCTGGTCCTTCATCTCCTCATCCCCCAGGTGGCGGAAGGTGACCTGTTCAAACTTCTGGCCGCGGTACTGCGAACCGCGGTTGTCAAGCACAAAGATGACATAGCCCTTCTGGGCCATATAGATTTCCCAACCACGGAAGTAGTAGCCTCGCGAGGCCTGAATATTGTGGGCATGGGGACCGCCATAAACATAGACCACCGTGGGATATTTCTTTGTCGGGTCGAAATCGACCGGCTTGATGAGGCGGTAGTAGAGATCTGTCACGCCATCGGCAGCCTTGATGCTTCCGCTCGTGATTTCGGGTACATTGTAGTCTTTCCAGGGATCTTCTGCCGTGAGAAGGTTCACGCTCTTGCCCGTTTTAGTGTCAATCAGGTTGACCTGTCGGGCAACTGTCGGTGAAGAATACGTGTCGATGAGTTGGGCGCCACTAGCACTGAGTATAGCCGTGTGAACACCTTCGCCGGCAGAGAGCAGCTGACATTTCTCGCCATTCACCTTCACGGAGTGTAGCGTGTGGTGAAGCGGATGTGTTACGTTGCCGATGAACAGGGCTGTTTTCTCTTTCTGATTGAAACCTAAGAACTCGCGAACAGTGAAGTCTCCTGTCGTCAGCAGTCGCACGCTCACATGGTCGCAGGCCGTTCCTCCGCCAGCCACCTCGCGCCATTCGGGGTATGTCTTTTTCTTCAAGTCGAGCAGGTACAGGTGGTTCCAATTGTCCCGACTGCTCTGCATGATGGCTTTCGAACTGTCCCACGGCAAGAAGGCCAGCGTATGCAAAGGCTCAACGTACTTCGGGTGCTTCTCTTCGATGAGCGGTTCCGAGTCTTTGACTCCCGTGGCTGCATCGTAGCCGAACAGCTGCATGAAATCCTGGTCGCGATTGAGCTCGAAGACATAGAGCTTCTGCCCGTCTGGAGCCCATGAGAGATTTGTCATATAGTCGGTCATCGGCTTTGAGTTCTGCAGCCAGACTGTCTCCTGCGTCTGTACGTCGAAAACAGCAACGCTGACATCCTCGCTCTCCTCACCCGCCATCGGATATTTATCCACATAGGTGGTGGCAATCCGCTTCGTGATGTCCACCTGCGGGTAGCTGGGGATGCGGCTCTGATCTTTCTTGTAGAACGCCAGGCGTTGTCCGTCTGGACTCCAAAACAAGCCGTTGGAAATACCAAATTCGTCGCGGCTGACGCTGTGGCCATAGACCACATCATCGTTACCGTCTTTTGTTAACTGGATGCGGGTGCCATCGGCGAGTTGAACAAACACATTGCTGCCGATGCAATAAGCCATGTTTCGGCTCTGTTCGTTCCACACCAGCTCGCTGGCGCCTTCCTGAATAGCACCACGCCACACCACCTCCTTCTTCACAAAGTCAATGAGAATTATTTCCTTCGGCGTCTGCACTTTCACAATAGGCTGTTCGGCATACGGAAACGCCACTTGCGTACAAGTTCTCACGTGTTGTTCGCCAAGTGCAGCATTGAGGTCGTCTGAAGTGAAAAGCACCTTTCTCCCATTGCCCTTGGTGATTTCCTTGACATCATCCATGGTCAGCTCCACAGCCTTCTCACCCCACCATGTGGAGAACATATACTGGGGCTGCAGGTTCCAGTACGTAGAGCCACCGGGCATCAAGTCATCGAGCGTAAAACTCTTCTTAGCTGTTTGTGCCATCATTGTTGTTGCAGCCATAACCATCGCTGCGAGTATTGAAATACGTTTCATAACCATTATTTTTCATTCTTCATTTTTCATTCCTACCTACACTCCCCTTTAGGGGGCTTGGGGGCCAGGGGGCTTGGGGGCCTCCTCTTCATCTCTCCCTCATCCCACCGTGTTCTCCAACGATAGGCTGAGCAGTTTCTGCGCCTCCACGGCAAATTCCATCGGTAGCTTGTTCAGCACGTCCTTGGCATAACCGTTGACAATCAGGCCCACAGCCTCCTCCTGAGGAATACCACGCTGCTGGCAGTAGAAGAGCTGCTCCTCTGAGATCTTGGAGGTCGTAGCCTCGTGTTCCACGACTGCTGACGGATTCTGTACATCCATGTAAGGGAAGGTGTGAGCACCACAGGTAGAGCTCATTAACAGACTGTCGCACGAACTGTAGTTACGTGCTCCCTCGGCATTTGGTGCTACGCGCACGAGACCTCTGTAACTGTTCTGCGAACGTCCAGCGCTGATGCCTTTGGAAATGATTGTCGAGCGCGTGTGGGGGGCAAGATGAATCATTTTCGTACCCGTGTCGGCCTGTTGGTAGTTGTTGGTAACTGCAACGCTGTAGAACTCTGCCTGAGAACCCTCACCAGCCAACACACACGAAGGGTATTTCCAAGTGATGGCACTGCCTGTTTCCACCTGTGTCCACGACAACTTGCTCTTCTCGCCGCGTAGCAGGCCACGCTTCGTGACCAGGTTCAGCACGCCACCGTTCCCATTCTTGTCACCTGGGTACCAGTTCTGAACCGTCGAGTACTTCACCTCTCCACGGTTCTCTACGACAATCTCCACAATGGCAGCGTGCAACTGGTTCTCGTCGCGCATGGGTGCTGTGCAACCTTCGAGATAGCTCACATACGCATCCTCATCGCAGACAATGAGCGTCCGCTCAAACTGCCCCGTGCCCTGAGCGTTGATACGGAAATAAGTGCTGAGCTCCATCGGGCAGCGTACGCCCTTGGGGATATACACAAAGCTGCCGTCAGAGAACACGGCACTATTCAAGGCTGCAAAGAAATTATCGCGGTAAGGCACCACAGAACCGAGATACTTCCTCACCAGTTCCGGGTGTTCCTTGACGGCTTCACTGATGCTGCAGAAAATGATACCCTGCTCGGCCAGCTTCTCGCGGAACGTGGTCTTCACGCTCACACTGTCCATCACAGCATCCACAGCCGTGCCGCTCAGCGCCAGACGCTCCTCCAACGGTATGCCCAGCTTGTCGAAGGTCTTCATCAACTCCGGATCTATATCATCCAGGCCCTTGGGGCCTTCCTTCTTTTTCGATGCCGTGGGGTCGGCGTAATAAGAGATAGCCTGGTAGTCTATTGACGGCATCTGCAGATGCCCCCATGTGGGTTGTTCCTGCGTCTGCCAGTATCGGAAGGCCTTCAGGCGGAAGTCGAGCAGCCACTCCGGTTCTCCTTTCTTCTCAGAAATAATTCGCACGGTATCCTCCGTCAAGCCACGCTCAATAACCTCCGTGGCCACATCCGTGGTGAATCCGTACTCGTATGTCTTAGAGATGACCGCATTAACCACCTCATCATTTATGTTTTGAGTATTTGAATCTTCTTTCATGCCGTTGGATATCAGTAACAGCTTCGCTACTTGATTTAATTTCAGTGGCAAAGGTAAGAAGAAGTTTCTATATTCACAAATTTGAAAACGTTTTTTATGACTAGTTCTCGCGAACGAATCCTCACAATTGCGAGGTAGCAAGGAAAAAAGACGATTGACTAGGTCAATCGGCCACAAGCGACCGCCGCAGACCTCTTCTGCAGCGAACGGGGGGCGGCCACGAAGCTGCTGGAGAGGTCAGCGTCACGATAACTTTGGCATAGAGGAACAAGCCCTTTCGATTGCTTTATCGTGATGAAGCAATTGCTGCATCATGATTGTGCAATTGCTGCATCATGATTGTGCAATTGCTTCATCACGATGCAGCAATCCACCTGTCCGGCTCTTCAACTCAAAATATCCTTATCTTCCACTCAGAATAATTTCATCTTCCGCGCTTCTCACCTTTGCCTTTCGCACGAATCTCCGTTTTGTTCAAAAATATTTGATTCCGTCTGCCTACCATCACCGCGCAATGTTATCGCAAGCATTAGAAAACGAGGATATTTACTCAGCAATGACTGTGAATTCGGCACCGCTGGCGAAGTCGAGGCCGTTCTGTGAAGAGAGGGCTGTGAAGCGAATGTAGCGGGCACGCTGGGGCTTCTGGAAGATGACGCGCTTGAGGGCTGCACCACGGTCGAAGTCGCCTTCTGCCACAGGGTCGCTCCATGTCTTGCCGTCTGTGGAGAGCTGGATGCGGTAGGCTTTGATGTTGCCATTTGCACCGCCATCCTGACGGGGCAGGTAGGTGAAGCCCTTGATGGTCTTGAGCTCGGAGCAGTCGAAATCTACGCTGTGCGGGTACTTAGTGACTGTGACACCATAGGCGGTGTGCCAGATGGTCTCGGGCTTACCATCTACGAGGTGGCTGGCGTTCTCGCCGGGCTCCTCGCTGCTGCAAGCGAGCACGGTGACAGGCACGAACTCCACCTTGTCGAAGGTGCGGCTGATGCGCACTTTGGGAGTCTCCTTATGCCACACGGTGATGGTGCCGCCGTTGCGCATATCGATGGGTGCGTTGGCGTAAGGCTGACCTTTCTTGTCCTTGGGGTCAAGGCTATACCATACCTCTGTGACATCGAGCTTGCTTTTAATAATGGTGACCTCGCCCTTGGCATCGCGGGTGATGGCGATGGGCAGGTCGCCAGTGCCGAGAACGTTGAAGTTCTGCGCGCTGATCTGGCGCGTGTCAGAGGTGGTGATGGGTCGCATGAAGAAGCCAAAGGTGTGGGCGTCGGCATAGACGCGGTCGGGCTCCAGCGGGCCGCCCTGTCCACAGCTGCTGCCGCCAAGACCTGTGACTTTCGTGTCGAGGTGGACATAGACGCCGTCGCTCTCGGGCAGGTCGGAGGGATGAGGAGCGTAAGTCAGCTGCAGGTCGCTCCAAGGCAGCGCGCTCGTACACATGGATCCTGTCAGGGCGCCGAAGACGAGGCCGCTGCCTGTGGCATCGGTGAGCGCCAACCACTGCACACCCTCACGGTTACCCATGGACTGCGGCTTGGGGAAGGGCACGAACTGATCGCGAACGGTGCTCTCATAGACGGCAGGGAACATACCGCTCTTGCGGTCGGCATAGTTGTTCTGGGGGCCGCAGCCGAAGTAGCTGAGCTTGCTACCCTCAGCCTCGAAGCGCGTGGGCAGTTTCATCAGGAAGCCTAAGCGCGGCAGGATGGCCTTGGGTTTGTTGCTCGTGATGGCGCTCTCGTTCTCGATGGTGCCGTCGGGATAGACGGTCCATACGATGTTGGATGTGAAGGCGAAGTCAGCGGGGGAACCTTCGGGAGAACCCGAAGGAACGTTAACGATGCTGTAGCGGCCGCTGCTGCCACCTTGGATCTGACCCTTGGTGCCGCAGCTCTCTACAGTGTAGTTGAGCACGACGGCGCCATCCTTGCGGGTATAGATATTATAGTCAAGTACTTTGTGCTGCAGGCTGTGCAAGCCGTTCTGATACCACGATTGGTAGTACCAATTGTCGTTATCCACAGGTGCACGGAGAGCGTCAAGGACAGGACCGCAGTCCTCCTCGATGATGGTTTGTGCGCCAGCCTTCATGCTCTTGA
>Ga0310697_10002169_pt1 | contig 21316 bp, 19 predicted proteins | sample 172DNAGHGlowgp2_FD_203883 | JGI IMG/M metagenome (GOLD analysis project Ga0310697, IMG submission 203883) | Sheep rumen microbial communities from Palmerston North, Manawatu-Wanganui, New Zealand - 1728 DNA GHGlow gp2 (v2) (version 2) | ecosystem: Host-associated > Mammals > Digestive system >... | reverse complement strand
GCTGCTGTCGCTATATTGCAGAAACAACGCCTTCACGTCACTCGATATCTCCAACTTGCCGCTTCTGACCACCCTGGATGTAAAAAACAACGCATCGCTGACCAAACTCCTGTGTAACAACAATAGTCTGACATCCGTCTACCTGAATGGCTGCAATCAGCTACAGGAACTGGACTGCAGCTATAATTATTTGGGGAGCCTCAATCTCACCGACTGCAAACAACTAAAGAAATTTACCAGCTATAATAACAACCTGGCAGAACTTGACCTTGACGGATGCCACCAGATTGAAGAGATCCACTGCACTGGCAGCCAGATGACAATCTTTTCGATAACAGGCAAAGAGAAACTCAAGACCCTATATCTCAATGACAACTATTCCCTGAAGTGGCTCTACTGCAACAGCAATGCGTTGACTCAACTCAATGTGGGGGGATGTAGTTCGCTAAAGGGCCTCGATTGCCGTTCCAACTCGCTGACAACGCTCTACCTGCGGGATTGTGTGCAGTTGCAAAGCGTGTATTGTCAGAACAATGCCCTCATCTCGCTCACTCCGCCAGACAACCTGCAGGTCCTGGAGTGCGGCAACAATAAATTCGCCTCTCTCACGCTGATCGGCCTGGCAAGGTTGACGACATTGAACGTTTCGGATAATGCCCTCATGACGACACTCATGTGTTCAGAAAATGCACTGACCTCACTTAACCTCACGGGGTGCACAAGGCTGCAAAAACTCTACTGCTACTCCAACCACTTGACAACGCTTAACATCTCGTCATGCACACAGTTGCAGCAACTGTACTGCTACCGCAACTATTTCACCCAGGAAGGCATGACAGCACTCGTCAACAATCTTCCCGACCGCAGCACGACTACAGTAGGAAACCTGCGCGTGCTTTACGACAGCGGGGAGCAGAATGTATTCAACGCCTCCCACTTCGCCGTCGCCCGCGCCAAGAACTGGACTCCTTATCAATATAGTAACTCTAACTGGATTGAGATTGTCGCGAGTCTCACCGGTGACGTGAATGGTGATGGCACCGTCAGCATCAGTGACGTGACCGACCTGGTGGACCAACTGCTGGGTGACGGCAATGTTTTCCCGGGGGCTGATGTCAATAGCGACGGCACCGTCAGCATCAGTGACGTGACCGACCTGATTGACCTGCTGCTGGGCGGTCATTAAGCAACAAGTTGCGCCCTCGCAATTTTCACGATTGTTCCACGGCGAATCACACTGATTTTCCCGCCCCATTATGAGGCAAAAATCACTTTTTTAATAAAAACGGCCTTGCCGATTGCATTTTGCAATTCGGCGAGGCTTTTTACTTCACTCAAAGACCGATTTTGGTAGCAAAATTTCAAAAAATAAATCTTATAGGATGCCATTTAATGTTAAAAAGTGTAAACTTTTTCATTTTTCATTTCCAAAAATTAAACATTACGAACGTCCGCTAGCCCCTATTACGAGGGCGTTTGCGTGGAACACTTTGCCAAATTGCTCCATTTTGCCAAATGTTTACAAGTGTTTAAGAAGTTTGGTCGGGTTGTCAGGTTGGACTACCTTTGTAGCATCAAACCAGGACGTACGGCATTGAAATCATTCTCGATGCCCTTAAAGAAAAGGCCGACGATGTGCGGATTTTCCAGTCCCCTAAATTAATTATTATGAGTTTTATTAAGATCAACATAAAATTATCCACATTATTAATTCTCTTCGTTATTACCCTTACTAGCTTTACTGCCCAATCACAGCAGTTGAGTAATCGCAAGCAAGGCACCGTCCTTGAGCAGCTTGAGCAAAACAGCCGCAACAACATCATCGATCAGGTTATCAATTATGCTTACCGCTTCCGCGGCACGCCCTATCGCTATGGTGCCATGTCACCGCGCGGATTTGACTGCTCGGGATTTACCAGCTATGTGTTCAAGCGCTTTGGCATCGACCTGGACCGCTCGTCCAGAGGGCAGATCTTTGACGGCGTGCGTGTTAAGCAGAAAGACCTGCAGCCGGGCGACCTCGTGTTCTTCCAGGGACGTTCAGGTCGGGGCGGCGTGGGCCATGTAGGTATCGTCACCAAGGTGAACGACGACAACACCTTCCACTTCATCCACTCAGCTTGCAGCAGTGGTGTGACCGAGAGCAAAAACACCGAGTCCTACTATAGCCGCCGCTATGTAGGTGCCTGCCGTGTCCTGTAAAACAACACACATCAAGATATCAATCAAGCCTACGCCCCTCATCCAGCAGGGGCGTTTTTTATGGCGATACACTATCTCAATTTGGCGCGCAACACACATTATTTCAGGCCATATATTGCGGTTTAGTGGGATTATTAGTAAGTTTGCAGGCACCAAGCTGTAATGATTTACTATGATGAAACGTGGATTTATCGCATTGATGATCGTGGTTACGGTCGTGATCAGGGCTCTTGCCGGGCATGTGATCATCGACGGCTCGCTGGAGCAGTCGGCCTTCTATCCTGGCACGGTGCACTCGTTCCAGGTGTATGTGCCCGACCAGTATGACGGGAAACGCCCTGCGGCGCTGTATGTGGGGCTCGACGGCGTGCTATGTCATGCCCCCGAGGTGATGGACTCGCTCATCACTGCCAAGAAAATGCCCGTCACAATAGGCGTGTTCGTCCAGCCTGGCATCATCAAGGCCGACGATGGCACGGTACAGCGCTACAACCGTTGCTATGAGTTCGACTCTACTACCGGCCTGTTTGCCTCTTTTCTTGAGGAGGAAGTGCTGCCAGCCATCGAGAAGATGAAAACACCGCGCGGCAAGCCCATCCGCCTGTCACGCAATCCTGAGGACAGGATGATCTTCGGGCTGAGCAGCGGCGGCATTGCCGCTTTCAATGCGGCCTGGCACCGGCCCGACCTGTTCGGCAAGGTTTTCACTGGAGTGGGCACTTTTGTGGCCATGCGAGGCGGCAACGACCTGCAAGCACTGGTCCGCAAGACCGAACCGCTACCCCTGCGCATCTTCATCCAGGATGGCAGCAACGATGCATGGAACCCTCTATTTGGCCACTGGTATGAGGGCAACCAGATGTTAGCTAGCGCATTGCAGTTCGCGGGCTACGATGTGGAGTGCGACTGGAGCGATGGCGGGCACAATGTCACACGATCTACCGAGATTTTTCCTCAGGTCATGCAATGGATGTGGCGCGACTGGCCCTCTCCTCAAGTTGTCAGGGCGACCCAAAACGATTTCCTGAAAGAGTTGCTCAGCGACGAGGACGAGGGGTGGGTCAAGATAGGTGATGGGGCTGACCTTAAACCCGTCACCCGCATCATCTATCCGGACCTTACCAACATTGCCATGATTCCATCGCAGCCCGCTGGCAACACGGTGTGGCAATACCTCATGGTTGACGGCAAACCTTCACATGGCGAGCCCTTCTACTGGCTTCACAACGATGACAACAGCCGTCCTCTGGACATCCAGACGATCACCTTTGACCACAACGGGAACCTCTGGGCTGTCACCAGCGTGGGCATACAAGTGTGTGACCAAAACGGACGCGTGCGCGCCATACTGCGCCTGCCGCAAGGCTGTGCCCCGGTAAGCCAAATCGACATTACCCAGGGGCTTGTTGTGCTCAGCACCGCTACAGCTACCTGGGGACGCCACTTCAATGTCGCTGGTCCCACCCTGGGGCTGCGTCCTCCCAGCCAAGGCCAGGGGTAGTGTTACAGGTGGTTGGCTTTTGGTGGTAGGAACATGCATGAGCATGCGACCGACGGCTAGCTAAATGATTTACTGGCAGATGGGCTATTAACAATAGTTCTCAGTCATTGGGACGAAGAATAAAGGCATAGCTGTTAAAATCTGCTATGCTTTTTTGCCGTTTTACACTATTTCATTACCTTTGCCTTTTGATTTAAACCGAGGAGGAGACATGATTCAAAATAATAACATAACGCCCGAAAAGGAAGACCAGATGATAGAGCAGGCCTACCAGAACCTGCTAAACGGCTATTTGTCAAGCAATCACCGCAAGAAAGTAGAGATTATCGACAAGGCTTTCAAGTTTGCGCGCGACGCACATCAGGGCATCCGACGCCGCTCGGGCGAGCCTTACATCATGCACCCCATTGCAGTGGCCACCATCGTGAGCCAGGAAATCGGACTGGGCTCGACGAGCATCAGTGCAGCTCTGCTGCATGATGTCGTTGAGGACACCGACTACACCGTCGAGGATATTGAGGCACAGTTTGGTGAGAAAATCGCCCGCATCGTTGACGGACTGACCAAGATTTCGGGAGGCATCTTCGGTGACAAGGCCTCGGTTCAAGCCGAAAACTTCCGTAAATTGCTGCTCACCATGAGCGAGGACATTCGAGTGGTGCTCATTAAGATGGCCGACCGCCTGCACAACATGCGCACACTGTCGTCAATGCCTCCCAACAAGCAGTACAAAATCGCCGGTGAGACGCTCTACATCTACGCGCCGCTGGCACAGCGTCTGGGACTATATGCCATCAAGACCGAGCTGGAAGACCTGAGTTTCAAGTATAACCACCCTCAGGAGTATGAACGCCTGTGCAGCCTGATCAATGCCAGCGAGGAACGACGCAATGAGCTGTTCACGCGGTTCTCGGCACCCATTCGCGAGAGGCTCGACAATATGGGGCTGGACTACACTTTTACCGTTCGGGTCAAGTCCTGCTACTCGATTTGGAAAAAGATGCAGCGCAAGCACATCCCCTTCGAGGAAGTGTACGACCTGTACGCGGCCCGCATCGTGTTCCAGTGCGACGGCGAGGACAACGAGAAACGTCTATGCTGGAACATCTATGACCAGATCACCGAGGTTTACACCAAGCACCCCGACCGTGTGCGAGACTGGCTCACCACGCCCAAGGTGAACAAGTACCAGGCTCTGCATGTCACCGTCATGGGACCCGACGGCAATTGGGTGGAGGTGCAGATACGCAGCAAGCGCATGGACGACATCGCCGAGAGGGGATTTGCCGCACACTGGAAATACAAGATTGGCGAGAGCGAGGAGGAGAAGGAACTTGTCAGATGGCTGCAAACCATCACCGATATCCTCAAGGAACCGGAGCCTAATGCTATCGACTTTCTTGACACCATCAAGCTCAACCTCTTTGCCAGCGAAATCATCGTCTTCACCCCCAAGGGCGAGACAATGACCCTGCCCAAGGGGGCTTCGGTGCTCGACATGGCTTTTGCCGTTCACACCGACCTCGGGTCACACTGCATTGCCGGCAAGGTCAACCATGAACTCGTGCCCATGTCATATAAACTATCTAGCGGTGACCAGGTCGAAATCATCACCAGCAACACCGAATCACCCAAGCCTGATTGGGAGAACTACATCATCACCGCTAAAGGCAAAACCCGACTGCGCGCCGCGCTGCGTCACCAGCGCCGCCTCTTTATCGACAAGGGCGAAAAACGCTTCATGGAGTTCCTGGCCAGCCACAACATCCAGTTCAGCAACGAGATCCTATCTCAAGCCATTTCACGACAGTTTGTAGCCAATAAGGAAGAACTTTACTACATGATTGGCAACGATGAAATCCAGCTCAACGAGGAGATGGTCACCAAGAAGGAACATGGTGCCCGATTCAACTGGTGGCGACGCAATCCCTTTAAGGGCAAAGAATCGCACAAGGAAGAGACCACACAAGAGGCCTCACAAGCCATCGATACCAAGAAGGTGTATCGCCTCGTGACACGCAACGGAGTGAGCAACTACCAGATTGCCAGCTGCTGCCACCCCATACCAGGAGACGATGCCGTGGGCTTCTTGACCGAGGACAACCATGTGGTTGTCCACAAGATGGATTGCAGCACACTCGCCCGACTCAAGGCTGGTTACGGGTCGCGCCTGCTGCAAACTCAATGGGAAGAATACAGCGACCGCTTCCAAGCATCGATCCACATTGTCGGCATTGACCAGAAGGGTATCCTACAGTCCATCGTGAACATCATCTCGACCAACATGTCGATCAATATGAAGAAGATGTTTGTCACTGCCGACCAGGGTGTGTTCAACTGCGACCTGGACGTCCTCGTGAGTGATGCCTCGGTGGTGACCAACCTGTGCCGAGAAATCAAGAAAGTGAAGGGTGTGAACAGTGCCACACGCATGAGTTGAACGATAGATTTGATTCCTTAATCACATCAATAGAGATGAAAACCAAGCAGAAAAACGATATCATTATCATCACCTTGATCCTGCTTTCCATCGGGCTGATAGCAACTGTACTTTTCTTCTGCCGAGAGCAGGACACCATCTACAGCTTTGAGGTGGGCAAACCATGGCTACATTCACGCATGGAGGCCAACTTCGAGTTTGACATCCAACTCGACGAGGCGACACGCAAGCACATCACCGATAGCGTAAACCAGAACTTTGCCAAAATATACACGATGGACCGCAAGAAGGGCGAACAGCAACAAGCGCTCCTGATGAGGGCCACTGCTGGCAAGCCAGGAAGCCAAGCCTTGTTGCAGGCCATCAACAAGCTGTATAATGACGGCATCGTCGATAATGATGCCGCCAACGATATCCGCGCCGGCAAGCAGTTGCGCTTCATGGTTGGCAACAACGAGTTGCAGGTTGTGGATGCGACCAACATGAGAACCGTGCGGCAAGCCTACCAGTGGCTAACCGACTCGTTAAAATCCAACTTTGGCCTACAGGAAGCGCTCAGGTCTCTCGATATTAGGGACTACCTGGTGCCCAACATGAAAGTGGATGCCGAGGAAAACGACAAATGGATGAACGAGGACCTGCGCAATGCGCTGCGCTCGCCAGGAACAGTACAAGCGGGCGAGGCCATTATCAGCCGCGGTGACATTGTCACTCCACAGAAGGCGGCTATCATCCAGAGCTACCAGAATGAGCTCATCAGCCGTAACAAGCAGCGCAACGTCGATGACACGCTCAACCTACTGGGGCAGGTTCTTATTGTGGCCACCCTCATGCTGGCATTCTACTTCTTCATGAAGATGTTGCGCAATAAGGTTTTCTGCAACCTGCGCAAGATGATCTTCCTCATCACGCTCATCACCGTGTTTTCCATTGCGGTGCTGCTGTGCGTGCGGCTCAAGTACTGGATGCTCTATGTCATCCCATTTGGACTCGTGCCCATCATCGTGTCATCGTTCTTTGACGACCACACGTCTTTCTTTGTACACATCGTCACTGTGCTCATCTGCTCCCTGGTGGCCAGCAGCCATCAGGCCGAGTTCATTATCATGCAGTTTCTGGCGGGCATCATCGCCATCGTCGCGGTCAAGGAACTGACCAAGCGCACCCAACTCGTGCAATGCGCCGCTTGCATCTTCCTGGCCTACAGTATCACCTATGTGGCCATGACCCTCATTGGCGAAGGAGACTTCAGCATGATTAACCAGTACTACTTCGGCTACTTCTTCTTCAATTGCGTCATCCTGGCGTTTGCCTCGATGGTGATTCCTGTTGTCGAAAGAATATTCGGTTTCACATCGACGATGACACTGCTCGAGCTCTCGGACATCAACAACCCGCTGCTGCGAGAGTTGTCAACCAGCTGCCCTGGCACTTTCCAGCACTCGCTACAGGTGGCCAATCTGGCAGGCGAGGCTGCACTCGAAATCGGGGCCAACTTGCAGCTCGTGCGCGCCGGAGCTCTTTATCATGATGTGGGCAAGACCAAGAACCCGGCCTTCTTCACCGAGAATCAGATCGGGGAAAATCCACACGACCACCTCGTCCGGCCCGAAGACAGCGCCAAGATCGTCATCGACCACGTGTACAACGGACTGAAGCTGGCCGAGGAAGCCAGGCTTCCCAAGGTGATCAAAGACCTCATCGCTCAGCATCATGGCAAGGGCACAACTCGATACTTCTACTACAAGGCTCGTGAAATGAATCCTGGCGCCGAAGTAGATCCGGCTCCGTTCACCTATCCTGGCCCCAATCCGCAAACCAAGGAAGCCGCAATCCTCATGATGGCCGACGCTTGTGAGGCAGCAACCAAGAGCCTGAGCGACCATAGCGAGGAAGCGCTGGCCGCCATGGTGGGTAAGATTATCGATAGCCAAGTGGCCGAGGGACTGTTGCGCGAAGCGCCTATCAGTTTCCGTGACGTGGAGACCATCAAGCGACTGTTTGTCGAACGGCTGCGCACGGCCTACCACATGCGCGTTTCCTACCCCAGCGACATCAAGAAAAAGGCCGATAACACGGCCGACAAGACCAGCACGCCCCCACCCCACGACGGGGCGGCGAGCACCGATGACACAAAATAAACGGGCACGTCAAGGCAATATCCTGCCTGAAATCGTGTTTATACTATATATGAGAACAATACTGAGCAACTTGACAAACCTCTCATGATATTGCAGTACATACTACTCATTGCTGGCGTGATATGTCTCGTTATCGCTGTTGCACTCGTGCTGAGACCCCGATGGGTGGCAGCGGTCCCGGCGCTGGCTGGATTGTTTCTCCTGCACTGGAGTTACTATATTGCCGTGCCTACGATGACTTTCGTCTTCTGGAGCATCGCCACGCTCATCACCGTGGCTCTGTTCTACCTCTCGCCCAGTGGCGAGCCCGACGGCAACAAGTCCAGCAACCTGTACGTGGGGTTCACGGCAATGGCAGGGGGCATGTTGGGCATTTTGCTCGCTCCTCGACTGCTGGTGTTGGGAGTAGTGCTGGGGGCTGCTTTAGGGCAATTGGCCTACAGCCGAACGCCGGCAGGAAAATGGATGCTATCGCCATCCACGATGTTCTGGCGATACTTTGCAGCCAAGTGCCTGCCCGCTATCGTGGCGATATCTATCGTGTGCCTGGCCATCATGGGGATTGTTATCGACTGACCAGTGGAAGGACATAACCATCAAAACTGAAATCAATGAAACGAATCAAACATATCATAGCCCTTGTTATCGCAATGGTCGCCGTGAGCTCCGCGATGGCCCAGAACCAGCCCATTCCCGCTCGCACCGACCCTTCCAAGTTTGCCATCAAGAAGGTGGACTTTGACCACATCAAGGAGGTCACCTTCAACCCTAACAACGCCTATTACTACCCCAAGTTGTTGAAGGCCTATAACAGCAACGACACGACGCTCTCGATCGAGGCTTGGAGAAATTTCTACTATGGATACACCTTCCAGGAGGACTACAACCCCTTCCGCGAGAGCGTTTACAGCAATGTCGTCGAACAGCTTTACTACAAGCAGCCCCTGTCACGTGCCGATTGTGACAGCATTGAGAAGTATGCCGAGAAGTCGCTCAACGACAACATGTTCGACATGAACCAGATGAACTTCTTCATCTATGTGCTCAAGGAGAAGAAGAAATATGCTCGCGCCGCTGTGCGACAGTACCGCCTGGATCGTCTTATCGCTGCCATCATGTCGAGCGGCAGGGGCACCAAGGAAGAACCCTGGGTAGTCATCGCGCCCGAGCACGAGTATAACATCATCAACTTCCTGGGCTTTGTCGCCACCGACCATGAGACCCTGGATGGAGGCATCGACTACATCAAGGTGCAACCCGTCGCCGGCAAGAGTGCCGAGGGTTTCTACTTTGACATCTCACGCATGATGCAGATCGCTGAACTCAAGTTCCCCGACATCTGACCTGCATGCGCCTCTAGCTCTAATCCATTTCACTACTACCATTACCGGTTCATGGGCGGCTTCGTTGACTCGGCCCGTGTTGACTGGACACTACTCTCGTTTATTCTCCATGCTGTCAGAAAGATTGACAAAAACCTATCAATAAGCATGGCTTTTTCAATCTTTTACACTACCTTTGCATTTGTTGATGTGGGGTAACTGGCCACACTGTTATTTGGGCCAAAGCATACACCCTACGCATCACCATGGGATAGAACCTGTTTAAATGATACATTATATAATATATTATTAACCAAAAAATCCATTTTAGCATGACAAGAAGTTACAAATCAATCTTGGTCCTGTTATTCATGATGTTGTGCAGCGGCACGGCGATAGCCCAGTCCTACATGACCTTCTATGACACCGACGGGACGGCCAAGAAAGCATGGAACCTGCTTGACGTCGGCAAGGTGACGTTTGACCAGGGTGACATTGTCGTGACACACTCGGCAGGAATCTACTCGGTTTCACTCAACGAGGTACTGTCGATCAAGTTCACCGACACGGGACTCCCTCATGACACGGGACTCGAAAAGATTAGCGGCGACGAGGCACAGTTGCGCATTGCCGCAGGAGAAAACGCCATCCACATCACGGGCGCATCTGCCGGACAGGTTGCCATCTGGGCCATGACCGGGCAACAGATCTACAGCAACCGCAACTGGCGGGGAGGAGACATCGACATCTCCCACTTGGATCGCGGCATCTACATTATCACAATCAACAACTCAACCTTTAAATTCAAGAAATGATGAAGAAGTTTTTCACCCTTATAGCACTGGCAGCAATCAGCTTTGCAGCCTTTGCCCAATCAACCCCCAACCGCCTCGTCGTGACCATGAAGAACGGCGATGTGAACGTGTATAACATCGCCAACGTGGACAGCCTCTCGTTTGACATCATCGAGGGCGACGTAGTGGCAACACCCGAGTTCAAGGACTTTGAGTGGGATGGCGATAACGCTAACGTGACCGTGCAAGTCACTCTGGGCGACGCTGCTCAGTCCTACCGCATTGTCATCCTCGATGCCGACCAAGCGGCCGATCCCATGACGGCTCTGGATGGTGCTACCCTGCTCAATGACGGGGGCGACATTTACTGCACCCTGAACGGCGCCATTGCCGGCAACACCTATACCATCGCCACTATCGCCTATGACAAGTATGGCATCCCTGGCGATATCACCACAACAACATTTGTTGCTCCCGAGAAGGCCATCGGCTTGCCCGCATTGAGCATCGCTATCCCCTCCAGTTTCAACGATTGCTGGGTTCAGCGCGTGATGTACAATGGCGTAAAGGTTGCCGAGGTGTGCAAGGAGTACATCAAGGAATTTGATGACCAGCGCATCGTGGTTTATCCTTGCGACGAGAATGGATATGCCATTTTGACCAAGGGCGTTTCGGCCAGCGATGGCGGATCGGTGGTTTGGGACGAGGAGAACAACACCGTCACCTACACCGCCGGCAATAGCACAGCATTGTCGATGGTTTACATGGTTGATGGCGAAATCGTCTTGACCGCTCCCGACATGGCCGACCCCACCATCGTTGAGGCCGACCTGCTGGTTGACAAGCGCGGCAACGAGGAGCAGGTTTACCAGATCGTGAAAATCGGTACCCAGTACTGGCTGGCCGAGAACCTGCGCACCTCCAAGTGGGTTGACGGTACCGACATTCCCATCTACAAGTCCACACAGACGGCCGAGTGGAATGCCAACACCACCGGTGCTTGCCATGTCTATGCCGACGATAACGACTACATCTCCATCTTCGGTATGCTCTACAACGGCTATTGCATCGCCAATGCCGACAACCTGGCACCCGAGGGATGGGAAGTACCCAGCCAAACCCAGTGGGCTGCGCTGCGCAGCTATGGCGGCCCCGTTGCCAACAACTTCAAGAGCGACACCGACTACTCTTGGAACATGGGCAAGGAAGGCACTAACGTCACTGGATTTAACGTATGGGCCGCTGGCTTCTTCTCACCGGCCACTGGCGATGCCGACGACGGCGCCGATGCTTGGTACTGGAGCACCACCCCCTTCGAGGATCCTCTGAGCTCTTCGCCCTCTTTCCAGATGATCCGCTTCAACCAGACGAGCAAGAACATGGTGCGCTACACCACCTCGGGCCACATCTACACCTTTGGCCACAGTGTGCGCTGCATCCGCAAGAAGTAAACCTTGTCATGGCGGCAACGATTGACCGCCTCATGGCTGATTGAACACAGGAGGCCCTACCCACGCATTGCGGTACGGCCTCCTGTCACTATGTTCCATAGGGACACAAAGCTGGTCAATTAATATTTTTTATAGCTGTGATTGAATTAATTTGATTATCTTTGCACCAAGATAAACCCGTATCCACTATGATGAAGGAAAACCTGATCAAGATTTATGAGCGCAGTTTCATCGACAACTGGGAACTGCCAGTATTGACCGATTATAATACAGGTGAGCATTTGACCTATGGCGACTTTGCCCGCAACATTGCCAAACTGCACCTGCTATTCAAGAACAGTGGCGTGAAACAAGGTGACCGCATCGCCCTTATCGGCAAGAACATTCCCAACTGGGTAACCACATTCATGGCAACTATCACCTATGGCGCCGTGATCGTCCCCATCCTGCAAGAGTTCAACCCAGCCGATGCACAGCACATCATCAATCACAGCGAGGCAACGATGCTGTTCATCAGCAAGAACATCTGGGAAAACCTCGAGTTTGACAAGATGCCGCGCGTGAGAGGCGTCATCATGCTTGAGGACATGAAGCTCATTGCCGTGAAAGATGGTGAGGACATCATCACCCAGGCCAGGAATGGTCTCGACGAGGCCTTCAACGAGCAATATGGCGAGGGCTTCTACCGCAACGACATCCACTATGCCGATGTCCCCAACGATGCTCTGGTCGAGATCAACTACACATCAGGCACAACCGGATTCAGCAAGGGGGTCATGCTCACGGCCAACAACCTGGCAGGCAATGTCGTGTATGGTATCAACTCGGGACTGCACTTCAAGGGCTCTCGAGATCTGGCATTCCTGCCGCTAGCACATGCGTTTGGCTGCGCTTTCGACATGTTGACGCCCCTGGCCGTCGGGTCACACATCACCCTGCTGGGTCGTATCCCATCACCCAAAATCCTGGTTAAGGCGATGGCCGAGATCAAGCCCAACCTGGTACTCACGGTGCCCCTGGTGCTCGAGAAAATCTACACCAAGATGATTGTGCCCATGATCAGTAAGGGCGCGCTGCGATGGGCTCTTGCAGTGCCCTATCTGGACAAGCGCATCTACAGCCAGATACGCAACAAGCTGGTTGAAGCCTTTGGTGGCGAGTTCGAGGAGGTCATTGTGGGCGGAGCTCCCTTCAATGCCGAGGTCGAGGACTTCCTCTACAAGATTAAATTCCCGTTCACCGTGGGCTATGGCATGACCGAGTGTGGACCACTGGTGAGCCACACACCGTGGCGCGAGTTTGTACCACACAGCGCCGGACGAATTCTGCCGGGAATCATGGAATGCAAGATCCTGAGTGATGACCCTGAAAACATCCCTGGCGAAATCTGCGTCCGTGGCGAGAACGTGATGCAAGGCTACTTCCACAACAGCGAGGCTACCGACAAGGTGCTGCACGAGGACGGATGGCTGCACACGGGCGACATGGGCACGCTCAATGCCGATGGCACATTATTTATTAGGGGACGACTAAAGACCATGCTCCTCAGCTCCAGCGGACAGAACATCTACCCCGAAGAGATCGAGGCCAAACTCAACAATATGCTCTATGTGAGCGAGAGTCTTGTCGTGATGAGAGAAGGCAAACTCGTTGCGTTGGTTTATCCCGATTATGATGCAATGGATCAACTGGGCGTAACCCGCGACAAGCTGCCCGACCTCATGGAGGACATCCGCACCGAACTCAACAAATTGGTTGCACCCTACGAGCGCATCGCAAGAATACAGTTGATCGCGACTGAATTTGAAAAGACGCCTAAGCGCAGCATCAAACGATACCTCTACAGCAACTGATTTTGGAACCCAAAATAGACGATATTTGAGCCTGCCAACCTAGACTTAACAAAATTTAACGGACGCCAGCCCCCTGGCGCCCGTTATTGTATCAAATTGATTACCAGTATCTTGTGACAAAATTCAAACAACCGTTTTTTATCCTTCCAAAAAAGGAGATTAAAAAAAGGTCGAAAAAAGTTTGCAGGTGAAATTTTTGTTATAATTTTGCACCCGATTTTAACAACAGAAAATTAATTGTTTTATTATTTAAAATTACAAAAAAAATGAAGAAGTTAGTTTTGGCTCTTGCCGTTATCGCTAGCGTTAGCATGATTTCCTGCACCAACAACAACACCGAGGCTACCGCCGAGGAGACCGTTGATAGCACCGCCGTTGTTGAAGAGGTAGTTGACAGCGCTGCTGCCGTTGTTGATACTGCTGCTGCCGTTGTTGACAGCGCTGCTACCGAGGCTGCTGCTCCCGCTGAGGAGGCCGCTCCCGCTGAGTAAGCAAGAGTTTACAACAAGAAAGTTTGAAGCTGTTCCCGCCGTTAGGCCCGGACAGCTTTTTTTGTATCCACCCCCCACCCGATATAAAAACAGTTTCACCCTATAGCAGCTATAGTCTATCTATAGAAGCTATAGGGTGAAATAAAACTATCTGTTCCTGACGGCTTATTCCGCGTTACAGCAGCGTGTCGGGATCAAGGTTGCTCGCCTCGATATCCTTGAAATAACGGTAGGTACCAACCTTGAGTTCATCAACGGCCATCTCATCGGCGATAATGACAGCATGGGGATGCATCTGCAGGGCGCTCAGCGTGCACATGTGCGACACGCCACCCTCGATGGCCTGCTGCAGGGCGCGGGCCTTGCCATGGCCATTGACGATAATCATCACCTCGCGGGCAGCCATCACGGTGCCAACGCCCACGGTGAGCGCCGTCTTGGGCACCTTGTTCAAGTCGCCGTCAAAGAAGCGGCTATTGGCAATGATCGTGTCCTGGGTGAGAGTCTTCTGCCGGGTGCGGGAAGTGAGCGACGAGCCTGGCTCATTGAAGGCGATATGGCCGTCGGGGCCAACGCCGCCCATGAACAGGTCGATGCCGCCTGCCGCCTCGATGCGGGACTCGTAGTCGGCACACTCCTTCACCAGGTCGGGGGCATTGCCATTGAGAATATTGACATTCTCGGGCTTTATATCAATGTGCGAGAAGAAGTTATTCCACATGAACGAATGGTAACTCTCGGGGTGATCCTCGGGCAGATTACAGTACTCGTCCATATTAAAGGTGATGACATGCTGGAACGACACCTGGCCGGCCTTGTTCATGGCGATCAATTCGCGGTACATGCCCAGGGGGGAACTACCTGTTGGACAACCCAGCTTGAAGGGCTTTTCGGCAGTGGGATGAGCTTCGTTAATTCTCTTGGCTACATATCGGGCAGCCCATTTGGATACACTTTCGTAATCAGGTTCAATGATCAGTCTCATAATGTTTAGTAATTGGAATTGGTTTTGATAGGGCAAAGTTAATCCTTTTCTGCAATATCTCAATAAAAAAGTTGTAACTTTGCACCCAAATTCATCAAAACGAACCAAATGAACAACATCAGACCTCTCATCCTCATCAGCAACGATGACGGCTACCACTACAACGGCATCCACTCGCTCATCAAGGTGGCACAACGCTACGGTGACGTGTTTGTCGCGGCTCCATCCGAGCACCAGAGCGGCAAGTCGAGCGCCATCTCGCTTGACCGGCCTGTCAAAGCCCACCTGGTGGAGCAACGGCAGGGATATACCGCATATGAGGTGAGCGGAACACCTGCCGACTGTGTGAAACTTGCCATCAGTCAGTTGATGAGCGACCGACAGCCCGACCTGGTCCTCGCAGGCATCAACCACGGCTACAACATGGGCATCAGTTCCCTGTACAGCGGCACGATGGCTTGCGTGTATGAGGGCATCATGCATGGCGTGCCGTCGGTTGCGTTCTCCTATGGCGTGTTCACACGCAACGCCGACACATCGCCTTGCGAGCCTCTGGTCGAACAAGTGCTGAAGCGAGTGCTGGAAAAAGGGCTGCCACAGGGCATCTGCCTGAACGTGAACATTCCGCCATTCGACCAGGGTGATATCAAGGGGCTCAAGGTCACCACCAGCGACCTTGGCCGATGGGTCAACGAGTGGGAGAAGAGATCCCATCCCATGGGAGGCGACTACTACTGGATGACGGGCGACTATGAGATGCTCGACGAGAACGATGACCGCACCGACATGTACTGGCTCAGACGACACTACGCCACAGCAACTCCCTGCCACATCGACCAGACCGACCATGAGTCGATAAGCACCATCAGCGACCTGTTATTGTAACCGATATTTATCAACACATTATTATATAAAAAGACAACTATCACATGGAACGAAGAGTAAGAGTGCGCTTTGCGCCATCACCCACTGGACCGCTGCACATTGGCGGCGTGCGCACAGCACTGTATAACTACCTGTTTGCCCGCCAGCATGGCGGGGACATGATCCTGCGCATCGAGGACACCGACAGCACTCGATTTGTGCCTGGCGCCGAAGATTATATCAACGAGGCCCTCCAGTGGCTGGGCATTGGCATCGACGAGGGCGTGCGCGAGGGCGGCAACTATGGCCCCTACAAGCAGAGCGAGCGACGAGACCTGTACCGCAAGTACATGCAGCAGCTGGTGGATGCCGGACGCGCCTATTACGCCTTTGACACCCCCGAGGAGCTGGAGGCCAAGCGACAGGAAATAAAGAATTTCCAGTACGACGCCCGCACTCGCGGCATGATGCGCAACTCGCTGTCCCTGCCGGCCGAGGAGGTGAAAACCCTCATGGATAATGGCGCAAAATGGGTGGTACGATTCCGCATCGAGCCCAACCAGGACGTCGTGGTTCACGACTTGCTGCGCGGCGACGTGACCATCAACTCGTCGATTCTCGACGACAAGGTGCTCTACAAGAGCGCCGATGACCTGCCCACCTACCACCTGGCCAACATTGTCGATGACCATCTGATGGAGGTATCTCATGTCATCCGTGGCGAGGAGTGGTTACCCAGCGCACCGTTGCACGTACTGCTATACCAGGCTTTTGGATGGGAAGACACCATGCCCGCTTTTGTTCACCTGCCTCTGCTGCTCAAGCCCGACGGCAAGGGCAAACTGAGCAAACGCGACGGAGACCGCCTAGGTTTCCCCGTGTTCCCGCTCGACTGGAACGACCCCAAGAGCGGGGAGCGCTCTAGCGGATACCGCGAGGCTGGCTATCTGCCACAGGCTGTGGTCAATTTCCTCGCCCTGCTGGGATGGAACCCCGGCGATGACCGCGAGATCTTCTCAATGGACGAGTTGGTCAAGGAATTCTCCATTGACCACTGCTCTCGCAAGGGTGCCAAGTTTGATTTCGAGAAAGGCAAGTGGTTCAACCACGAGTACCTCATCAACATGGCAGATAATGAACTGGCACAGATGTTCAAACCTGTGCTCGAGCAGCATGGCGTGAATGTGGACGACTACAGCGACGACTATATCACCAACGTGGTTGCCCTGGTCAAGAGCCGCGCCAACTTTGTGGGAGACCTGTGGGAACAGGCCAACTTCTTCTTCACCCGTCCCACCTGCTATAGCGAGAAGGACATACGCAAACGCTGGAAGCCCGACACCCCCGAGCTCATGCGCCAGCTTGTCACATTGCTGGAGACCGCCAACTTTGACGACGCCCAGGCTTGCGAGGCCATGGTCATGGACTGGATTGACAAGAACCAATACCACAAGGGTAACGTGATGAACGCCTTCCGCCTGACCGTTGTCGGCGAGTGCCGCGGTCCGCACATGTTTGACATCACGCGCCTGCTGGGCCGTGACGAGACGCTGGCACGCCTCAACGCCGGCATTGAGAACATCCAGATGCCCGCCGATGCGTAACTGGCTGTTTGCCATACTGACCCTCATTCTCACCATTCCACCTCTTGCAGCCCAAGAGGTGGAATGGAGTGTTGACGCGAGCGTATTGATGAACAACCGCGAAGGCGGCGAAGACCGCACCACGCCCGACCAGACGTTCTTCTTTACGCGACTGGCTCCCGAAATCGGTGTTTCGTTCAACAATGCTGAGCACGTGCTCAAGGGCGGTGTCGTCTGGTACCAGCCCATGATTGACAATCTGGAGGGTTACAAGGTCCTGCCCACATTATATTACCGTTATAACAACGCCGACGGATGGCACGTCACTGCGGGTCTCATGCCTCGTTCCCTTATGGTGGAACGCATGCCCCGCTACATGTGGAGCGACTCGCTGAACTACTGCCAGCCCAACCTGCGCGGCATCATGACCCAATACATCAAGCCCGCCGGCTATGCCGAGGTTGCCGTTGACTGGCGCCAGATGCAGACCAAGAACCAACGCGAGGCTTTCACCGTCATGATCAATACCGACTGGCGCGTTGCAGGTCCCGTGGGACTGGGTGGCCACATCCAGTACAGCCATCTGGCCATGTCTCGCGACCACGCCGAGGATGAGCACGTCAACGATGACCTGCTCATCAACCCGATGCTCTCGCTGGACCTGTCGCACCGCACGTGGCTCGACTCATTGCGATTCTCGGCAGGCGCCGCCATCGTCATGGACCGCAACAGGGGCGACAACCGCTGGCAAAACCATGCCGGTGTCGTAGCCACTGCGACTGCCCGATGGCGCTGGCTGCAACTCGATGAAACCTTCTACAGCGGCAAGGACCTGATGCCGCTCTACCCGCTGTACGGCAGCCAGCTCAATCTGGGTTCCCCCTACTACAGCTACAGCACATACAGCCGCACCGAGCTCACCTTCCACATCGTGAGCAACCGCTTTGTGGACCTCAACGGCTCGTTGATGCTCCACGCCACCAACAAGACGACAGGGTTCTGGCAACAGGTGAGTTGCCGCTTCTACATCGACAACCACCTGTGGAAACGCCGCCACGACCGTGACTACCTCAAGAGCGGGCGCCTACCCTCCCTCTATTAATTGCTATATTAACTAAACTCTAGAATAATGGATCCCATCTACAACCTGGGTATAGCCACCTATCGTAACGCCGTCAAGATTGCAGCCGTGCGCAACCCCAAAGCCAAGTTGATGCTGCGAGGCCAGCGCCGATGTTACCGCACATTGCAACGCAAACTCGACCCGGCTGGAGGCTACATCTGGATCCACGCTTCTTCGCTGGGCGAGTTTGAGCAGGGACGACCGCTCATCGAGCGCATCAAGCGCGAGCAGCCCAATGCACGAATCCTGCTGACGTTTTTCTCTCCCTCGGGCTACGAGGTGCGCAAGAACTACAGCATGGTAGATACCGTCGTCTATCTGCCGTTTGACCTGCCTGGCAACGTGAAGCGTTTCCTCGACATCGTCAAGCCGTCGATGGCGATTTTTGTGAAATATGAGTTCTGGGGCAATTACCTGCAAGCGCTCAAGCGCCGTGCCATCCCCACATACATCATCTCGGCCATTTTCCGCCCCAAGCAGATTTTCTTCCGACCATGGGGTGGCATGTTCCGCAAGATGCTCAAGTGCTTTGACACCCTCTTTGTCCAGAACGAGCAATCACGCGACCTGCTTGCCAGCATCGGCATCGATAACGTGATCATCGCTGGCGACACACGATTTGACCGCGTGGCCGATGTCAGGGCCGCAGCCAGGGAGTTCCCCTTGATCGAGACTTTTGTCAAGGACGCAGCCTTCACGCTGGTCATGGGCAGTTCATGGCCGCCCGACGAGGAGATCGTCATACCCTACTTCAACGCACACCGCGACATGAAACTCATTATCGCACCACATGAGTTCGACCGTCACCGGCTGCATGTGCTCATGTCCAAGCTATCCCGACCCGCACGTTTCTATAGCGAGGCCACACAGAAGAACCTGCATGGCATCGACTGCCTCATCATCGACAGCTTTGGCCTCTTGTCATCTCTGTACCGATACGGACAAGCGGCCTATGTGGGTGGCGGTTTCGGCGCCGGCATACACAACATCAACGAGGCTGCCGTCTATGGCATTCCCGTCATCTTTGGCCCCAAGCACCACAAGTTCCAGGAGGCTAGCGACCTCATCGCACTCGATGGCGCCATGAGCATACATGATGCCGATTCTTTCTCCGCAGCAATGGACCCCCTGCTCGAGAACGAGCCGCTGCGACTACAATGCGGCAAGACCGCCGGTGAATACATCCAGACGCACCTCGGAGGCACGCAACTCATCTATGACCACATTTTTCATGCTACTTCAAGTGACCAATCCGAGCATTGATTGCTGGACGCTAATCAAAAAAAAGTCGCAAAAACGTTGATTATTAGCGGGATTTGTTATACCTTTGTGGCGCTTTAACAAAAAAATCAGGAGATGGTAGATGCTTTGAAGTTGAAAATCAAGACGTTACCATTTGGCACTCACACGGTTGAGTGTCATCTAGATGAGTCGTTTTTCAACCAGGAAGAGCAGATCGAGGTGCGCCATGCCGATGTGGAAATCACGCTCAACGTGACCCGCAACAGCGAGAACACCTACCGCCTGGAGATTGCATGCGACGGAACAGTGACTATTCCCTGCGACCGCTGCCTTGACGATCTGGATTTGCCGGTGGCCGAAGACTACTGCCTGAACGTGGAGCAAATGGGCACAGAGCTTGACGACAGCAATGACGAGCTGCTGATAGTGCCTCAGGACTGGCGAGAGCTAGATGTCGCGCCCATCGTGCGCGACACGGTTTTGCTCGCTATTCCAATGATGCGCTGTCACCAGAACGAGGACGATTGCAATGCCGACATGCTCAACCTGCTCGACTGCCATCGTGTCGAGGCCGTCCCCGATGATGACGATGACAACAACAAACAAATAACCAGTACCGACCCTCGATGGGAGGCACTAAAGAAATTGAAAGAACAATAACTTTTAAATAACAACAAGAAAATGGCACATCCTAAAAGAAGACAGTCTAAGACTCGTACCGCTAAGCGCCGCACCCACGATGTGGCTGTGGCTCCGACCATCGCTCAGTGCAGTAACTGTGGTGCATGGCATGTTTATCACACCGTATGCCCCGAGTGCGGTTACTACCGTGGCAAGAACGTGATGAACAAGGAGGAAGCCTAAATCGCATGGACGCCGTGCCCATGACATGTAACGGGCTACGACTCATGTGTGATTACAACAACGAGATATCCCGAATGGGCTGAATCATTCTATTGGATTTCATCCGCATTTGGGATATTGAATTTAACTATAGGCTTTAGTAATACAGAGTAGTAAAGTAACGCTTTCGAGCTTATGCTGAACGCAAAGATTACAGGCATCGCATCCTACCTGCCTGATGACGTGCTGGACAACGAGATGCTCTCGCAGATGGTGGATACCAACGACGAGTGGATCACAACACGTGTTGGCGTAAAGGAACGTCGCATCCTCAAGAAGCCGGTAGGCTCCTCGTGGATGGGTATTCAAGCCGTGAACAAGCTGCTTGAAGAGACGGGTACCGACCGCAACGACATCGACTTGCTGATTTGTCCAACATCCAACCCAGATTATCGTTTCCCGTCAACGGCATCGATCATAG
>Ga0310697_10002168_pt1 | contig 21318 bp, 20 predicted proteins | sample 172DNAGHGlowgp2_FD_203883 | JGI IMG/M metagenome (GOLD analysis project Ga0310697, IMG submission 203883) | Sheep rumen microbial communities from Palmerston North, Manawatu-Wanganui, New Zealand - 1728 DNA GHGlow gp2 (v2) (version 2) | ecosystem: Host-associated > Mammals > Digestive system >... | reverse complement strand
GCCAGCCTGCAATGATACCGCCTAAAATTGTGAATATAAAACCGAATCCTGGAAACATATAATTGTCCTCCTATATTAAGATAGATTCATTATACCACAAAATTACATATCGTCAAAAGCATCTTTCATTTTTTCGAATATTGTACGTTTTTTATTGGCTGATTCAGAGTAACCCGTGGCATCGTTTTTCGGCTTGTCGATGTATTCGGCATCGAACTGAGCGAGAAGCTCTTTCTGATGATCCGTAACCTTCTTCGGTACATCGACTATTACGGTGACATACTGGTCGCCGCGGATGTTCGGGTTATTGACATTTACTATGCCGCGCTCACGGAGTCTGAACCGTGTTCCTGACTGCGTGCCGGCAGGCATGTTGTACTTGACCTTGCCGTCAAGCGTAGGTACGTAGATTTCGGCACCCAGGACCGCCATTGAATAGGTAATACGTACATTGCAGAAAACATCGTAGCCGTCACGCTCGAAGATGGGATGAGGCTTGATGTTGGGAATGACGTAGAGGTCACCCTGAGGTCCTCCGTTCGCACCGTAGTTACCCTGGCCGCGGATGGTGAAGGCATTGCCCACGTCGATACCGGCGGGGACCTTGACCTCCATGGTAGCGGTGCGGCGTATCATGCCGACGCCCTTACAGCGCGGGCAGGGATCCTTGACAATCTTGCCCTTGCCGTCGCACTTCGGGCAGGGTTTGGTTGACTGGAATACGCCGAAAGGCGTGCGCGACTGCGTCGTGACCTGACCGGAGCCGTGGCACTCGGAACAGGTCTCCGTGCCCGTGCCCTCCTTGCAGCCTGAGCCGTGACACACGTCACAGGGCTCAATGCGCAGGAAGTCTATGGTCTTTTTGCAGCCTTTCGCAGCCTCCTCGAAAGTGAGGTTTACGCGGGCTTCGATATTGGAGCCGCGGCGAGGCGCGTTGGGATTCGCGGAACGTCCGCCGAATCCGCCGAAGCCGCTGCCGAAACCGCCGAAGCCGCCGCCGAAGATACTCGAGAAGATATCGCCGAGATCACCGAAGTCGGCATATCCGCCGCCTCCGGCACCGCCGCCGAAGCCGTTCGGGTCAACGCCGGCATGGCCGAAGCGGTCGTAACGGGTTTTCTTGTCGGGGTCCGACAGAATCTCGTACGCTTCGTTTACCTCTTTGAAATGCTTCTCGGCTTCGGCATCACCCGGATTGAGGTCCGGGTGATACTGCTTGGCCTTTTTTCTGTATGCTTTTTTTATCTCGTCCTCGGACGCGGATTTATCCACGCCCAGGACCTCATAAAAATCTCTCTTATCAGCCATCTGAATTTAATTCCTTTTAGTCAACGTCTGTGAATTTAACGTCCTCGGCACCGCCGTCAGGTGCTGCACCGCCGGTAAACTGGCTCGGATCAAATCCTGCCGCCTGCGGGTCGCCCTGAGGAGCATTTGCCTTATAGAGTTTCTCCGAGACATCGTAGAACTTCTTCTGGAGCTCTTCCTGACGGCTCTTGATGAGGTTCATATCCTCACCCTTTAAAGCTTCCTTCAGGTTGTCGATGAGCTTCTCGAGTTCCTCTTTGTCGGATGCCTCGAACTTGTCGGCCTCGTCAACAAGGATCTTCTCGCACTGGAATACCATCTGGTCAGCTGCGTTTCTGGTGTCGACATCCTCACGGCGCTGCTTGTCCTCTGCGGCAAACTTCTCTGCCTCCTGGACTGCCTTCTCAATGTCCTCCTTGGACATGTTGGAAGAAGCCGTAATGGATATTGACTGCTCCTTGCCTGTACCGAGATCCTTTGCGGAAACGTGTACGATACCGTTGGCGTCTATATCGAATGTTACTTCAATCTGAGGTGTTCCGCGGCGTGCCGGAAGAATACCGTCAAGATGGAAGAGGCCTATCTGCTTGTTGTCCTTTGCGAACTCACGCTCACCCTGAAGAACGTTTACTTCAACGGATGTCTGATTGTCGGCAGCCGTGGAGAAGATCTGGCTCTTCTTTGTCGGGATTGTGGTGTTACGCTCGATGATCTTTGTGGAGATACCGCCGAGTGTCTCAATACCGAGGGACAGCGGAGTTACATCAAGGAGAAGGAGACCCTTTACATCGCCGCCGAGTACACCGCCCTGAAGGGCTGCGCCCATGGCTACGCACTCATCCGGGTTGATGCCCTTGAAGGGTTCCTTGCCGATGAATTTCTGAACTGCTTCCTGTACAGCCGGGATTCTTGAAGAACCGCCGACCATAAGTACCTTGTCTATCTCAGAGGTCTTGAGACCCGAGTCGGACATTGCCTGACGTACGGGACCCATTGTGCTCTCAACGAGGTCTGCAGTGAGTTCGTTGAACTTAGCACGTGTGAGAGTCATCTCAAGGTGCTTGGGACCGTTTGCGTCTGCTGTGATGAACGGAAGTGAGATGTTCGATGTAGTTACGCCGGAAAGCTCAATCTTGGCCTTTTCAGCAGCTTCCTTGAGACGCTGCATTGCCATCTTGTCGCCCTTGAGGTCGATGCCTTCGGTCTTCTTGAACTCCTCAGCCATCCAGTCGATTATTCTCTGGTCGAAGTCGTCGCCGCCCAGACGGTTGTTACCGGCTGTCGCGAGAACTTCCTGAACGCCGTCGCCCATCTCGATGATGGATACATCGAATGTACCGCCGCCGAGGTCGTAGACCATGATCTTCTGGTCCTCGCCCTTGTCTATGCCGTAAGCAAGCGCTGCGGCTGTGGGCTCGTTGATGATTCTCTTGACCTCAAGGCCCGCAATCTTACCTGCGTCCTTTGTGGCCTGACGCTGTGCGTCGGTGAAATATGCGGGAACAGTGATAACAGCCTCTGTTACCTTATCGCCGAGATATGCCTCTGCATCAGCCTTAAGCTTCTGGAGAATCATCGCGGAAATCTCCTGCGGGGTGTACTTTTTGCCGTCAATATTTACCTTATAGTCAGAACCCATCTGACGTTTGATTGATGACACTGTTCTGTCGGGATTTGTGATAGCCTGGCGCTTTGCCACCTGGCCTACCATACGCTCGCCGTCCTTGCCGAATGCTACAACCGAAGGGGTTGTTCTTGCGCCTTCAGCGTTGGCGATAACAACTGCTTCACCGCCCTCAATGACGGATACGCATGAATTTGTTGTACCAAGGTCAATACCTACTATTTTAGCCATAACTTTTTACCTCCATATGTCAGTTTGCAACCTTAACCATTGCAGGTCGCAGTATTTTTTCATTAATTTTATAACCCTTCTGGAAAACCTCCGCGACGGTGTTTGCCTCGAGGGACTCATCATCCACATGCATTACTGCGTTATGGATGTTGGGGTCAAACTGATCTCCCGGTTCACCGAAGGTCTCAACTCCGTAGTTCTTAAAGACATCGGTAAGCTGAGTATGTGTCATCTCGACACCCTTCCTGAAATCTTCCAGGCTTGACTCCTCTGTGGAGAGTGCCCGGTCGAAGTTATCAAGTACCGGAAGTAAGTCCGCAAAGACCGTGGCCTTCGCGTTTGTGAAGGATTCCTCCTTCTCTTTTATTGTGCGCTTCCTGAAGTTGTCGTACTCGGCTGCAAGCCTCATGTACGCCTCCTTCTGAGCGGCGAGTTCGGCGACAAACTTTTCTTCAGCAGTCTGTTCAACCGTCTTCTCTTCAGCCGCTTCTTCAGCGGGCTGTTCTTCGTTTTTTTTCTCCTCGGGAGCCTTTTCCTCCTCCGGATTTTTAGTATCAACTGTCTTCTTCGCCACTTGAGCTTTCCTCCTCATATACGTCTGACAGGAATTTGCTGATTATGTCAGTTAAATATTTTATGCTCGGTACGAGCTTAGAATAATTCATTCTTGTCGGGCCGATTATTCCTATTGCGCCCGTGGCATTATCGCCTATCTTGTACTTCGAGATAATCATGCTCGAGTTCTCAAGTTCCTTATACCTGTTCTCGGAACCTATGCGGATTTCAATATCCGAGTCGCTGTCGCCCGAGGATGATACCAGCATTCCGAGCGGCTCCTCCTTATGGAGGAAGTCTAGGAGCTGTCCCGCATTGTCGTTGTACTCCTTGTAACCGAGGAGATTCGACTGGCCGGAGAGATTGATCTCCGAGACCGAAGCGGCCTCGACGAGGTCGGATATGGTCACGAGGAGCGGCGACATGGAGAGTGCCTTTGCGCCGAGACTCGCGACGAGGGTCTGGATCATGACCGTGTTGACATCCGAGAGCGGTGTTCCGAAAAAGTTCTTGCGGACGATGTCTGAAAACGCGTCCTGAAGGTCAGCGGTTATCGGGACATCAGTCCTGCAGGCCTTGCTTTTCAGGATGCCGGTTGAGGTGAGCAGAACAATCATTGCCATCTTCGGACTTACGGGCACCATTTCAATGTTCTTTATGAAAGCGTGCTCATCTGAAGGTGTCGTGGAGATTGCCGCGAAGTTCGTGAAGTCCACGAGAGCCTCGCCCGCAGCCTGGAGCAGCTGTTCCGGGTCGCCCGACCTGTAATCAAGTCCGGACTCTATGCGCCTGCGCTCATTCTCCTCAAGTTCCGCGGGCTTCATGAGGTTGTCGACATAGTAGCGATAACCCGCCTGCGTGGGAACACGTCCTGCCGAGGTATGGGGCTGGGTTATAAAGCCCTGTGCCGTAAGCTCGGCCATCTCGTTGCGGATGGTGGCAGATGACACATCAAGACCGGCTATACTCTGCAAGGCCTTGGAACCTACGGGTTCCCCGGTCTCTATGTACTGTTCAACAATAGCCGCCAGAATCTTTTGGCGTCTCTGTGGAAGCATCCATTACCACCCCGAGTGATAAATTTTAGCACTCATTAATTCCGAGTGCTAATTTCATATATAATGTACCACCCGAAATGCCCAATGTCAACACATTTTTTAAAAAAATTAGCACTCCTTTCCGGAGTGCTGATTTTACTGGCTTCTTTTGGAGAAAACAAGTTCTTCCCCGGCGATTGTAATAAGGTCGGCGGAGCTGAGCTCATAGGTTCTGCCCGGCTCGACGGGCTGGCCGTTGAGGAGCGTCCCGCTCCGTGAATTCAGGTCGGCCAGGTAATATTTTCCCCGGGCAAGAGTTATACTCGCGTGCTCCGCCTCCATCTCCCCGTCGCCGGGGAAGGCAATACTGCAGCGACTCTCGTCGCTGCCGATTATGTCCGGTCCGAACATGAGCGGATACTCCGCTCCCGTGCTTCGGACCGCAATCACAAATATGCCTTCAGGCAAAACGGCCTCCCTCTCGAAATCAAAGATGTCATCTCCCTTTCCGGCAAAAAGGCTCTCTTTCAGTTTCCTGAACGCCTGCCCCTTCTCCCTGCTTTTCTTCTCCGGTTTTTCCTTCTTCTCCTTTTTCTCCTTCTTCTTTTTCTCTTTCTTTACCTTGGGTTTTTGCATTTCCTCCTCGCCTTCAGGTCTCGCCCTTCCCGCCATTTCTTTTATTACATTAACAATACAGCTCTCAAACTCAAACAGGCTGTGAGACTCAAAATGCGAGTGGCTCGTCGGCACGACCGGCAGCACGAGCGCGCCCTCCTCGGGATTGACAAAAGCAAAAGCGAAGTTGAGGATGACCTCCCCTCTCGGAATCATATAGCTGTCAGTCCTCTTTATTATCTTTTCATACTGTTTTACAAAGAACCCCGCATTGAGCAGATTGTAGTCCTCCCGGAACATTTCAAGATACTCCCTGAGCGGAACCAGGTTTGAGACGGGTATTAATATATTATTATTTTCCATACCTATTGGTATAACGCCCTCAATCTCATTCTCCCGCAGCATTGACCGGGTGAATTCATCAATCTTTTCAAAGGGTTCGGGCTCGTATACGAGCATATTGATATTTGACAATTCCCTGCTGAACATATTAAACCTCCGTTATTTCATTTTATCTTTCAGTTCTTTTATACCGCGCGCGGCGTATTTGCGCGCGGTGTCCGGCGACTTGCCGAGGCGGCCGCCCACCTCCGCGTAGGGCTGATTGTACCCGTAGCGGCAGATTGCGGCGACGGCGTGGTGAAGCGGGATTGACCGCAGGGCCTCGTCGAGTTCCTTCCCCAGCTCCTCACGCAGGAACAGGGACTCTACCGATTCCGGCCCGTCCTCGCCGGGCACGACGGTCTTCTCCTCGGCGCGTACATCCCGTGCCAGCTCCCGCTTCATCTTCGCCGCGACAATGGCATTGGTTCGGAAAAGAAAAGCCGAGAGTCTTCCATCGTTATCAAAGCTTACGCCCCGGAGCATCTTCTCATAGAGGCAGAGAAAAGTCTCCTGGACACAGTCCTCCGCCAGGTGCTCATCTTCAAGCCGGTTCTTTGCATCGAAGACGAGCGCCTGTCTGTATTTCCTGTAAATCTCCTCCAAGGGCACCACCTCTTTTCAAGGGTTTCCCACTATCTTAAAACAATTTTTCCGAAAAATCTCGATTTAGGTATGAATGGTCGATTTTCGCGTATGAGCGGTATGCTATCTCGATTTTTTGTGTCGGAAATTTGCATTATTGCGGGCATATTCTTATGCTTTAAATATCCTTTCCGGGAGGGGGAACGTGTAAATCACATCGAAAAGGAGAAGTGATATGTTGAGAGTATGTATATTCTCTGAGAACAGGAAGATGGAAGCGGGGCTTCGGAAAATCGTTCAAAGCTATATCTACGAGAACCTGATTTCCGTGGATATAAAAGTTTTCAGGGACATAAAAATGCTTTTGAAAAGTGATATCTCTGATGCTATACTGTTTATCAATGACAGTGAAGAAAGAAGTGCCGTGAAGACGGCGCAGATTCTGCGCGAACACGACCACAGCGAAAAGATTGTCATAATCACCGACAGCATTGACCACGTCTATGATGCGTTTAAGGTGGACGCCTTCCGCGTCATACGCATGCCTGTTGCAAAGGCAGACATTTTCGAAGCCATAAACAGCTTCTGGAAAATGAAATTTTCGAAGAAGGTCATCCTCGTCAAGAACGGCGCCCAGCGCATAACCCTTTCAGCGAGTGACATTATCTATGTAATGTCAATGAACAGAGACACGGTAATCGTCACGAAGACGGAGAATATCAACACCACTGTTTCCCTGTTCCAGGTGGCAGCACAGCTGCCCGATGAGACTTTCTTCACCTGTCACAGATCGTACATCATAAACCTCATGAACATCCGCACCGTAACCACGGGGATAACTTCGGTGCGCATGTCAAATGGCGACGAGATCCCTATCAGCAGACGCCGCAAGACCGAGTTTATGAATGCGCGTGAGGCATATATCGACAGGAACATCTACATCATCAATTAAACCGAGGTTTCGTTATGAATTATGAGGATGCAATCAATTACATAGAAGGCCGTGCCGTATTCGGTTCACGGCCCGGTTTCGAGCGCATAAACGCCCTGCTCGACGCACTCGGCCATCCGGAGAAAGGACCGAAATACATACACGTAGCCGGAACAAACGGCAAAGGTTCTGTCTGTACGGCAACGGCAAACATACTCACGGCAGCAGGATACAGGACAGGCCTTTTCACCTCTCCATTTGTATCTGACTTCCGTGAAAGAATACAGATTGATGGCGAATACATCGAAAAAGACGCGCTCTGCCGACTCACGGAACGTGTCAAAGCGATAGTCGACAAGCTCGACGCAAGCGGTAACTCGCCCACCGAGTTTGAGGTCATAACCGCAATTGCCTTTCTCTACTATCTCGAGAAGCAGTGTAGTGCAGTAGTCCTCGAAGTCGGCCTCGGCGGCCTGCTCGACTCCACAAACGTAATTGATACTCCTCTCGTCTCGGCGATTGTTTCGCTGTCATTTGACCATATGGGAGTTTTAGGCAACAGCATTGAGGAGATTGCCGCGCAAAAGGCAGGCATCATAAAGGAAGGCGGAATCACCATCTCTGCCCCTCATCAGCCGGAAGCGGCCCTGAAAGTCCTTGAAAGGACCGCAGAGGAGAAACACAATGAATTCATTGTCGCGAATCCCGACGAAATAGAGGTGCTTTCCGAAAGCATATTCGGAAAAGCAATCACATACAGAGGTCTCAATATGACCCTGCCCCTTGTAGGCCCTCACCAGACCGACAATCTCTCGGTCACATTCTCAATTGTGGACGTCCTGAGAAGACAGGGCTTTGAGATTTCCGACGAGGCCGTCTGCGCGGGCGTCGGAAAGACGACCCTGCCCGCGCGCACCGAAGTCCTCTCAAAAGACCCGCTTATCATCCTGGATGGCGGCCACAATGCCGACGGAGCAAGGGCATTGCAAAGAGTCCTCGAAAACTTTGTCCGGGAGGACAAGACTCTCGTCATCGGAGTCATGGCGGACAAGGAAGTCGACGAGGTCCTGGCACAGCTCGCGCCCCTTGCAAAGCGCGTAGTTACGACGACTCCGTCCAACGGAAGAGCCATGGCGGCAGAAGAACTTGCAGAGAGAGCAAAGCAGTTTTGTGGCGAAGTTGCCGTCGAACCGGATCCCTGTAAAGCATTTGACCTTGCCAGAAGCCTCTTAAAACCCGGCGAAGCCCTTATAGTATGCGGTTCTCTGTACCTCGCGGGTGATGTGAGAGAGCATATTATAGACTCATGCGGTTGACATAAATCCCATACGAGTTTATAATCTTCACATCTTCAGGGCGGGGTGCAATTCCCCACCGGCGGTTACAGTCCGCGCGCCTTACGGCATGAACCGGTGAAATTCCGGTACCGACGGTTAAAGTCCGGATGAAAGAAGATTGTCAATGACAACCTTGCGCCCTGCATTTGCAGGGCGCTTTTTTACCCCCGGAAGAAATCCAAGCGAAAGAAGAAAGAAAATGAAAAGCACAAGAAAAATGGCCTCAATTGCTGTGATGGCGGCAGTTGCGATGTTACTCCAGTTCATCGAGTTCTCCATCCCCATCATCCCCTCATTCATCAAACTCGATTTCTCGGATATTCCGGAACTCATCATCGCCTTTGCATACGGTCCGCTCTCAGGCTGCATTGTCTGCCTTCTGAAAAACCTTATCCACATGCCGCTTTCAGGCTCCGGATTCATAGGTGAGCTCTCAAACTTCCTGCTCGGATGCTGCTTCGTGGTACCCGCAGGCCTCATCTACAAGAAGAACAAGACCAAGAAGGGCGCCCTCATAGGTTCCCTAACAGGTGCCGTAGTCATGGGCATCTGCAGCTTCCCGCTCAACTACTTCCTCATCTATCCGCTGTACATGAACGTACTCGGTTTCCCGTATGAGGCAATAGTCGGCATGTATCAGGCAATTCTTCCGGCAGCTGACACTCTCGTAAAAGGTCTTTTGATTTTCAACGTACCGTTCACCATCGTGAAAGGTCTCATCTGCGCTGCTGTGACATTCCTTATCTACAAGCGCCTCTCACCCATTCTCAAAAAGAGTTGACAACGGACCGCTTCAGTTATAGAATACTTACGAATTGAATATTACTTATCAAGAGTGACGTAAGGGACAGGCCCATTGACGTCCGGCAACCTGGGGAAACTTAAGGTGCCAAATCCTGCGGTGCAAACCGAAAGATAAGGTTTTTAAAGCCCTTCGGTGCGCCGAAGGGCTCTTGTTTTGGAGGGCATTATGAACCATTTCTTTACATCTGAATCTGTCACAAAAGGTCATCCCGACAAAGTCTGTGACCAGATAAGTGACGCCATCCTTGACGCAATGCTCAAAGAGGACAAAAACGCACGTGTCGCATGCGAGACAACCGCATGTGCCAACAAGGTCATGATCATGGGTGAGATCACAACCACCGCAAAGGCTGACCTTGAAAAGATTGCCAGAGAGACCATACTCAGCATCGGCTACAACAAGGACGAGTATGACTTCAACGGCGAAAACTGCGACATTGAAATCAATATTAACAAACAGTCACCCGACATCGCCATGGGTGTTGACGCCTCCCTTGAAATCAAGGAAGGCGATGAGGACACATATAACTTAAACGGTGCCGGTGACCAGGGTATAATGTTCGGCTATGCCTGTGACGAGACACCCGAGCTCATGCCCCTTCCCATCTCTCTCGCCCACAAACTCGCAAAACGTCTTCAGGACGTGCGTGAGGACGGCACACTTCCCTACCTCCGTCCGGACGGCAAGACACAGGTCACAATCGAGTATGACGAGGACAACAACCCCGTACGCGTCGAGGCCATAGTCATCTCCTCACAGCACGATGACAACATCCCCATTGAGAAGATAAGAAAAGACCTCATAGACGAGGTCATCAAAAAGGTCATCCCGGACAAGTTCCTCGATGACAAGATAAAGCTCTACATCAACCCGACAGGCCGTTTCGTAATCGGCGGCCCCGCCGGAGACTCCGGCCTCACGGGCCGCAAGATAATCGTCGACACCTACGGCGGCTACGCCCGTCACGGCGGCGGCTGTTTCTCCGGCAAGGATCCGACGAAGGTCGACCGCAGCGCGACATACGCCGCCCGCTGGGTTGCGAAGAACATCGTGGCCGCCGGCCTCGCCAGGCGCTGTGAGATTCAGCTCTCATACGCCATAGGTGTCGCCCACCCCATCTCAATCTTTGTCGAGACCTTCGGCACTGAGACGGTTGAAAACGCAAAGATAGTAAAGGCCGTAAAGAAGGTATTTGACCTCCGCCCGGCAGCCATCATAGACACACTCGACCTGAGAAGACCCATCTACAAGGACCTTGCAGCACTCGGCCATATGGGACGTGAAGACCTGGATGTTCCCTGGGAGAAGACAGACAAGGTCGAGGCACTCAAGGAGGCAATATGAGACACATCACGTACGAAACCGAGGGCACCTGCTCCGTACTCATCGACTTCGACATAGACGATGACAACACCATCCACAACATAGAATACACAGGCGGCTGTAACGGCAACCTGAAAGCCATATCAAGAGCAGTTGACGGCAAGACCGCAGACGAGATCTACGACCTCTTCCACGGCATAACCTGCGGCTGGAAACCCACCTCCTGCTCCGACCAGCTTGCAAACGCCGTAATGGAAGCAGTAAAATAAAACAAAAAGGACTGACGATAAACGTCAGTCCTTTTGTTTTTTTGCAATAGAAAAAGGGCCCCGCCCTCCGCTATGCAGCAGCAGCCAAAACCCTTATCTACACATATGATAACACAAAATAAGTAAAAGTCAATTCATTTTGAATACTTCAACAGTTCACCATTTTTCTTGATAATATAAAGCCTTTTAAACTTTGCAATCCTATGGAATCTGTTTTCCAGATCATTAATGCTCTTCTGCTCCGATACTCTAATATGTCTGAGATCAAAGATAATACTGTTTGACTGTTTCAAGGCTTTTCTCAAATTATTCTCAATTGTTCTGTCGCTACTGCCTGTAGGACATTTAATCTCCCACTCAACACCATCCATCAAAATATCCGGGCTTTTGATATTATTAATCTTACTTGGGGCGATAAAAACAACTTCTTTCCCCATATCAGCAAAGTATCTTGCTGTTTCAAATTCAAATTTTTCAGGTGGCGATTTAAGTGCCGAAATATATACTCTTCCGCTCATGTGACAATTCTATATCAAAATCTCCATTGCAACAATAGTTTCGCCTCATTTTCTACACCCTTAACCGTTCATACGGAAAACCCTACCATTCATACCTGAAAACAGCCGTTTTTTAACACCAAAATAGCAAATTGCACAAAAAACTCGGGAGCGCTGAGCTCCCGAGTTCATATCATTTGGTTTTAACGTATTGCAATATCTTATCAGGTGTTTCAACCATGCACATGGGGCCAAAGGGTTCGATTTCTTCTCGTTTGCGGAAACCCCAGAGAACGGAAATACAGTCGAGTTTTGAGTTTTCGGCTGTTTTCAGGTCAACTTCCGAATCGCCGATGTAGACGGTTGTTTCGGGGTCGGCTCCAAGGAGGTCCATTGCCTTCCACACCATGTCTGGCGCCGGTTTTCTGGGGAGATCGTCTGTTACGCCGAGAGCAATGTCGACTTTGAAGAAATTGTCGTTGAGCGTTTTGACTGCATAGTCGATCTTGTTCGAGACTATGGCCTGCTTTACGCCCATTTCCCTGAGTTTGTTTACGGTGTCGGTTACACCTTCGTAGGGTCTGGTGTTGTCCAGGCTGTGGTCGATGTAGTACTCGTTGAAATAGTCGTATGAGAGGTCATAGTTCGGGTTATTCCTGCCGTCGGGTATGGAGAGCTCCATCAGACGCTTTACGCCGTTGCCGACGAAGGTTCTTATTTCCTCCAGGCTGTGTGTCGCATAACCGAGTTTTTCACATGAGTAATTGACGGCATTTTTGAGGTCCTCAAGCGTGTTGAGCAGAGTGCCGTCAAGGTCCCAGATTATCGTATCGTACTGTCTCATACTTTTGAGCTGAACTCCTTGAGAAGTCTGTATTTCTCGGTGTAGAGAGCCTGTGAGTAGTCAACCCAGTACTGGTGCGGGTGCTCGAAACGGAGACACTCATCCCAGAGTGTATCAAGCTGAGCCTTGCAGTATTCCTGGATTTCCTTCGCGCTGCGCTCTTCGACTATGCACTCACCGTGTCTGAAGATCTGTACAAGAAGAGGCTTCGCCTCATAGTTTGTGATTTCCTTCTGCTTCCAGGTGAAATTCGGGTCAAAGAGAAGATAAGGCTTGGACTCGTCAATCTTCTCGCCGGCTATTGTAAGGACGTCAGCCTCAGCCTTGCCCGTGGCCTTGTCATAGAAACGGTAGACTTCCTTGTTGCAGGGAGTCGTAATCTTTGAGACGTTCTCGGAAATCTTGATTTTCGGTATAACCTTGCCGTCTTCCTCAACCGCGACGAGCTTGTACACGCCGTCGAGTACGGGATGCGAGGAGCTGGTGATGAGTCTCTCGCCTACGCCGAAGGAGTCAACCTTCGCGCCCTGAAGGAGCATATCACGGATGATGTATTCATCAAGTGAGTTGGATGCGCAGATACCGCAGTCAGGGAAACCTGCCTCGTCGAGCATCTGGCGGGCCTTCTTGGAGAGGTATGTAATGTCGCCGCTGTCAATGCGGATACCCTTCGGACGGAAGCCCGCGGGTACGACAACCTCATTGAAGACCTTGATGGCATTCGGAATACCGGACTTGATTACGTTGTATGTGTCGACAAGCAGTGTGCAGTTGTCGGGATATGTCTCGGCATATGCCTTGAAGGCATCGTACTCGGAGTCAAAGAGCTGCACCCAGCTGTGGGCCATTGTGCCAAGGGCCGGGATTTCGTAGTCGCGGCCGTCGATCGTGCAGGCCGTGCCGATGCAGCCGCCGATATACGCGGCGCGGGCTCCGAAGATGGCGGCCTGCGAGGACTGCGCGCGGCGTGAGCCGAACTCCATTACGCCGCGGCCCTCGGCCGCACGTACAACCCTGTTCGCCTTGGTGGCGATAAGGCTCTGATGATTTATGATGAGGAGGACCATGGTCTCAAGAAACTGCGCCTGAATCATGGGTCCGCGGACCTTTATAATCGGCTCACCCGGGAATACGGGGGTGCCTTCGGGTATGGCCCATACATCGCACTCAAACCTGAAGTTCTTAAGATACGTAAGGAAGTCCTCATTGAAGCCGCGGGTGCGGAGATACGCGATATCCTCATCCGTGAACTTAAGTTTCTTCATATAGTCGATTACCTGCTCGACACCGCACATGATGACGAAACCGCCCTTGTCCGGGATGGTGCGGTAGAACATGTCGAAGTAACCGATTTTTTCACCCAGGCCATGCTCGAAATAACCGTTCGCCATGGTCAGCTCATAGAAGTCCGTGAGCATGGTGAGATTAAGTTTGCTGTCATAGTACTCTTTCATGATAAAACCTCCACAGCAAAAAAGTTAAAACAATTTTATCACTTAAATAATATATATTCAAGGAACGTTGATTTATTTTCTGTTTTGGAATATAATATTTTCCATAATGGAAATATAGGGGTGTTTTATTTGAGAATCAGAGAACAGCTGCGGGGAGACAAGAACATCTCCGGAGCGAGAATTGAAGCAATCAGAAAAGAGAAAGGCATAAAGCAGGTCGAGATGATTGAGTCCCTGGCCCTTCAGGGCGTTGATATCACGAGCTCCGGCCTTTCAAAAATCGAGGGGCAGCACAGAGGCATCAACGACTATGAGCTGCTCGCGATAGCAAATACACTTGACGTCTCAATAGACGAACTCCTGGGAAGGTAATTATGAAAACTCTCTTTAAACTCTTCTTTTCCTTCTTCCGGATAGGCCTCTTTACCATAGGCGGCGGCTATGCCATGCTGCCCCTCATGGAGAAGGAAGCAGTAGACAACAACCACTGGGTCACAAAGGAAGAGATGCTGGACATCTATACCATGAGCCAGTGTACTCCGGGTGTCATCGCGGTCAACACGGCCACATTCATAGGAAGAAAGGAAAAAGGCGTACTCGGTGCCGCCTTTGCAACCCTTGGCGTAGTCGCGCCGAGCCTTATAATCATCACGCTGATTGCGACTCTTTTTAAAAACTATGCTGAAAACCCCTATGTCATAAGGGCTCTTGTCGGTGTGCGCTGTGCCGTCGCGGCTCTCATCCTGACATCCACATACAGACTTATAGTGAAGGCCGTAAAGAGCCCCATACAGATAGGCATACTGATCGCCGGTTTTATAACCGTCGCATTCCTCGGTTCCTCCCCCGTTGCCGTCATAATCGTTGCCGGCATACTGGGACTCTTCCTCTTCGATGCAAGACCGAAGGAAAAGGAGGTAAAGAATGATGAATAAGATCCTCCTTATGTGCTTAAACTTCTTCAGGACCGGTCTCTTCGCCGTAGGCGGAGGTCTCGCGACACTGCCCTTCCTTCACAAGATAGCCGAAGTTCATCCCGACTGGTTCACTGTCGACGACCTCACCACCATGGTGGCCGTCGCGGAGTCCACTCCGGGCCCCATAGGCGTAAACGTCGCGACCTATGCCGGCGTAAAATCGCTAGGGATTTTCGGAGGTATAGTCACAACCCTCTCGCTCATTCTGCCGTCATTCCTGTGTATTCTCATAATTTACAGCTTCTGGCAGAAGTACAAGGAGAACGACAGGGTTCAGAAGACTTTTGCGGCTCTGCGTCCCGCAGGCCTCGGTCTCATCCTCTCCGCCTGCTTCACGGTCTTTATGAGCGCTGTCTTCCCGGAGACGGGTTTCAACTGGCACTGCCTGCTGCTCTTTGCAGTATTCTTCATACTGTTGCAGCTTCCGAAGATCAAAAAGATTCACCCGATATTCTTTATAATACTCGCTGCCGTAATAGGCATTGTAATACCTCTTTAAGGACTAAGTATGTACGAAAACGAAGAAAACTTAAGGCCCGAGCGGGCGATTCTGTGCTCCGTGGACACCGGCGAATTTGATGCCGAGGTGTCCATAGAGGAGCTTCGCGAGCTCGCAAAAACAGCGGGCGCGGAGGTCATCGCGACTGTTATACAGGCGCGGCCCGCTCCCGACGCGGCCCTCTTTTTAGGCCCGGGAAAACTCGATGAGATCAAGGACTTCTATCAATACGAGAACATAGACGTCCTGATTTTCGACGACGAGCTCTCCCCCTCACAGCAGAGAAACATAGAAAAGTATACCAAGTTCAAAGTAATTGACAGAACTACTCTCATACTCGATATCTTCGCCCAGCATGCGAAGTCAAAGGAAGGCAAGCTCCAGGTGGAGCTCGCCCAGCTTCAGTACATGCTGCCGCGCCTTGGCGGACAGGGCGCCGAGCTCTCAAGGCTCGGCGGCGGTATAGGCACGCGCGGCCCCGGTGAATCCAAACTCGAGTCGGACCGCCGTCATATCCACCGCAGAATAGACGCCATAAAGCGTGAACTGAAAGATGTGGAAAGGCGCAGGAACTACCAGCGTACAAGGAGAAAAAAGGACGGTGTCCAGACCGTCGTAATCGTAGGTTACACAAACGCCGGCAAGTCCACCCTGATGAACCATCTGACTCAGGCGGGTGTCCTTGCCGAGAACAAACTCTTTGCCACACTCGACCCGAAAAGTCAGGCACTCACTCTTCCCTCAGGCAGGGAGGTAATGCTCATAGACACAGTCGGTCTGGTCCGCAGGCTTCCGCACAATCTGGTTGAAGCCTTCAAGTCCACGCTTGAAGAGACCGCCTCCGCCGATGTTATCTTAAATGTCTGCGACGCGTCAGACCCGTGCTCTGCAGAGCACCTGACCGTGACGCGTGACCTGCTTCTCGAACTCGGCGCCGGCGACAGACCCACTGTCAATGTCATGAACAAGTGTGACCTCATCTACAACTTAAACGACGTGCCCACCATAGGCAATACAGTCTATATCTCCGCCCTGCGCGGCAACGGCATAGAGAAACTCCTAAGAGCCATCGAGGACGCCTTGCCGAAGGACAGGGAGCGCCACACCTACCTCTTCCCGTATGACACCCTCAAAGAAGCGAACATGGTGCGAGAGGACGGCAAGGTCTACAGTGAGAAGTATGAAGATCAGGGCCTCCTGATAGATGCCGAATGCAGTATAAAATGCGTGAATAAACTTAGGGAGTTCATCCATGAAAATAACTGAGTACACATTTGAGTCAAAGGAAGTTAAGAGGGACTATGTCTTTGCCGTCATGTCCGACCTCCATAACAGGCCGTACGATGAGGCGCTGAAACTTACCGAAGAAATAAAACCTGACGCGATATTCGTCGTCGGGGACGTTGTCGACCGCCACAGGAAATGGCACGACAAAGCCATATCCTTCCTTGAGGAGTGCGTAAAAATCGCTCCGACCTTCTTCTCTTACGGAAACCACGAGATTTCATATCCGATACTCTCGGCAAAAGAAATAATCGATACAGGTGTTACGCTTCTTGACAATTCATGGTCACTCTTTAAAGGGGACATAATCATAGGCGGCAGGACACCGCGCACTGAAACCGACTGGCTGCGCGATTTTGAAGACAACAATCAGTTCTCGATACTTCTTAACCATTGCCCCGAGCACTACGGCAAATACCTAAAGGACAGCCATCCCGAAATTGATCTCATAATCTCGGGCCACGCGCACGGTGGCCAGATAAGGATAAAAAACCGAGGGCTGTTCTCACCCGGGCAGGGCATATTCCCGAAGTACACCAAAGGTTTCTACGACAACCGTCTTCTCGTCACAACCGGACTTGCCAACACGGGAGGACCTATTCCGCGCATAAACAACGAAACCGAAGTGGTAAAACTGAACATAAAAAAACAGGCCTGATTCTAATCAGGCCTGTTTTTTATTCTCATAGTATGACTTCAGCCATTTGTCGTTGCTTCTGCCGTAGATTCGTGTGGTCTCGGCGATTCTTTCGGTCAGCTTCTTCGTAATCTGCTTATCCGTCATACGCCACTGCCAGTTCCCTCCGACAGTGCCCGGTGTATTCATACGGGCCTCAGCACCGAGTTCCAGGAAGTCCTGCATCTGGGCTATGAAGAGCGATGCGACAGAGCTCATGCCGCCGCGTATCATGCCCCACGCTAGGCCCTCTTCCTTATTGAGTCCGAGGTACTGCTGCGCGAATTTCAGATCCGCCTTCTTCGTCTCATCCTTCCACGCCATGATTGTTGTGTTGTCATGTGTACCTATGTAGCATACACAGTTCTCATCATATGTGTGAGGGAGATAGTTTGAAGGTTCGCGTGAATCAAACGCGAACTGAAGAATCTTCATTCCGGGGAAAGTTGATTCTCTCAGGAGATCCCTGACATCGTCGGTCAGGAAGCCCAGATCCTCCGCGATGAACTGAATGTTCCAGAACCAGTTCTTCAGAGTGCCTACGAGGTCCATTCCGGGGCCTTTGACCCAACGGCCGTCCTTGGCCGTCTCAGCGTCAAAGGGCACTGCCCAGTAGGCTTCAAAGCCTCTGAAATGGTCAATACGGATTACGTCATAGAGGCGCTGCGCGCCCTCTATGCGGCGTATCCACCAGCCGTATCCGTCCGACTTCATGAAGTCCCAGTCATAGAGGGGGTTGCCCCAGAGCTGTCCGTCCTTCGAGAAATAGTCGGGCGGCACGCCTGACACCTCTTTCGGACAGTTCTTCTCATCGAGCAAAAACTGCTTCGGATCCGCCCAGACATCGGCAGAGTCCAAAGCAACATAGATAGGTATGTCACCTATTATGCCTATCCCGGCCTCTTTGGCATAGGCCCTCAGCGCGTCCCACTGCTTAAAGAAAAGATATTGAACATATTCGTAGAAGAATACATCGTCCTTCAGTTCTTCGCTGTAACGCGCAACCGCCTCGGGCCTGTGAAGACGTATGTCCTCATCATCCCACTCGAGCCATGACTTCATGCCGTTTTTGTTCTTCACGGCCATATAGAGCGCGTAGTCAGCGAGCCAGCACTTGTTCTCTTCGCAGAACTTTTTAAATCCCTCGTCCTCCGGACCCTTTGAGTTTCCGACAGCTTTTCTCAAAATAGCGAATCTGTTTTCATAGATTTTAGCGTAGTCAACCCTGGTCTCATCAGTACCGAAGTCTATGCCTTTAAGGTCGCTCTTCTGAAGAAGACCGTCTTCAACAAGCATATCGAGATCGACAAAATACGGATTTCCGGCAAATGTCGAGAAACTCTGGTACGGCGAGTCGCCGTAACTCGTGGGTCCGAGCGGCAGCATCTGCCACCAGGACTGGTTTGCATCGCTGAGAAAATCAACAAAATCGTAAGCGGCTTTACCCAATGTGCCTATGCCGTACGGTGACGGCAGCGAGGACACCGGCATAAGAATACCGCTGCTTCTTTTAATCATATAATTAGCCCTTTACGTATAAAATATCATCAGAATGCTTTTTTAAGTTTCATCACATTCTGATTGTCCTTGTACTCGTACTCCGCCTCATCGACAAGCTTCTTTGTCATCAGGATTCCGAGACCGCCTATCGGCCTGTCCTCAGCAGATGCGGTTATGTCGGGATCCTCTCTCTCAAGGGGATTGTACGGTTTTCCGCTATCGGAAATGGTGACTGTGCCCACCTTGTTTTCCTTATCGATATCGACCTTTACCGTTGCGGGGCCGGTATCGGGCTTGTAGGCGTAGTGAGCTACATTTATGTATATTTCCTCAACGGCAATGGCAAGTTCCGTGATCACCTTCGGGGAGGCACCGGCCTCCTCAAATTTCGCGCTGACATAATCAAGGATTTTGTCAAGGTTAGAATCGTTTGCTTCAGTTTTAATACCCATATCTGACCCACCATTATATTCAAGACAAAGCATGGTTATATCGTCGAACTGTTCTGCGCCGTCGGCGAACTCTTCCACCGCAGCTCTGACGGCCTGTGTGAGTTGCTCCGGTGTGCAGTCCTTATTGCTGTTTAAAACTGCAAGGGCCCGTTCAAGATCGAACTGTTCATCCTTCTTGTTCGTACTCTCCGGCACACCGTCGGTGTAGAGGAAGAGCTTCGAGCCCGGTTTAAGCTGCATCTCATAATCCGTATATTTTACTCCGGACATACCGCCGATGACAAAGCTGTGCTTGTCCTTGAAAATCTGAAAATCTCCGTTTTCATCGGTGATTATCGGATATTCATGTCCGGCGTTGGCCGCGATTATTTTACCGGTTGAAATCTCAAGTATTCCGACCCAGACGGTGACAAACATCTCCTCACGGTTGTACTCACAAATGGCGTTGTTCGTATCCATGAGTATCTGCGCCGGAGTCTTGCCGCCCTGCGCATTTTCCGCAATTACGATTTCAGTGACCATCATAAACAGCGCAGCAGGAACACCCTTGCCGGAGACGTCCGCGATTGTCAGGCAGAGATGGTCGTCATCGATGAGGAAGAAGTTGTAGAAGTCTCCTCCGACCTCCTTCGCGGGGTCCATTGAACCGTAGATTTCAAACTCATGTCTGTCGGGATATGCCGGATAAATGCTGGGAAGCATATCCGCCTGGATTCGTGTGGCAAGCGAGAGTTCCGCGTTGATACGCTCACTCTCAGCCGTCATATCCTTGATATTTGCGATGTATGAGTCCATCTCTTTGGCGAGACTGAAGACATTCGATGAAAGCTCGCCTATCTCATTGTGGACCTTTATTGATTTCAGGTCCTCTTCCACTGAGGCACTGTCCTTTGTGGCCATATAGGTCTTGATGTTTTTCTGAATTACCTTCAGAGGACGGACAACAAAGAAAAGTACAACGACAAGCAGTATCGCGAGAAGAATCATCAGATAAAGCAGTGCAACTATTGTTCCGTTTCTCGTCTGTACGTCAATTGATTTGTTTATGTCGGAGAGGTTATATGTAAGACCTACAAAAAGATCCTGTCCGGCCACCTTGGTGATAAACTCATAGTAGTCGACATAGTCGCCCGCAGGTGCCAGATGTCTCGTATATTTTGAGGCCTGAATCATTGCCTCCTGCTGACTCTCCGAAACCGTAACGGACTTTCCGAGGAAATAGACTTCACCGTAATTCGTACCTCGTTTGGCTCCCTCATCTGCGGCGCTTAAAAGGAAGAACTGTCCGTCATGGGCTTCATTTGATATGACACAGAAGACAAATTCCGGGCCGTATGAGCGTTTTATCTCATTAAGGCGTGTTATGAGCCAGGAGTATGTAATCTCGGCATAAAGCTTTTTATCCTCATCAGAGAGAGAGGCTATGTCCTCTGCGGTCGCGTATTTCATATTAAAGCCCGGATTGTGCTCTAAAAACAGTTCAGTCTTCTCCCTTGTTTTCGTGTTGCCGGTGTAATCCACATCATACTCAATATCAAGAATGTCTGCATTCGTATACCAGTAGTTGAGAAGCCAGTAATATGCGGGGTACTCCTTAATTGCATAAATAACATCTGCCGAGACCTGGTCCGCGCTCTGCTCAACCATCTGTCTGACAGAATCCTCGGATCTGTTATGCTGAGACACATAAGTGATGACTCCCGTCACGGCCATGCCGAGCAGGAAGAGCAGAGTTATCTGAGTTATGAGTCCTAGTTTTTTACTGTAATTTTCCATGGTTTATCCTTATAAAAACAAAAGCTCAGCTTTATATTGCAAGCTGAGCTTCGTGTCTGTTACATGAGTTTCTTCTGCATCTCGTCAGGATCGGTTGCGTAAAGAAGAGCGTTCTTTCTCGCGATACGGCCTGAGGTATAGAGCTCAGCGAGACAGTCATCCATTGTCTGCATGCCCTTCTTCTTACCGGACTGCATGTTTGAAGGAATGAGATAGTTCTTACCTTCACGGATGAGGTTACGGATAGCGGAGTCTGCAAGCATTACTTCGAATGCCGCAACACGTCCGGTACCGTCTATTGTCGGGACGAGTCTCTGTGAAATGACAGCCTCGAGAACCATTGAGAGCTGGACTTTGA
>Ga0310697_10002165_pt1 | contig 21356 bp, 16 predicted proteins | sample 172DNAGHGlowgp2_FD_203883 | JGI IMG/M metagenome (GOLD analysis project Ga0310697, IMG submission 203883) | Sheep rumen microbial communities from Palmerston North, Manawatu-Wanganui, New Zealand - 1728 DNA GHGlow gp2 (v2) (version 2) | ecosystem: Host-associated > Mammals > Digestive system >... | reverse complement strand
TACCCCACACCTTTACATTTGGCTTAACTACTTAACTACTGCCTACTGTCTACTTAAATTCCCCCTCCCCATAATAAACCCCTCACTCTCCACGTTATATACTCAATGAAACCCATCCTCCACCCCCTGGCCCTCCTGTTCGCCGCCCTCCTCGTCTGCGGCTGCGCCACACGTCCCCCGGCGCCCTCCCCGGCGTCGGCCTCCGCACCGGTCCTCCGCCCCGAGCGCGGCCAGGTCTGGCAGCTCGTCGCCCTCCGCGGACGCGACGTGAGCCGCTCCTCGGCACCCGTCACCCTCGAGTTCACACCCGACGCCTTCTCCCTCAAAGGCCACGCACAGTGCAACGACTACTATGCCGACTGCCGCATGCGCTGGCTGCGCTCCGACCCCGACGGAGACCGCTACTCCTTGTCCGTCAGCGCCCTCGTGGGCGGCAAGGTGATGTGCCCCGAGCCGGCCATGAATGCCGACAGCCGCTACCTCGCCCTCCTGGCCAAGGCCGACGAAATGCTCCTCTCCGCCTACACGCTCGTCCTCTACAGCCGTGGCCGCGAGGTCTTGAAATTCGAACTGCTATGAAACTGATGAAACTCTCCTTCCGACGGCTCACCCTCTGCCTCACACCACGCCTCCTCCATCGCCTCAAAGGGCGTATGCGCTGGGTCCGGGCGGCGGGCTGTGTCGTCAGCGACCCCGAGGGCAACCTCCTCCTCATCCGCCGCAACGGCCGCTGGGACCTCCCCAAGGGCAAGGTCGAGGCCGGCGAAACCCTCTGCCAGGCCGCCCTCCGCGAAACCCTCGAGGAGACGGGCATCCACGTCCACCTCGCCGGCCCCCGTCCCGCTCCGCTGAAAACCTACCACATCTACAACCTCTACGGCGGCTGGCACCTGAAGCAGACCTCCTGGTTCGCAGCCCGCTGCGCCGGCGTCAAGCCCCTCGGCCAGGCCCAGCAGGAAGAGGGCATCACCGGCGTCGTCTGGGTCAGCCCCGACGAGTGGCGCCGACGCCTCCGCCGCTCCTACGGCACCATGCGTATCCTGAGCCGCTCACGTCTCGCTGACGGTGCCTGAGCCCCGCCGCCGAAAAAAAACATGCCCCGCCGCGCAATAAACCCGCGCCCGGCGGCGTTAGGTGTTGTATGATGAAAGCAAATTCGATACTGACCCTTCTGGCTGCCGCCGCCGTGGCTGTGGCCTGCAATGCCAAGACGCAGCAGTTCAGCGCCGCCGACGGCTCTGTCACCGCCGTCTACAACGAGCGTTCCCACCAGTGGGCCATCTCCGGCCCCGACGGTCGCGAGGTGGTGCCCGACTACGACTCCATGCGCGTCACCGAGGTGAGCGCCGACGGCCACCCCGTGACGGTCGTCTACTATAAAGGCAACCGTCAGCACTGGCTCCAGTACTACAGCACCATGCAGCTGCGCAGCGAGGGCGAGATGGTCGACGGCCGCCGCCATGGCCGCTGGGTCTTCTACCACTCCAACGGCAACATCCAGAGCGAGTGCACCTACGTCGACGGCCGTGAGGAAGGCCCCTACCGCGTCTACCGCGAAAACGGCGTGCCCTACTATGTCGGCCAGTACACCGCCGGCCAGCGCTCCGGCACTTGGGAGGTCTACGACGCCGACGGTCAGATAGTCGAAAAACGCGAATTCTGATGGTTGACCTCGGCCTCGAACTCTATCGTGCCGTGGGCGCCGAAGCCGACCGCCTGGGCCTGGAAGCCTATGCCGTCGGTGGCGTCGTCCGCGACTTCTTCCTCGGCCGCCCCTGCACCGACATCGACTTCGTCTGCCTCCGCCGCGACCCCGTCGTCGACGCGCCCGCCGGCGAAAGCCCCACGATAGGCATCGAGCTCGCTCATGCTGCCCACCGCGCCATCGGCGGCAGCAAGGTCTCCGTCTTCCGCAATTTCGGCACCGCCTCCTTCCGCACCCCAGACGGCCTCGAACTCGAGTTCGTCGGCGCTCGCCGCGAGAGCTACAGCCACGACAGCCGCAAGCCCGTCGTCGAAGACGGCACCCTCGACGACGACCAGCGTCGTCGCGACTTCACGGTCAACGCCCTCGCCGTCTGCCTCAACGCCGGTCGCTACGGCGAACTCGTCGACCCCTTCGGCGGCATCCGCGACCTGCGCGACGGTCTCCTCCGCACTCCCCTCGACCCCGACGTCACCTTCAGCGACGACCCCCTCCGCATGATGCGCGCCGTACGCTTCGCCGCACAGCTCGGCTTCCGCATCGTCGACGACACCTTCGACGCCATCGCCCGCAACGCCGCCCGCCTGAAGATCGTCTCCGCCGAGCGCATTGCCGTCGAGCTGAACAAGATAATGCTCTCGCCCAATCCCTCCCTCGGCCTCAAGCTGATGCTCAAAAGCGGCCTCATGCAGCAGGTCATGCCCGAGGTCGCCGCACTCTACGGCGTCGAAGTCGTCGAAGGCCGCGGCCACAAGGACGTCTTCTTCCACACCATGCAGGTGCTCGACAACCTCGTCGCCTCCGAGAAAGCCCGAGAAGAGCAAAATCCCACCACCGACTCCACCCCTCACCTTTCACCTTCCACCTCCCTCTGGCTCCGCTGGGCTGCCCTGCTCCACGATGTGGGCAAACCCGGCGTGAAGCGCTACGACCCACGCCAGGGATGGACCTTCCACGGCCACGAAGCCCGCGGCGCACACATGGTGAAGCGCATCTTCCAGCGCCTCCGCCTGCCGCTCGGCCCCGAGATGAAATATGTCGAGAAGCTCGTCATGCTCCACATGCGTCCCATCGTCCTCGCCGAGGACGAGGTGACCGACTCCGCCGTCCGCCGACTCCTCTTCGAGGCCGGCGACGACATCGACGACCTCATGCTCCTCTGCAACGCCGACATCACCACCCGCAACGAGGACAAGCAGCGCCGCCACCGCGCCAACTTCGAACTCGTCAAGCGCAAGCTCGTCGAACTCGAGGAGCGCGACCGCATCCGCAACTTCCAGCCGCCCGTCAGCGGTCAGGACATCATGGACACCTTCGGCATCGGCCCCTGCCGCGAGATAGGCACCATCAAGGACGCCATCAAGGACGCCATCCTCGACGGCCGCATCCCCAACTCCCGCGACGCCGCCTGGCAGATGATGCTCGACCTCGCCCGCCCCCTCGGCCTGACCCCCGTTAAATAAGCTCCCATAAAACCCCCGTAGAGGTTTCATCACAATAGCCCCTGCACGATTATTATAGACAAAACCCCGTAGGGGTTTCATATCAATAGCCTCCGCATGATTATTATAGACAAAAACCCCGTAGGGGTTTCATCTCAATAGCCTCCGCATGATTATTATAGACAAAAACCCCGTAGGGGTTTCATATCAATAGCCCCCGCCGACCACCCCCACACACAAAAAAAACTTCGTAGAAAAAAACCGTAGCGTTTATCAACTCTCCTGCCGCCTTACATACTCATACACCAACCTCGCCTTGGCGGGCCCTATAGCCGCCGTCAGGTCGTCGAGGGTCTGCAGCTGTATCTGCTTCACCGACCCGAAGCGTAGCAGCAGCTCGTGGGCCGTGTGCTCCCCGATACCGGGTATGTCGGTCAGCGTCGTCCGGAAGGTCTCTTTCGACCGTTTGTCTTTGTGGAAGGTGATGGCGAAGCGGTGCACCTCGTTCTGTATCTGCTCCAGCAGGTGGAAGACCGGGTCCGTGGGCTTCATCTGCACCACCCTCACCTCCGTGCCGTAGCCCTTCCCGTCGGCCGCCTTCGCGAAACAGAGCAGCTCGTTGGTGCGGTGGCGGTCGTCTTTCGCCAGGCCCGCTATCGGAAGCACTATCTTCAGCCGGTCTAAAACCTCGCGGGCCATGTGCATCTGCCCTTCGCCGCCGTCCACGATGAGCAGGTCGGGCATCGCGCCACCCTCCTCGGCCAGTCGTCGGTAGCGTCGCTCCACCACCTCGGCCATCGAGCCATAGTCATCGTTCATCCTGTGCCCACCAGCCCCATTGTCTCGTCGTCTCGTCGTCTCGTCGTCTCGAAGTCTCGTCGTCTCGACGTCCCCCCTAATATTGAACTTGCGGTATTCCTTCCGGTTGGGCTTGCCGCCCGTGAAGCGCACCATCCCGGCCACAGCGTAGGCCCCCTGTATGTGCGAGTTGTCGAAGCATTCTATCTCCATCGGCAGCCGCGGCAGACCCAGCGCCTGCTGCAGCCGCTCCAGCAGCCTCACCGCTTGCGGCGCCGCGTCGCCTTGTGTCAGCGCGCGCTGGTGGCGACACTGCTTCTGGTAGCTCTCCACGTTGCGCAGCGACAGCTCGAGCAGCTTCCGTCGGTCGCCACGCGGCTCCGCGGTCTGTCGCAGGTAGTCGGCCGGCAGCTCCGGCACCTCGAAGGGCACTATCACCTCGCTGGCGCTGCTCCCCGTCTGCTCGTGCAGCGCCGGAATCACGGTCGAGAGTATCTCGGCGTCGCTCTCGTCGAGCTGCTTCTTTATCTCGTGGTTGATGCTGTATATTATCGCGCCGTGCTTGATGCGCATGAAGTTGACGTAGGCGTAGTGCTCGTCGCTTATGATGCTCACCGTGTCCACGTCCCGCACGTTGGTGTCCACCACCGTCGAGCGGCTCTGGTACTCCTCGAGCAGCCTCAGCTTTCTCTTCACTGCCTCGGCCTCCTCGAAGCGCATCTCGCCCGCCAAAGCGTACATCTGGCTCTTCATCTGCTCCAGTATCTCCCCGAAGTCCCCTTTCAGTATGCGGCGTATGTCCTCGATGGTGGCCATGTAGTCCTCGCGGCTCTGAAGCCCGGCGCACGGCGCTCCGCACAGCCCTATCTGGTGTTTCATGCACGGCCGCTTGCCCATGTGGTCGCAGGTCCGGTATTGGAACAGTTGTCGTATGATGTCCTGCAGCTCCCTCAGTATGCGCCCGTTGGGGTAGGGTCCGAAGTACTGTCCCTTCGTCGTGTGCCGTCGGGTGTAGAGCAGCCGCGGAAACGGCTCCTCCGTGAGGCACAGGTAGGGGTAGGTCTTGTCGTCCTTCAGCATCGAGTTGTAGCGCGGCTGGTAGCGCTTGATGAGGCTGTTCTCCAGCAGCAGCGCGTCGACCTCCGTCGCGACCACCGTCACGCGGATGTCGCGCACCGACCGCACAAGCATCTTTATCTTCGGACTCTTGTCGTCGTAGTGCGAGAAGTAGCTCGACACGCGACGCTGCAGGTTGCGCGCCTTGCCTACATAGATTACCTTCCCCTCGCCGTCCAGGTGCTGGTACACGCCCGGACTCTCAGGTATGGTCTTCAGCCGCAGTGCTATGCGGTCGATGTTGGGATTGATGCTGCTGTCAATCAATGTCGTAGTCCACTTTCGTCCTCTCGATGTACACGCCTATGCTGTGCACCCCTTCCAGGTCGTACTGGCTTGTAGCCTGGCCCACCTCGAGGCGGTAGCGGCCGCTCTTGTTGAAGCTGAAGAAGCTGCGTATACGTTGCCCCACAGTCCTCCGTCCGCCCTCGGCGGCCTCGCCGCGCCAGCGGCCGTTCTCCTGCAGGTAAATCGTCGCGTAGAACATGCGCCGTTCTCCGTCAGGGCTGTACAGGTTCACCGTCAGCGGCACGTTCGTGTAGCGGTAGTGCGCCGTGTCTACACTCACCGTGAAGTCGATGTTGAAGTAGTCCTCGGCGTTGGCTATGTCCACCTCGAAGACCTCGGGGGTGAACCGGTTCCACACGTCGGCGTTGAATGTGCGTTCCTCGTCCACTATGGTGTTGCTCGTGCACCCTGCCGCAAGCAGGGCGGCCATCACGAGGGGTAGTATCTGTCGTCTCATCTTGATAATCTTGTTGTTTCTTGTCTACTTGGTTCGGCCGCAGAGGTGCTCCATGATCTGCACGGCGTTGGTGGCCGCCCCTTTGCGGATGTTGTCGGCCACTATCCAAAGGTTCAGGCTCCGCGGCTGCGACGGGTCGCGCCGTACACGTCCCACCCACACCTCGTCGCGGTGGTGCGACAGGATGGGCATCGGGTAGCGGTTCTGCGCCGGCTCGTCGTAGAGTATCACGCCTGGCGTCGAGCCTATCAGCCTCCGCACCTCCTCCAGGTCGTAGTCTCGCCGCAACTCCACGTTGACGGCTTCGCTGTGTCCGCCCACCACCGGCACCCTCACCACCGTGGCCGTGATGGCTATCTCCGGATCCGCGTATATCTTGCGCGTCTCGTCGATGAGCTTCTGCTCCTCCGTTGTGTAGCCGTCCGGCTGGAAGTCGCCCCCGTGGGGGAACAGGTTGCGGTGTATGGGGTTGGGGTAAGCCGGCTCGGCCGGCGTCTCGCCGCGCTCCTCGCTCTCGAGCTGCCGCACGGCGCGTATGCCGGTCCCGGTGATGCTCTGGTAGGTGGCTATCACGAGCCGCCGCAGGCCGTATTCTCTTTCGAGGGCCGACAGGGCAAGCACCATCTGTATCGTCGAGCAGTTGGGGTTGGCTATGATGCGGTCCTCGGGGCGCACGGCACCTATGTTGACCTCCGGCACCACCAGCGGCACCTCAGGGTCCTTGCGCCAGGCCGAACTGTTGTCCACCACCGTGGTCCCCACGGCCGCGAAGAGCGGCGCATATTGGCGCGACACCTCGGCTCCAGCCGAGAAGAGGGCGTAGTCGGGTCGCGCCGCTATCGCGGCGTCCACGCTGACCACTGTCAGCTGCCGGCCTGCGAAGTCGAGCGTGCTCCCCACGCTCTTCGCCGACGCCGCGGCTATCACCTCCTCGGTGCCGAAGCCCCGTTCGTCCAACACTCGGAGCATCTCGCGCCCTACAAGGCCCGTCGCTCCCACTACTGCTATTTTCATCGTCTTTTGCTTTGTTGTTGTGGCTTTATCGTATCAGGGTGACCGTCCCTTTCTTCACTCTTATCTTGTCGGTCTGGAACCGGTCGGTGTAGCGTATCAGGTAGACGTAGGCGTCCTGCGGGCACAGCGTGCCGTCGCTGCGGCGGCCGTCCCACGTGCAGTCCTCGCCCTCGCACTGGTACACCAGCTCGCCCCTCCGGTTGTAGATGTACATCTCCTGCACCTTGGTGTTCACGCTCCTGCTACCGAACTTGTTGTTGCGGTCCGGGTCCGACGGCGTGAAGGCGTTCGGCAGCCACATGGTCTCCTTGAAGAACGGCAGCTGCAGCAGCGCCGTGTCCACACACCCGTAGGGGCTGTAGGCTATCAGGTTGATGTTCGCGGTGTCGATGTCGGCCTCCGGGTCTAAGGTGTACACGACGTCCCGGCTCTCCTCCCTGCGCCCGTCGGGCAGCAGCCACAGTCGCCTGTCGTTGCCGATGCTGATGTCCATCAGGTTCACGCTCAGGTGGTCGTAGTCGAAGAAGTCCAGGTCGCTCTTGATGCGCGGCGTCAAGGCGTGCAGCGTGAACTGCAGGTGTCGTATGTTGTCGCAGCCGTACTGGTTCTGCTCGTGCACCGTGTCCGTGGCAAAGGTCGACGAGTTCGTCCGGTTGTAGGTCACGCCGTTCCTCGGCCACGTGTATGGCTCGCACCGCGTCACCGTGTCCACTACGTGGTCTACACCGAACACCGTCAGGTTCAGCCGCATGACACTGTCGCACCCAGCCGTCGACGTCAGCGTCACCGCCGGCTCCCTCGTCGTCGCGTAGTAGTTCTGTCCGTCCACGTCCCACCGGAACACCTCGCCCTGGCAGATGCCCGTGTCCACCGTGATGTCGAAGTTCGGATACACCAGCACTAACAAGCTGTCGTAGTTGTTGCATCCGCTCGTGAACCGCACCGACGAGAAGAGGTATATCGTGTCTATCTTGTTCTCCGGCATCGTGTCGTAGCGGTCGTCGGGCCGCAGCGTGACCGACGTCGAGTCGGCGTTGAACTGCACCATCGCTGCCGGCAAATCCTGTTGCTCTCCGTTGTATATGCGCTTCACGCGCCAGTTGATGTTCCTCGGCGTCTGTATCTCTGTGTACCTCAGCGGGCATTCTGTCGTGCTCCCCTGGCACACTGCGAAGGTGTGCGACCCGTTGGCCTGCCGCGTGCCGCTGATGGCGTCTATCCGCAGGCTCTTCGACGTGTCTACGCCTATGAAGATGGTGTCGTGAAGCCAGTAGTATTTCGACCCCGAGTTGTAGTGTATCGACAGCATGTACCGTGTCGGCACCGTCGGCCTCACCCACGCATTGAGCGTTGGATAGACGCCTGGATAGTTTTCTGTAAGGCAGTAACCGTCTGGGTCTCCGATGGTCGTGGAGAGTTCTGCCGAGTCCCCGTCGTCCAACAGGCGGTACCATTTCATGCTGGCCGTAGGTGAGCCCTGCGGTGTGAAGCGGAACGAGATGGTGTCCAACGCCTCGTCGGTTAGAGTGTTGGCGCTGTGGCCGTTGGGTAGCACGGGCCAGAAGGCTGCCGGCTTGCCGTTGATGTCGTTGCTTCCGTTGGGTGCAGTGTGGTCGTCGTTCTGCACTTGAGGGTTTCCAGTGGCGTTCTGTATGCCTATCAAGGCATATTCGCACCAGCCGCAACTATAATTGCTTTTGCGGCGACGTTTGACATGCACCTCCACGATATTTGACCCTTCGTAGCACACTATCTGGTAGGTCTGCCGGTTGGTTAGGTTGGCGCTTTCATCATACCATGGCATTTCATTGTTCGACAGTATCAGCTTGCGGCAGGGCGCTTCGCCTATTATGCCGTACCATACTCCCTGATTTCCGGTGACTGACCCACCACCTGGGTCGGTGTCTTGGTAGATGCCGTATATGGCATCGCGATACCATGAGGTTTCTTCGTCCATGGGATTTATGGCAGAAGATGCTGGTGATGAGGGCCAAGGTATTGGTGGGGTGGTATTAAAGTGGCAGAAGCCCGAAATATTCCCGCTTGCGAAGGACATAATGCCGTTCGTAGAGGGTACGAAACTTTGCTTTCTGATGCCGAAAAAGTAGAAGTGAAGGTCATTCGGTATTTGGACTCTGCTCATCCATGCGTCGTCGGTGGATGCAGGCACGTGTACACGGACCGACGACGAAAAGCCCTCCTGATCGGGGTCTAACCAGTACGAAGGGTCGGGCGGGTTGTACGGCACTCGCTCCACTAAGTATGTCCCGTTGAACATCTGCACCGGTATGTACGGGTGCGCCGTCAGGTGTATCTGGCTCACGTCGCACGACGTCACCGTGTCCCATCCCTGGGCTACGTAGCGCGCCGTCCCCACGTGGTCGTACTTCTGCTCAATCAGGGCCTCGGGGCACGGGCTCGCCGCCGAGTCGTTGTAGGGACTCTGCGCCGCAGCGGCCACCGGCGCCAGCGCAAGCAGGGCGGCCGCCATCCTTCGTAAAAGACTTTTCTGTATCATACTCTCTTGTGTTTTGTTTATTCTTCGTTATCGTATCAGGGTTACTGTCCCCTTCTTGGTCTTGGTCTTCCTCGGTTCCGTGATGTCGGCGTACCGTATCACGTACACGTACACCCCCTGCTCGCAGAGCCGCCCCTCGAGGTCGCGCCCGTCCCAGCGGCTCTCGGCCCCTCGTCCGCCGTACACCATCTGCCCCAGCCGGTTGTAGACGTACATCTCTAACTGCGTCACTCCCTTGCCCACCGGTCCGAAGAAGCGGTTGTCGTCAAGCCGGTCGGGAGTGAAGATGTTGGGCACCCACAGGGTCGCCCGCCGGAAGCCTATGGTCCGTGCGGCCGTGTCGCTGCAGCCGTAGGGGCTGTACGCCACCAGACGCACCTCCGCGCTGTCGCTCTCGAGGGGTATGGTGTATTCCGTCGTGGCGTCGGTCCGTATCCGTCCGTCGGGCAGCAGCCATCGCCGCCCGTTGCTCCCCATGCTCTCGTCCCGGAGGGTGACTGTCGTATTGTCGTAGTCGAAATAGTCTCTGTCGCTCCCTATCCGCGCCTCCACCGGGGCATAGGTGAAGGCCAGGTGCAGCACGCTGTCGCACCCGTAGCGGCTCGTCACCACCACCGTGTCCCTCTCCCGGCTCCCGTCGTTGCTGGCGCTGTAGGTGCGCCCGTCAACCCACGTGTAGGGCTGGCACGACGTATGCGGCACCATGGTGTGGGCCACATCGTGCACCGTCAGGTGCAGGTGTATCGTGCTGTCGCACTCCGTCACCGCGTTGTACTTCACCGCCGGCGCCGTCGTGCTCTCCTGGTAGCGCTGCCCGTTGGCGGCCCATGTGAAGGTGTCACCCCGGCAGATGTCTACCTGCATCACCCTGTCATAGCTCGGCACCATCCGCAGCGCGAAGGTGTCCCTGCTGTGGCAGCCGTTGGCAAAGTAGACCTTGCTCTCCACTATCAGGGTGTCTATCCTCGCGTCGTAAGCCTCTAACGGCTCCAATGTCGGCCGCAGGACGTGGCCCTCCTCGCCGATGGCGTAGAGGCTGTCGGCCAGGGGCAGGGCAACGCCCCACTCCATCCGCCGCACCTTCCAGCTGATGCTGTCGGCCACCAGCGGGTCTTCGTACCGTATCCTGACCTCGGCGTCGCTCCCGCGGCAGACATCCATGGTCCGCTCCTCGCCCACCGTGGTCCGGTCGCCGCATCGCCCCTCCAACCTGAAGTCCGACGTCGTGTCTATCCCTATGTGGATGGTGTCGGACAGGACATAGGTCGTGTCGTCGGCGGTCTGGAATATAAGGGTGGCCACGTAGCGGCTCGGCCGTGTCGGTTTCACTATGGCCTGCGTGAGGGTCGGGTGCTCCGCATAGGTGTTGGCCGGTATGACGTAGCCGTTGCTGTCGCCCTGCATCGTGCCGAGCTGCACGGCACTGCCGTCGTCGCCCACACGGTACCACTGGCACGTGCTCACCGACCGCCCGCTCGGCACAAACCGGTAGGCCACCGAGTCGAGCGCCGTGCTGAAAAGGTTCTTGCCGTCCGGACAGAAATATGCCGGCGACCCCGCCACCACCTCGTGGTTCGGGGCCCTGTTGTCTATGCTGTCCGGCTCCTGCGGCAGCCCCGTGGCGTTCTGTAGCCCTATGATGCCCGCCCCGTTCTGCCAGTCCGGGTTCACCCCCCTCCGCTTCACATGCACCTCCACAATGTTCGACCCCTCGTAGCACACTATCTGGTATGTGCACCTGTTGTCCAGGTTCTGGCTCCCCTTGTAGGTCGGTATCCCGTTCCACGAGCAGATAATCTTACGGCAGGGCCGCTCGCCTTGGATACCGTAGTAGATGCCCTGGTGCCCGCTGAGGTACGACCCCAACGGGTGCGTGTCCTCGTAGATGCCGTATATCGCGTCCCGCATCCGCGCCAACGGCACACTCCCGTTGGCGCCCTCCGGCATCGTGGGCGCACCGCTCGTCCCGTCGGGCCACGGCAGCGGCGCCCCGTACTTCCACGGGCACCCGTACCCTCCGCCGAACTGGTCGGTGGCGAAGGTAATCATCCCGTTGGCTCCCAGCCGGAAACTGCTCTTCCTGATGCCGAAAAAGAAGAAGTTGAACGGTATCGCCGTCGCCTGCAGCGCAAAGTCGTCGTCCGTCCCCACGGGCATCCGCGTGCCCTGCGCAAAGGTCGGGTCGGCAGGAGCATAGGGTATCTCCTCCACGATATACGTCCCGTCGAAGAAGGTCACCGGCATGTAAGGCTCCGTGCTGAGCGTTAGGCTCCTGTGCTGGCACGTGACGGCCGTGTCCCATCCGTGCGCCCTGTACGTCCGCAGCGGCACGTGGTCGTACTTCTGCTCTATCAGCAGCTCCGGACACGGACTACCCGTCGTCTGGCCGCGTCCCGCGACCGGACAGCACATCATGACGAGCATCGTCAACAGTAGCCTGTATTTCTTGTCGTTGCACATGGAGCCGATGACAACTTCAATCTGCAAATATACGCCTTTTTTTACAATCGTAACTAAAAAATCACCCCCGCCAAATCAGACGTATTCCATCTGTCAACTATATGGACGCTCAAAACACCGAAATGTTACATCCCTCCCCCTCTGGGTCCCCTCTGGGTCCCCTCTGGGTCCCCTCTACCCCCTCTCTACCCTCTCTCCACCCCAATTTTCAATTTCCTCTACCCCCTCCCTGGGTAATGGCAAGCTCCCCTCAGTCCAATTTTCAATTTTCAATTGTCAATTCTTAATTTTCAATTTTCAATTTTCAATTCTCAATTCTCAACTCCCTAAATTGCCCTATGGTACGCCGCCGCGTTGCGGTTGTGCTCGCCCAGGGTGGCCGCAAAGCGGTGCGTGCCGTTCAGCTCCGGCGAAGCACAGAAATACAGATACTTAGTCTCCGGCGCCTTCAGCACGGCCTCTATGGTCGCCTTCGAAGGCAGGCAGATCGGCGCCGGCGGAAGACCCGCGTGCAGGTACGTGTTGAACGGGCTCTCCTCCGCCAGGTGCCGGTTCAGTATCCGCCTCAGCCCGAAGTCACCCACGGCGTACTTCACCGTCGGGTCGGCCTGCAGCGGCATCCCTATCCGCAACCGGTTCAGGTACACGCTGGCTATCAGCGGCTTCTCCGGCCCGTAGTTCGTCTCCTCCTCCACAATCGACGCCAAAATCACCACGTCCCTGAAATCCCTGACGCCCTGCATCTCCTTGAAATCCTTCCCCTTCCTGTATCTCTCATACTCCCTCATCATCCTCTCTTCCAGCTGCTTGGGGCTGACGGTCCAGTACACCTCGTACGTATCCGGCAGCACCGTGTGGAAGTTGTCCAGCCCGAAGTCGAAGTCGTCGTGCATCAGCTTGCTGTTCAGGTATTCGTTGAGCTGCTCCGGCAGCCGGAACTTGCCGATAGTGAGCCTCATAGGGTCCTGCTGTCCGTTGCGCAGCTTGCGCACCAGCGTCAGCATGCGCGTGTGCGGCCCCACTACGTAGCTCCCGGCCCTCACGTCGCGGTCGAGCCCGAGCGCCCGCGCCATGAGGCCGAACGCCGTGCGTCCGCGCAGCACCCCTCTGGCTTCCAGGCTGTCGCAGAGGGCAGGGTAGGGGGTACCCTCGGGCACGTCGACGCGCACCTCCGCCCCGTTGGCCGTCGGCTGGCGCAGCCCTGCGACGCCCGCCGCAGCTCCCGCCACTACGGCTATCGCTATGACTGCCAGCGCTATGCCGGCAGTTTTCTTTGTCTTGTGTCGTCTCGATGAGCCTGTGCTCCCCACTCCCGCATTCTCACAATCCCCCATTCCCACATTCTCCTTTTTGCTATCAGTATTCTTCATAGTATCAGTTGCATACGTATTGTGTCGACGTACTCTCCGTCCTTCTCGACCCACTCCCTGAAGCGGCCGCACTCCGTGTAGCCCGCCTTGCGGAACAGGGCCTCCGACGCGCCGTTGTCGGCCGCGATGTCGGCATATATTTGGTGCAGGTGGAACGTCTCGGACGCCATGCCCCGCAGGGCCTCCAGCATCGCCAGCCCGTAGCCCTGCCGCCGGTAACCCGTGGCCACCACGACGCCAACCGCCGCCCGCCGGTTCAGCGGGTCGTAGGCGTAGAGGTCCACGCAGCCGTACGGCACCGCATAGAGCCGCAATGACCCCGACCCCAGCACCGCCCCCTCCTCTGCCGCCAACTGTATCGATTTATATCCAGCTTTCAATTTTCAACTATCAACGTTCAACTTTTCACCTATATCCCCACCCATAACCCATAACCTATAACCCATAACCCATAACCAATAACCTATAACCCATAACCCATAACCCAAAACCAATAACCTATAACCCATAACCCATAACCCATAACCCATAACCCATAACCAATAACCCATAACCAATAACCCATAACCCTTTAACTCATAACTCTTAACTCTTAACTCTAACTGATTTTCCCCCACAGCATCTTGTTCTTCGAATGTTCTATGTGCTTCTGCAGCAGCGGATATCTCCCCAGCCCGGGGTCCGCCGCCAGCAGGTCGTGCACCGTGTCGCGCGTGGCTTGCACCAGCGGCTCGTCGTCGACTATCGACGCCAGCTTCAGGTCCAGCACCCCGCTCTGCTGCAGCCCCTGTATGTCGCCCGGCCCCCGCAGTCGCAGGTCGGCCTCGGCTATCCGGAAGCCGTCCGTCGTGCTGCACATCGTCCGTATCCGCTCCTGGCTCGAGTAGCTGAGCTGGTCCTTGGTCATGAGGATGCAGTAGCTCTGCCCCCCGCCACGCCCCACTCGCCCTCGCAGCTGGTGCAGCTGCGACAGGCCGAAGTGCTCCGCGTTCTCTATTATCATCACCGTCGCGTTCGGCACGTCCACACCAACCTCTATCACCGTCGTGGCCACCATGATGTGCGTCAGCCCACGCTTGAAGCGGTCCATCTCGAAAGCCTTCTCCTCCGCGCTGAGGCCCCCGTGCACCATCGACACATGGTACTGGGGCCGTGGGAAATAGCTCTGCACCATCTCCAGCCCGTCTTCCAGGTCCCGCAGGTCCGTCTTCTCGCTCTCGTGTATCAGGGGGTATACTATATATGCCTGTCTTCCAGCGTCTATCTGCTGCTTCAGAAAGCTGAACACCAGCGGCCTGCGCGGCTCCGTCCGGTGGTACGTCCTCACCGGCTGCCGCCCAGGCGGCAGTTCGTCGATGACCGAGCAGTCCAGGTCCCCGTACAGCGTCATGGCCAGCGTCCGCGGTATCGGCGTCGCCGTCATCACCAGCACGTGGGGCGCCGGCTCAGCCTTCGACCACAGCTTGCTCCGCTGCTCCACTCCGAACCGGTGCTGCTCGTCGATGACCACCAGCCCCAGGTCGTGGAACGTCACGTCGTCCTCTATCAGGGCGTGCGTCCCTATCACTATGTGCGTCGTCCCGTCGGCTATCCGGCTCTTCAGCTTCTTCTTCGCCCCGGCCTTCACCGACCCTATCAGCAGCTCCACCTCCACGTCGAGCCCTTCCAGCATGCTGCAGAAGGTGTTGTAGTGCTGCGTGGCCAGTATCTCCGTCGGCGCCATCAGGCAGGCCTGGCTGCCGTTGTCCACAGCCAGCAGCATGCACATCAAGGCCACCAGCGTCTTCCCGCTCCCCACGTCGCCCTGCAGCAGCCGGTTCATCTGCCGACCCGACCGCATGTCCTCCCGCACCTCGCGCACCACCCTCTTCTGCGCCCCTGTCAGGGCGAAGGGCAGCTTCTCGCTGTAGAACTTGTTGAAGGTGTCGCCCACCGTGCCGAACACACGCCCCCTCGACCTCAGCTGCCGCGCCGTACGCGCATATTGGTAGTCGAGCTGCAGGAAGAAGAGCTCCTCGAACTTCAGCCTCGTCCGTGCCGCGTCCAGCGCGGCCTGCGTCTCGGGGTAGTGTATGTTGCGCAGCGCCTCCGCACGCGTCGCGAGCCGGAAGCGCTTCATCACCTCCTCGGGCAGCGTCTCCTCGATGTCGTAGATGCAGCCCGTGAGGGTCTCCGTCAGCCGGGCCAGCGCTCGGCTACCCAGCCCGCTCTGTTTCATCTTGTCCGTCGTCGTGTACACCGGAAGGAACTTACCCCTCTCACCGTCTCTCTCTCCGCTGTCCACCTCCAGCTCCGGGTGCGACATCTGCCACTGCCCGTTGAACACCGTCGGCTTGCCCATCACCATGTAGCGCACCCCCGGCTTGAGCTTCTCCCTGACCCACTTCGTCCCCGCAAACCACACCAGCTGTATGTGCCCCGTGCCGTCGCTCAGGTCGCAGGTCAGGCGCTCGCGGTAGCGGCCCGTGCTCACCGTCTGCAGGTTGCTCAGCGTGCCCTCCAGCACCACATAGTTGCTCTCCGCCGTGAGCGACGCAATCGTGCTCGTCGTCGTGCGGTCTATGTATCTGAAGGGGAAGTATTCCAGCAGCTGCATCGCCGTGCGGATGCCCAGCTCCGTGGCCAGCACCTTCGCACGCGCCGGCCCCACGCCTTTGAGGTACACTATGTCGTCCGTGGCTTTCATGGCTGGCGGTGGCTGAGGCGTTCGCGTTCCAGGGTGCTGCTGATGTCGCGGTGCGCCGCGTCGGCCATCACCAGGAGGGTCTCTATCGTCGGGTCCTGGCGCCGGTTCACGCTCGCCACCAGCTGCTCGTATTCGAAGTCCGCCGCCGTCCGGATGCCCCTCACTATGCACTGCGCTCCCACCCGGTGGCACAGCTCCACGGTCATCCCGCTGTAGCTCGTTACCTCCACCGTCGGACAGTCGGCCAGCATCCGCCGTATGCGCTCCACCCTCTCGGCCACGCTGAACATGCCCCCGCCTTTTGCGGCTTTCTCGCTGTTCACTCCCACCGCCACCACCACCTTGTCAAACAGCGGCAGCACCCTCCTCAACACGGCCTCGTGGCCGGCGGTGAAGGGGTCGAACGATCCGGGAAAGAGGGCTGTGGCCATGGTCAGAATTGGTATATCAGTTTCACCGTCAGGCTGTGGTTGTAGCAGTCGTTGGTGTGTGTAATCCAGCGGTTGTGGCGGTCCCCGTTGGCGTCCACATAGTAGCCGTTGTATTTGTTGAAGACCCAGTCGCGCTTTATCGGCAGCAGCGAGTACTGCCAGCGTATGCTCATCTGCAGGCCTCGCCAGATGGTGAAGCGCAGGTCAGCCACCACCGAGAGGTCGCGGCTCAGGAAGGCCTTGTCGTTGGTGTCGGGCATGAAGCCCAGCGTGTCCACGTTGCCTACACGCCCGTTAGGCTGCTCTATCAGCCGGCCGTAGCTCAACCCCGCGCCGAAGAGCATCCCACCCCACGGGTCCTGCCAGTGCACCAGCAGCGGTATCTCCACATAGCTCGACCGCACGTTGAAGTAGTATAGCGAATAGCGGCGGTCTTTCGAACTGCGCGCGCCGCGATGGCTGAAGAGGGCTTCCACACTCAATCCCCACCGCCGGTTGGCGTCCAGGGCCGCTATCGCGCCCACCCCGCCGCTGTATCCCAGCTGCTTGAAGCCTTTCAGCTCGTCGCCCTCTATCTGGCTCACCGTCAGACCCGACGAGAGGAAGGCGTGTATCCTCTGCGCTTCGGCGCCGAGCGGCAATAGGGCTATCAGGACTATGGCTGTCAGATGTTTCATAGGTTACGTATGTTGCGCACAAGTATTTTGAAGTCTGTCGAGGTGCTGTAGTGGCGCATGTAGCGCAGGGTGAGCCGCTCTTTCAGCTCCTCCGTCGCCCCGGGCATGATGTCGGCCGGCGTGAAGACGCCCCGGTGGCCCGTATAGCCCACCCAGGTCAGCCGCCCCACCAGCACCACGAGGCAGTGGCTGAGGTAGGCCCTCTTCCGTCGCTGCCACCACACCAGGACCGGCGACAGCACCAGAAGCACCGCCGACGTCGCTATGTCGAAGGTCCGCTTCGTGCGACGGCAGGTGTCCGTGCTGATGGTGTCGAGGTCGGCAATGTACAGGTCGTCGGGCGAGAGGATGCTGTCGCTCCCTATGATGTAGTCGCCCTCCGACGGCGCTATGCGGTATTCCACACCAGTCGTGCGCAGCCCAGCCATCAGCTCTATGATGTGGCGCAGGTCCACGTCGCGCCCGCAGAAGATGACTTCGTCCGCATGCTCTATGCGTATCAGGTCCTGCAGGTGCCGCGGGTCCGTGTCGGCGGTGTATATCAGATGCCCCGTCGGCATGCCGAGCTGGGCGTAGAGCTGCCCTATACGCTCCGTCTCCTGCGGCTGTCCCACCACCACCGACGTCGCGTGTGTGCGTGTGTGTAGCGTGTATCCTTTTACCTTGCACAGGTCCAGCACCACCCTCACCAGCATCGTCGCCGCCAGCGTCCACGCCGACCCCAGCAGGACCAGCATGCGCGAATACCGCTGGCTCTCGTCGAGCAGCGAGTAGAAGGCCAGCAGGATGAGCATCCCCGTCCCTATGCCCCGGGCTATGCGCCCCAGCCGCACCGGCCGGTCGTAGCCGCCGTGTAGCCAGCTGCAGAGCATGAGCACCACGATGTAGAACGGTATCACGATCGTGGCGTATTCCGGTGGGTAGTAGTCGTGCCCCACCCCCTTGGCGCTCTCCCACAGCTCCTTCAGCAGCAGGAAGCCGCCGTAGCTCAGCACGAAGTCCGCCAGCGGCACCGCCACACGCTGCGCCGCCCTGCTCAGCCACGCCAGCACGGCGCGCAGCCAGATGGCGCAGTGCAGCAGCAGGTTGAAGGTCTTGGCCCCGCGGCCGCTGAAGTAGCGCTGCACGAAGATCGACATCGCGTTGTAGAAGGTGTACACGTAGTTCATCGACCCCTTGCGCGTGCTCTCTCCCTTGTAGTGTATGATGTGGGTGGTGGGCATGTAGTAGTTCTTCCACCCTGCCAGCCGTATGCGCCACGAGTAGTCTATGTCCTCGCCGTACATGAAGTAGCTCTCGTCGAGCCCCCCGATCTGGTCGTACACCTCGCGCCGCAGCATGAGGAAAGCTCCCGGCATGATCTCTATCTCGTTCACCTCGTCGTCGCTCAGGTGGCCCATATAGTAGGCCGCTATGCGGCGGTTGTGCGGGAAGAGGTGTATCAGGCCGCTGATTTTGTAGAACGACGTCTCCGGCGTGGGGAAGCCACGCTTGCTCTCTTTCAGGTAGCGCCCTTTGCCGTCGACCATCTTCACCGTCAGGCCCCCGCAGTCCCCATGCGCCGCCATGAAGTCGGCGCACCGCACAAGCGTGTCGGGCTCCACCACGGTGTCCGGGTTGAGCAGGAGCAGCAGCTGCCCGCCGTCTGTCGCCGGTCGGCCGGCGGCTATGCCCCGCAGGGCCTGGTTGTTGGCCTTGGCAAAGCCCGCGTTGTCGTGGTTGGCAATCACGTGCACCTCGGGATAGTCGCGTCTCACCATCTCCACACTCCCGTCCACCGAGTCGTTGTCCACAACCCACACGTCCAGCTCCATCGTGCTCCCGTCGGCCAGCTGCCGCTCCGAGCCGAACACGGACGCCAGGCACTGCTTCAGGAAGTACTTGACGTTATAGTTTACTATGACTACAGAGACAACCATCCGCTCCTTCTCACACTCACTTCTTACGGCTCTTCTTCTTGGCCGATTTGTCTATGATGGACATCGCCGTGCCGAGGTCGAGCTTCAGGGGGTCTATGTCCTTGCCGAGGCGGTAGTTCTCGCCCCTGTAGGTCAGGTAGGGCCCGAACTTGCCGATGTTGGCCACCACGGCGTCGCCGTCCTGCTGCCCGATCTCGTGCGGATAGACCTTCTTCAGCTCCTCTTTCTGCTGCTCGGCCTCGCGCTTGATGCGTATGATGTCGATGGCCCGCTCGAGCGGCACCTCATACGGGTCGTCGTTCTTGCCGAGCGAGTAGAACTTGCCGTTGTGGCGCACGTAAGGTCCGAACTTGCCGATGCTCACCGTGACCTCTTTGTCCTCGAACATGCCCAGCGTCCGCGGCAGCGCAAACAGGCCCAGGGCCTCCTCGAGGGTGATGGTCTCTATGCTCTGACCCTTCTTCATGCTCGCAAAGCGCGGCTTCTCGTCGCTGTTCGTCTCGCCGATCTGCACCAGCGTGCCGTAGCGGCCTATCTTGGCGTACACGTTCTTCCCGCTCGCCGGGTCGACGCCGAGCAGCCGGCTGCCCGTGGTGCGCTGCGAGGTCTGCTGCGTCTGGCGTATGTTCTTGTGGAACGGCACATAGAAGCTGTTGATCACCTTGTGCCAGTCCTTCTTGCCGGCGGCTATCTCGTCGAAGTCCTTCTCCACCGTGGCCGTGAAGTTGTAGTCCAGAATGTCGGTGAAGTGGTCCATCAGGAAGTTGTTCACCACACATCCGATGTCGGTCGGGAAGAGCTTGTTCTTCTCCACCATGCCGTGCTCCGTCCGTTCGGTCTGGCGCACCTGCCCGCCCTTGAGGGTGAACACCGTGCAGTGGCGCGGCTCGGCCTCGCGGTCCTCTTTGATGATGTACTCGCGCTTCAGGATGGTGCTGATGGTGGGGGCGTAGGTCGACGGACGGCCGATGCCGAGGTCCTCGAGCTTCTTCACCAGGCTCGCCTCGGTGTAGCGCGGCGGATGCTGGGTGTAGTGCTGCGCGGCCTCGCAGTCGTCAAGGCTCAGGCGGGTCCCTTCGGGCAGGTGCGGCAACATGCGCACCGTCTGGCTGTCGTCCTCCTCGTCGCTGCTCTCCATGTATACCTTCAGGAAGCCGTCGAACTTCACCTGCTCGCCGCTGCACTGGAACACCATGCGCTCTTTCTCGGCGCTCTGCGGCTCCCAGTCTATCTCTATCTCCGTCTTCTCTATCTCGGCGTCGGCCATCTGGCTGGCCACAGTCCGCTTCCAGATGAGCTCGTAGAGGCGGCGCTGCGCGTTCTCGGCGTTGATGGTCTGCGCCGTGAGGTCCGTGGGACGTATGGCCTCGTGGGCCTCCTGCGCACCCTTGGTCTTGGTCTGGTAGTGGCGGGTCTTGACATATTCGGCACCGTACTGCGCCGCTATCTCCTGCTTCGCCATCCCTAAGGCCAGCTGGCTGAGGTTCACACTGTCGGTACGCATATACGTGATGTATCCGCTCTCGTACAGCTGCTGCGCCACTTGCATTGTGCGCGCCACGCTGAAGCCCAGCTTCCTGCTGGCCTCCTGCTGCAGGGTGCTCGTCGTGAAGGGCGGCGCCGGACTGCGTCGGGCGGGTCTGTTCTCTATCTTCGCTATGCGGAAGCCGCTCCCCTCCGAGAGGCTCTTCAGGAAAGCCTCCGCTTCGGCGGCCGTGTCGAAGTGGCGGTTCAGCTCCGCGGCCAGTATCTTGTCCGAGTCGATGGGGTGGAAGTGGGCCGTCACTCGGAAGTAGGGCTTGCTCTCGAAGCGCTTGATTTCCTCTTCGCGCTCCACTATCAGCCTCACTGCCACACTCTGCACTCGCCCGGCACTCAGCGCCGGCTTGATCTTGCTCCACAGTATGGGGCTGATCTCGTAGCCAACCAGGCGGTCCAGCACGCGACGCGCCTGCTGCGCGTCGACCAGGTTCATGTCGATATGGCGCGGATTCTCGATGGCATGCAGTATGGCCGTCTTGGTAATCTCGTTGAAGACTATACGCTGCGTCGTCGCGGGGTCGAGCTTCAACGTCTCTTGCAGATGCCATGCTATGGCTTCTCCCTCGCGGTCCTCATCGGACGCCAGCCACACCTGGTCGGCTTCCTTCACGGCTTTCTTCAGCTCGCTCACCAGCGCCTTCTTGTCGTCGCTGATCTGGTACTGCGGTTCGTAGTTGTTGTCCACGTCGATGCTCATCTCTTTCTTCGCAAGGTCGCGGATGTGACCGTAGCTCGAGCGCACGGTGTAGTCCTTGCCAAGGAACTTCTCGATGGTCTTGGCTTTGGCCGGCGACTCGACAATTACAAGGTTTTTCATATCGTTGTTTTATTGTTTTTTTTCACTCTTGTGACCCCCCTAAAACGTAAATATATACTATTTATTGTCTCCACCCTAATTTTTTTCACCACCCTCTCTACCCCCGCTGGGGGGGC
>Ga0310697_10002164_pt1 | contig 21360 bp, 21 predicted proteins | sample 172DNAGHGlowgp2_FD_203883 | JGI IMG/M metagenome (GOLD analysis project Ga0310697, IMG submission 203883) | Sheep rumen microbial communities from Palmerston North, Manawatu-Wanganui, New Zealand - 1728 DNA GHGlow gp2 (v2) (version 2) | ecosystem: Host-associated > Mammals > Digestive system >... | reverse complement strand
CCGCCCCGGGTCAATAAGGTATAAGGTCCCTAAAGTCCTTAAAGACCTTTACAACAACTAACGACTAGTGACTAACGACTAAAAACTAACAACTATGACTGAGCAGATTTTAAAACAAGAGGTAATGATCGACGGGCAACAAGTGCTGAGCATCGCCACGCCCGACATTGTGAGCAACCATGTCGCCGAGAGTGCGCCCCACACCCCGCGCACTGTTGAGGTGGACCCCATGAAGCTGCAGGTGATGCAGAATGCAGTCGCCAAGATTGAGAAGGCCTTCGGCACCTGTGCCATCATGCGCATGAACGACGAGAGCGTCGAGGACGTCGATGTCATCCCCACCGGTTCCATCGGGCTGGACCGTGCCCTGGGCGTGGGTGGCTATCCCCGCGGACGCATCGTCGAGATTTACGGCCCAGAGTCGTCGGGCAAGACCACGCTGGCGCTGCACGCCATCGCCCAGGCGCAGCAGATGGGTGGCATCGCCGCCTATATTGACGCCGAGCATGCCTTTGACCGCTCCTATGCCGAGGCGGTCGGTGTGAACACGCGCAACCTGTGGATCTCGCAACCCGACAACGGCGAGCAGGCGCTGGAGATTGCCGACCAACTCATCCGCAGCGCCGCCATCGACGTCATCGTCATCGACAGCGTCGCCGCCCTCACCCCCAAAGCCGAGATCGAGGGCGAGATGGGCGAGAGCAAGATGGGCCTGCAAGCCCGCCTGATGAGCCAGGCCCTGAGAAAATTAACTGCAACCATTGCTAAGACACGCACATGCTGCATCTTCATCAACCAGTTGAGGGAAAAATTGGGCGTGATGTTCGGCAACCCCGAGACGACGACCGGTGGCAACGCCCTGAAGTTCTACAGCAGCGTCAGGCTCGACATCCGTCGACTGGCACACATCAAGGACGGCGACCGCGTCCTGGGCGCCCAGACGCGCGTCAAGGTGGTGAAGAACAAGGTCGCCCCACCCTTCCGCAAGGCCGAGTTTGATGTCATCTACGGCACGGGCATCAGCCGCGAGAGCGAGATCCTGGACATGGGTGTCGAGGCCGGTATCGTCAAGAAGAGCGGTGCCTGGTTCAGCTGGCAGGACATGCGCCTGGGCCAGGGCCGTGAGGCTGCCAAGCAGTACCTCATCGACAACCCCGACACCGCCGACGCCATCGCCGCCCTGCTCCAAGCCACCGCATGAACCTTAAACCACATACCATGAAAAGCGCACTTTGATTATTTAGGCAAGCCCTATGTTTGACTTTGGCAGTACAAACATAGGGCTTGACCCGTTGATGGGATTAATAAATTGAAGTCCCCCTCACGGAGCTTATTCTCTGATTCCTATTCCTGTGTAGGAGGCATGGGGTCCTGTTCCTGGAAGTAAGCCTTGAGTACACCCTCTGCCATGCCCTCGCGGTTGTCCAGGTCCTTGACGACAACACCTTTCTCCAAGAGCAGGATGCGGGAGGATATGTCGGTGACGAAACTGAGGTTGTGGCTGGAGATGAGCACGGTGGATCCCAACTCGCGGTTCTGCTGTTCGATGAGGCGGGACACGATAATCTGGGACGATGGATCCAGGTAGTTGAAGGGCTCGTCCAGGATAAGCACCTTGGGCTGAATCATCATTGCCCCGATGATGCCGATTTTCTGACGGTTGCCTTGTGAGAAGTCCTTCAGGAACTTACTTGTGCCCATGATTTCACCGTGCATCAGCGGCTCGAAGGGTTTCAGGCGCTGTTCCAGCGTGTCCTTGTCGATGCCGTAGATGCGTCCGATGAAGGAGAAATATTCCTCGGGCGTGAAGAAGTCGATGAGGAAATTGCCGTCAATGAACGAACCTGTATAGGTCTTCCACAGCTCGTCCTCATCTACCCGCCGGCCATCGCTCTCCACATAGCCCGAGCTGGCTCCAATCACATCGAGGATAAGACGCATCAGCGTGGTCTTGCCTGCACCATTATTCCCTACCAGGCCAATCAGTTCGCCCGAGGCCAGGGTCAGGTCGGGGATGTCGAGCACCGTGACCCAATCATACACTTTCTTGAGGTTTGTTATCTTGATATCCATCTGTTCTAAATATTAAACTCTAAATTATTTCAAATACCTCTCCATATTTTCATACCGATTGTACACCCACTTCCGTGCCAGCATGCGGATGCAGGGACGGTGAATAGCCAGTGCGGCAAGGCCGATGGCTGCCATCACAGCATCACCCCACAGCGGTTGCAGCGCGAGGGTACAAAATACATAAATAGCCAACGGGATAAACAGAATGAGCGAATATATGTTCACCCTCATATTTGCTCCCTGATAGTTGAAGAAAGACGACGTGAACAGGTCCAAGCGTGTGGAGAACAGGCACGTCGGCATCATCAACAGACTCTGGCCGCAACCCAAGAACAGGATCAGGGCCAAGAGCGTCGTGGGACGCAGCCCCAAGAAGAAAATGGCTGGGATAAGCAATACTGCCATGCACAACGTGAGCAGGATGAAGAACTTATACTTGTTCAGTAACATGTGCTCGATGGAATAAGGCTTTGTCCACAATCCGTGAAAGTAGTTGCCCTCGATGCCGAACACCCATTGACCCAGGAACAGTGACGGCCAGCATAATAGGAAGTACAGAGGGATAAGAACACGATAATTACCATCGGCAGGCATCGTATAGCTCTGAAAAAGGAACAGGATAGTGAACATGATTATCGGGACGCGGAAGCGCTTGCTGCGCCACACGCTCAGGTATTCGGTAGAAAAGAGCGTCACGTCGCCCACCGAGCGAACGGTGTTGGTGTGCTGCTCATGCTCGTCATAGGCGCGCATGTGGCAGAAGTAGAGGTAGAGCACCCCAATCAGCACAATGTCCAGCACGATGAATAACACCAGCTCGGTCCACGGCGAACCTGGCAATTGCAGGGTCATTCCAGACCTCATAGCCAACTCAATCAGGATGACGCCCAAGCTCGTCATTCCCAAGTAATAAACAACCGCTCCAATCCACAACGGCAACGAGTGTTCGATGTCAGGAGCCTTGTGGATATCAGCCACCAGCCACGACAGCATCAGCGTCTGCACCAATGTCGCCACAACGGCCAGGACCGTCACTCCGGCGGGCAGCAGCCATGCGCCCACCATGGCCACGAAAATCGGCATCACCAAGTTCCAAGGGTCGGCCGCAAGTATAACGGCTATGAACCGGTTCCACACACGGGAGGGAATGGGTTTGGTGCGCAGGAAGTCGTCCATCACCACGGCATCATTGTTCCACATCATTTTCATCATGAAGTCGGGCAGGGCCATCGTCGTTACCAACGTGATAGCCAAAGCTGCAGGCGGCAACTTGTCCAGCAGATCTGCCAACAAATCGTGACTTGCATAGAGCATAGACACAATCATCAGCAGCATAAAACCAACGAGATAAAGCACCACCAGAAATTTCCTCCAACTGAAATTGCGGCGCCACTGGATATACCTTAAGGATAATAATTGCTTCAACATGGCTACAAATAATGTCTTTGATGTTGTCTCTGTTGTCTGATTTCACGTGCGGCGGGTGAGGCGGGCGAGGTAGTCGTAGTGCTCGCCACGGGCGAGTATGTCACAGAGGAAACCTTGAGTCACAGCCTGCTCGCGCAGGGTCTCGGGGTCAATAAAGAGCCAGGGGAACGGTTCGCCCTTGATTGCCTTGTACTGCAATTGATAGGAGAGTTCACCGTAGTAACCCTCGATGCCCGTGAGGTCGATGATGCCGTCCTCGTCCTCATAGAGGTAGCACAGGTCGCTCGAGTCACACAACACCTGTCCACCAGGTGCGAGCAAGTGGTCCACCTGCATGAAGAAGGCAGGCAGGCGTGACAGCGTGCCCACAATGCCGATGCCATTCATCAACATCAGGATGGTATCAAACCGCCCGTCAAGGGTAAAGAAGTCCTGCTCGCGCACGTCCTTGACGCCGCGCTGCTGCATCGTCTCCACCGCCAGCGGAGAGATATCGATGGCAGTAACACGTTTTTCCATCGCCTGCAAGGCCAGCGAGTGGCAACCGGCACCAGCGCCCACGTCGAGAATGGCGCCATCGGCGACCTTCAGCGCCTCCTGTTCGATGGCAGGCATCTCGTCAAATCGGCGGAACAATGTAGCGACAGGAATCTCGTCCTCGTCAAACATCGGCGAGAACACGCGCAGCCGTGCCGCCCTGCACCTAGCATGGTAGTCGGCGATGGCTTGACCCATCGGGTCCTGATTCTTTCTCATCGTTGTCAATATTATCTATAGTGACTATAGTATCTATTGTGACTATAATAACTATAGTTTCTATCGAGTTGTATCCTCACTCTTTACCATGTGGTACCCCATCGCCTTGAGCTGGATGGACATGCCCATCTGGTACATCGTCTGCAGGCAAGCGACATAGGCCTTGAATGCCTCCACCGTGCCAGGCTCAATATCCCGAGCAAACAAAGCACGCTTCACACGCTCGGCACAATCGCCCACCAGCGTCTGCAGCTGCTCGGCAGCATCACCATGCAGGTCGAGCACCTCGTCAAGGATGTACTCATCCAGATTGTCATAGCCTCGCTTGTCACGCAACATCAGGTAGAGGTTCTCCACCTTATCATACTTCTCCCAATCCAGGTCCCAGAACTTGGCGACCGCCATAGCGACGAACATCATCCATCCCAGCGATGCCACAGGATAGCTGGCAAACTCACGTGCGCCATCAGGCAGATAGGCCTCGGCAATAGCCGGCCATTTTCCCTCCACATCGGGGCACTCGGGCAGACACTCATCAACGACCCCACGCCCCACCAGGAAATGATGCAGGTCATCCAATATAAAAACAGCAAAATCCTCCATATCTTCTTCTTTTTCGTACCAAAGAACCGTCCCTTTGTACGAAATTATTGGGCGACGGGCTGCGCACTGCCGTTCTCGATCTCCTTGTCGATCGACTCAAACTGGCTGTGCTGGCTCTTGTACTCGGGCACGAACTCCTTCATGGCATAGATCATGCCGTGGATATCACCTCTAGCCGCCAGGTCAATGATGCGGTCAATGTTGGCGCACACGTCCTTATAGTTATAGGTCTTGACCTTGGCAATCATAATCTTCTTGTTGACGGTGGCAGTAGTCTTCTCCTTGTCGTTGAGCAGCTCCTCGTAGAGTTTCTCGCCAGGTCTGAGGCCAATCTCCTCAATCTTGATGTCCACATCGGGCTTGAGGCCAGCCAGCGAAATCATGCGACGTGCCAGGTCATAGATCTTGACCGGCTCACCCATGTCAAAGATATAGATCTCGCCACCGCTGCCCATGCAGCCTGCCTCGAGCACGAGGGAGCAGGCCTCGGGGATGGTCATGAAGTAGCGGATAATCTCCTTGTGGGTTACCGTGACGGGGCCACCAGAGGCAATCTGCTTGCGGAACAGCGGAATCACCGAGCCGTTGCTGCCCAGCACGTTGCCAAAACGTGTGGTGATAAACTGCGTTTTCTTGCCCAGGCGCTGTGCGTCAAAGAAGAGCGACTGGCAGTAGATCTCGGCAAGACGCTTGGTGCAGCCCATCACATTAGTGGGATTGACGGCCTTATCGGTCGAGATCATTACAAACTTGTAAACGTTGTATTGCAGTGCCAGGTCCGCCACGTTGCGCGTTCCCTGCACATTGGCAAGGATAGCCTCGCTGGGATTGAGCTCCATCATGGGCACATGCTTGTAGGCAGCAGCATGGAACACATAGCGGGGACGGAACTTGACGAAGACTTTCTCCAGACGTGCACGATCACGAACATCACCCATGATCAGTTCGATATGGGCATTGGGATAGTACTTCTTCATCTCCAGCGAGATGTCGTGCATCGGAGTCTCGGCCTGGTCAAACAGGACAATCTTGCTGGCGCCGTAATTAGCCACCTGGCGCACGATCTCGCTGCCGATAGAACCACAGGCACCGGTGATGAGCACGCAGGAGCCCTTGATGTGCTGACTCACCAGCGGGTTGTCGAGCACAATGGGGTCGCGACCCAGCAAGTCCTCGATCTGAACTTCCTTGATATAGGTGGAGATGCCGTTGTTCTCGTTTTCCTTTTCACCTCCAGCCTGCTCAAACTCAGCGACCTTATTCATGGCGAGCAGGGCAATATCGTTCTTGATAAAGAAGTCGGCAAAGCCACTGCTCATCAGGTTGGTACTCTTGGAATCAAAAATCAAGGCATCGATGTTGTTCTCGACAAACAGGTCGGTCATCTTGGTGGGGTCAAAGCGATAGACCTTGAAGCCGTTGATCTCGGAATTTTCAGGACCTGCCTTGATGCTGAGCAAGCCGACGGGGAGGTACTTGCCACCGATCTCACCCTTGAGCGCATTGGCAAGGAAGACCGACGAGAACGACGTGCCCAAGACGAGCACTCGCTTACGGCCCTCGGTAGCACTGGTCATACGCATATACAAGTACTTGATACACAAGCGCTCAATCATCATCATCGAGAAGGACAGGGCACCAATAATCAGGATATCCCAGAACTTCATGAAAGGAGATCCTGTCACCGCCAGCTTGACCACGTTAAAGCCGATAAGCACCAACGTGGAGATGACAATGACCATGAAGATGCGGTACAGGTCCTCGATGACCGACAGACGGATGACACAAGTGTAACTCTTGGACAGGTATGTGATAGCAAAATAAACGACCAGGACAATGGCGGCATTAAGCAGAATAGTCTGGGACGGGAGGACGGTGTGCAGCGAGTACATATCAGCCACAACCGTCGCGATGAAACATGCCAGAACGATGAGCATATCAAGAAGCAGGATAATCCAACGGGGGGTCGTCCTGACCTTAAATGCCCTGAAAATCCTCAAATCCAGCAATTTATTAATAAATAACTCCATCTTAAGCTTTTTCTCAATTTAGCTGCATGTGTTGACCATAGTGTCATGACCGCCCACAGCGTTCTCACTCACGACATCAGATCAGCAAGGTTTAAGGCACAAAGTTAGAGTTTTTTTTTCAACAAACAATAATATCCCCTAAAAAACCATGCTATAATAAAAAATGTGGGCGCAAATAGCTCTCAATAGCAATAATTTCTGTAATTTTGTCGGTTTGAAATGAAAAAGATAGCAATGGAAACTAGTTTATATAGGCATACACCCCTCGTAACTTGCCTTGTCACTGTAATGGCAATGATGTTATCATCATGCTTCGGTGACGAGCCCGACTATTGCGAGGCAGACATCGAAACAGCGACGCTTCACGTGGCCAACCCGCAACAGTTCTTCTTCCAGGCTACCGACTCGATGGTGACGGTATTCTCGACCGATAGTGTCATCACCTTCTCGGTGCGTGGCGATGCCGACGTGAGCGCCCTGTCGCCCACATTCACGCTGTCGCCCGGCGCGACAGTGTCGCCCGCCAGCGGCAGCACACACGACTTCGGCCAGGGTCCTGTCATCTACACGGTGACCTCCCAGGACGGCAAGTGGCATCGTCGTTACCGCGTGAACGTGGTGCCGACACTCATCACCGTAGCCGACACGCTGTTCTACAACTTTGAGCACTATGAGCTGGAACCGACATATAAACGCTTCTATATCTGGCACAACACGCTGCCCGATGGTTCACTGGGCAACGACTGGTCGACGGCCAACGATGGCTTCCGCATCTCGATGGGTAGCGCACAGCCCATGGACTACCCCACCACTCCGCTGATTGACGGATATGACGGCTCTGCTGTCTGTCTGACAACCCGCGACACGGGCCCCTTCGGCAAGATGGCCAACAAGCGTCTGGCTGCCGGCAACATGTTCCTGGGCACATTTGATATCAAGATCGCAATGAGCGACCATCTGCATGCAACGCGTTTCGGCTTGCCTTTCACGAGCAAGCCCGACAGGTTCACTGGCTACTATACATTTGAGCCCGGTCCCACGGTGCAGGATTTCTATGGCAATCCCATTGCAGGCCGCGTCGACTCGGCTGACGTCTATGCAGTATTCTACCGCAACCACGACGCTGCCGGCAACGAGGTGGTTCTCTATGGCGACAACGTGCTGACTAGTGACCTGATTGTCGCCGTTGCCGAGTTGGAGTATGTCGCACCCACGTCAACGTGGACGCCATGGGACGTAAAGTTCGTCTATCGCAAGGATGTTGACGAGCAGTTGCTCGCCAACCGTGGATACAGCCTCGCCATCGTGTTCTCGTCGAGTTCGGCAGGCGGTGAATTTATCGGTGCTATCGGCAGCCGCTTGTGTGTGGACAAGGTACGACTTATCTGTACCCACGAGCAATAGGTGCTGATAGCGACAAGCAAGTAAGGCCCCGCCCCGGCGTGGCTGTGAAGAAAGAAGTTAGGAATTATCTATTCATTGACGATAACGACAATGATTCATATCAATAAGATAGCAATTGTGTTCCTTGTTGCCTTGATATCGGCAACAAGCGGTAAAGCATCGGTGCTCGACAGCCTCAAGGTAGATGCACGACTGGGCTATACCGTGGGCGGTACCATTCCCACCCACATCGGCAAGGAAATCCGCGGCATCAACAGTTTTGACCTCGGTCTCAATTTTTCGGTGTCACTCGAGGCTACCATGCCCATCAAGGACAACTGGTCCATTCACTCTGGATTGCGTTACGAGTTGGGCAGCATGGATATCGACAGCCGTGTCAAGAACTACGACATCGAGGTTGTCAGGGGTGACGAGTCACTCAAGGGCATCTTCATGGGCAATGTTCGCATCAAGTCCAGCCAGCGCCGCATCACACTTCCCATCCAGGCACAATACGACTTCTCCAGAGAATTCAAGCTGCGCGCCGGCCTTTTCATGGGATGGCTGACGAACCGCAGGTTCTGGGGGTGGGCCTACGACGGTTACCTGCGCGAGGGCACTCCCGTGGGAGCTAAAATCGAGATGGGCCGCGAACCGGGCGACCGTGGCGACTTCGATTTCGACCAGAACATGCGCCACATGCAGTGGGGTCTTGATGTGGGTGCCGACTGGCAATTCCACCATCGATGGGGATTGTTTGCCGAACTGACCTACGGCTTCAGCGGCCTGTTCAAGAGCGATTTCCACTCAGTCCAGACGCTACGCCCCATGTATGGCGTCCTGGGCATCTCCTACCGCATCAAGTAAAGAACTAACGACGATACATGTCTTCTAGAGATTTACATACAGACACGGCATCCAGTTCCCCCTCTAAGATTAGAGGGGGCCAGGGGGCGTTGACCAACCAAGAGCAATCCCGGCCTACAGAGGTGCCGACAAATTCCCCCTCTAAGATTAGAGGGGGCCAGGGGGCGTTGAAAAACTGTGATAAAGAAAAAACCATCCAAGTATTCAATTGTCCCGAGACCAAAGCTCATCGACGTGAACTCCGCTCTAACGCAACTGCAGCAGAACGAGCCCTCTGGAATTGGCTCAAAGGCAAGCAGATTAGAGGCCTCCAGTTTAGACGTCAGTTCAGCGTTGGCAGTTATATTTTGGACTTTTACTGTCCTGCTCTGAAACTTGCCATTGAGCTTGATGGAGATTACCACCATCATATGGTAATGCCTGAGCATGACTGGAAACGCGACCAAGAACTCATGAGCAAACACGGGATCAAAACACTCCGTTTTGAGAACAGAATTGTATTTGAGCATCCAAGAGTAATAATTGACGCCATCTTACACGAGATTGATGCGCCTACTGATCATATAGGTGGGGTCAACGCCCCCAACCCCCTCTAATCTTAGAGGGGGAGTTAGACAAGACAACTTTTCTGAAAATAACTGAATTATCATAACATTTTTAAAAAAGCAATGAAGAAATTATTTATTACTATTTGTTTGGCTGTGACGGCCGTGCTGGCCCTCCAAGCCGAGACCTACAGCGGCAACATCGTTGTTAACCGTAACGGACAGATCAATAACGCCATCGCTACCGTGACTGTGACAGAGCAGAATGACGGTCTCCATACCCTCGTGCTGCAAGTCCCCGGTTTCGGCACTATGACGATGAATGACGTACATTCCGACTATCACAAGGGTGTCACTGTCTATAGCGCTGAGCGTGACGTGACCACCATGTTCGGTGACATGCGCACCATCGTGTTTGCCCGCACCATCGACGGCATGATGGCCGCTGATGTCGCTATCCCCGCCCAGAACACCACGATGTGGTTCAACACCGTGGGCGACCACTTCCAGATGCCCAACAGCGACATGGAAGACTGGAACAGCAGCTACGATAATGAGCCCAACCGCTGGCACGGCTTCAAGAGCGCCGGTGGGACTTACGCTCCCGCCTCGGCAAGTTTTGCGAGCTTAGGCAGTAGCACAGACGTGCGCCCGGGTTCTAACGGAACTCATAGTGCAGTCATGACCGCAGGTCAAGTGCCTCTGATCGGAACTATTGCCAATGGCACCATGACTAACGGTAAGCTCATGGCTGGATCATATACCGCCGCTAGCACTCTGAACCATGCCGAGATGGACATGGCCAATGGCACCGATGACTTCTTCATGGCACTGTATGCAAAGCCTGATAAGTTCAATGTGTGGCTGAAATATACTCAGGGCACCGCCAATGCCAACAACAAGGCTAGCGTCAGCGTGAAGACCTTTGACGGCACCTACTATCAGGAGCCTGTCGACAAGACCTATACCAACCTCTCGGGCAGCATCGTGGGCGGTATCATTCCTGTGTGTGACTGGACGCAATACTCATTTGACTTCGACTACGACAGCTATGCTGCCAACGGCGCCGCCACCAATGCCATCTTTGTGACCTTCTCGACTAACGGTAATCCTGGCTCAGGCAGCAAGAATGATGCCGTCTATGTCGATGACATGGAGCTGGTATATCTGGGCAACATCACTGACTTGCGCTATAAGGGCACCACTATCGCTGGTTGGAATCCTGCCGTTACCACCTATAACATGGAGATGGCCGGTGAGCCCAATCTGGACGACTTCGATGCCACCATCGAGGGTGTGAGCGCCGTGCTCACCAAGTCGATAGAGCAGAACGCCGACGGCAGTTACCGCATCGCTATCAGCGTCGTTTCGGCCGACCTGCAGAACGCTGCCTGCTACATCATCAACGTGACAGCACCCACCGGTATCAAGGGCGACGTGGATGACAACGGCTATATCAACATTGCTGATGTGACCGCACTGATCAACTATCTGCTGAGCCAGAACGCCGACGGTATCAACCTGGGCAATGCAGATGTCGATGGTGATGGAAATATCAACATCTCGGATGTCACCACTCTGATTAACAAGTTATTATCCGGTAATTAATCAATCTATAATATCGTATAACAATGAAGAAAATTTTAGCATTCGTGGCAGCCGCTGGCTGCGCAATGGCGCTGAGCGCCACTACCTACACCTGTCACGTTAAGGTCGTCATCAATACTACGACCTCCGAGCAGGAAGAGGTGCAAGTGGAAGTCAACGAGAACAATGGAGCCTATGACCTGAACTTGAAGAACTTCGTTCTCTTTTCCGAGGGTGCATACATGCCTGTGGGCAATGTCACCGTTACGGGTGTTGAAGGCGTTGACGAGTTTGGCTTCACCAAGCTCACCTTCAATGGTACGATCTACATCACCGAGGGCGATGATCCTCAGTATGATTACTGGCTGGGCCCCATGCTGGGTCCCGTTCCCACCGTTGCAACAGCCCGCTTTATTGACACCGCCATCAGCGGCGACCTTTTCATTGACATGAAGGATTCGCTCGGTCAGACCATCAGCGTGTCGATCTTCGGTATTGCACCCGCACAGGAAGGTCTGGAGGGTGACGTGAACAAGGACAAGGAGGTCAATGTTGCCGACGTGAACAGGGTCATTGACATCATCCTGAGCAAATAAGTAGGACTTTAAACACCCATACGACTGTGAAGAAGTATTTGTATATCGCAGTGCTGTTGATGACCACTGCTCTCGCTATGACCTCATGCGGTGACGACGATCCCAAGGAGAAAGTCACGGCTACTGCAACTTATAACATGACGTTTTCCCAGGATCTGCTTAATGCCTGCAATGTCATCATCACCTACAAGGCCGAGAACGGACGCAACGTTATAGAGCCTATCACGTCCCCCTGGTGGACCAAGACGGTCACCAGCGACAAGTTCCCTGCCGAGTTCGGAGTAATGTACAAGTTCAGCACCAAGTCGGATGCCGAGCTGACTCAGGAGACCTATGACCTTACCTGTGACTTGAACTTCAATTTCAAGACCAGCAAGGGCGCCAGCTACACCAAGAATGTAACCATCATCAACGCTTCGGCTGTAAAGAAGGACAAGGTGGTCAGCACACTTAAAAAGTATAGTGGCAACTCAACAGGCTTCAAAGTAACTATTGACGGCGACGTTTCACCCGCCAACAATCTGAACTACGACGATTAAGACAATCACAGGATTATTTTTTCCTATATTTGTAGAGGCGCAAAATTTTGCGCCTCTCTTTTTTCATGCTATTACTTGACCGGCTCCATGTGAATCGTGACGTGGGTCTGTGGACCAAAACGCTGCCTGATCCGTTGCTCAATGGCTGTGGCTCGGTCATGGGCCACCGTGAGTGGTGCATCGCCGTCCATACGGACGTGGGCCTCGATGGCAAAGCGGTTACCGATGCGCCGTGTCCTCAGGTTGTGGGGCTCGCTCACGTCGGGGAACGAGCAGATGATCTGCTCGATTTCCTTCTCGATATCACTTGAGAGAGACGACTCGGTCAGCTCTCCCACGCTCGCACGCAGCAGGTTGATGGATACCTTGACCAGCATACCACCCACCACGACGGATGCCAAGGGGTCGAGCACGGTCCAGCGGTTGCCCAGCAGGATGGCGCCGCCGATGCCCACAGTCGTGCCGATTGACGAGAGGGCGTCGCTGCGATGGTGCCAAGCGTTGGCAACCAGCGCCTGGGAGTCGAGACGTTTACCGCTGACAACGGTGTAACGGTAGAGGATTTCCTTGACGATAATTGAGATAACAGCAGCTGCCAACGCCAACCAACCGGGTGCAGGCAGTTGTTTGCCCCCAGCCCAATCAATCAGTTTGGTTAGGCCCGAGACGATGATACCCGTGGCTGCAGCCATCAGTGCCAGGCCGATGATGAACGAGGCAAAGGTTTCGTACTTGCCGTGACCATAGTCATGGTCCTTGTCCTGAGGTTTGGCGCTCACGTGGACGAAGGCCAGCACGATGACGTCGGTGATGAAGTCCGACAGCGAGTGCACAGCATCGGCAATCATCGCCGAACTGTGCCCCATCACACCCGCAATGAACTTAAAGGTCAGCAGCGCCACATTGCCGGCACTGCCCACCAGCGTCACCTTATATATCTCTTTCTCCCGGTTCATAACATCGCGACAAAGATATACCTTTTTCCCCATCCCACCAACACATGCCGCAAAAACACAGATACAGCCACTCACTAATCATTAATAACTCTCCTCGAAATTTACTCCTGTATTTTGACCAAATTAGGAACACATCAACCAAATCGCCGTTTTTAGGCTCTGCATCCTGCTTTTTCCCGTAAAAAAGCAGTAACTTTGCACCCGCTTTTTCAAACTAGCGTAATACTACGCTATTTGTTCAACAATTATAATATCAATTTTTTAACAAAAGACACAATGAAGAAATTCTTTTTTATGAGCCTCGCAGTGCTCATGGCAGCATTCACTCTCACGAGCTGCGGCAGCGACGATGACAAGAAGAAAGATGAGCCCATGCAGCCCACCGACAAGAACGTTGAGTATTATGTCTCTGTACAATTCGATCAGATAGTTCTCGACATCTGTGACATCACCGCCAACTATAAGGATGCCAGTGGCAAGAATGCTCAGGAGAAGGTCACTTCTACCACCTGGAGCAAGACCATCAAGCCTAATGGCCTTCCCGTCCACATGGGTGTCAACTTCGTTTATCAGGTGAAAGAAGACAAAATGACTCAGAACTCTTACACCTTCAAGGCCACTTTGACCCAAGCTGCCAAAATCGGTAGTAGCACCAGAAACCTTGGCGAGAAGATCCTCGATCTCACTAATTCAAGCAAAGAGAAGACTATCGAAATTCTCAATAAGCGCAGTAAGTACGCCTACGGCTTGTATCTCGAAGCCGATGGTACTATAACTGATAAAGCGCCCACTTTCTAAATCGACCTATCTCGATTATCTAGAGGGAATATTGAAATAATCAACGATTCAGCCCCTGTCGACATATCTATCGGCAGGGGCTTACTTTTGATCAAGTTATAGGCAAGGATTGTAGTGCAGAGTGGCGGAACTCTTTACATGATTGCCACGCACGAATAGAGGCCTCTGACTGTACTACAGATTATCTGCATCTAAAAAAAGTGTCCCCGCCGAAGGACATCGGCAGGGACACATATCATTATTTCGCTATGGATCTTTAGAGATACTGCTCAATAACACTGTCCTTAACACGGTCAAAGGTAATTGCAACGGGAACATCCTCGTAGGTAAGCATCAATTTGTTACCCTTTACCACGTAGGTGATCATTTCGGTAACGGTCTTACCATCCTCAGTGTAAGCCACGGTGATCTTATCACCAGATACGGTGTATGTTCCTTTTTCAACCTCAACCGAAATGCCAATATCATCGGTTACAATTTCTACTGAATTCCATTTGCCGTTTTTGGTAAACTGAACCAGATTCTCAATGGAACGACCCTCTTCATCGACGAGTTTGAGCTGCCAGGTGCCAACGAGGCCATCGCCCTTGGGCTCGTCCTTATCATCACCACATGAAGTAACACCAACTGAAACCAAAGACAGCAACATGACCGTCAAGAAAAAATACACTTTCTTCATAAAAAATAAATAATTTGTTAATTAAATAAAAATATAACTGTTAATAAATAAAGTATTAATCTCTAATATGCTATTATCAACAGTTTTTTAAGACAATAACCCATTACCAAAAATCGTGGCAAAATTACGTCACAATGGCAAATCAACCATTATTCCCGCAAAATAATTAACACAAATTAACGAGTAACGGCCACATTATCTACAAAATTCCGTGATTACACATATTCTTGTTTAGCTATAAACCTTTATAGATAGGGTTCAATGACGCTATTCATGACACGGGTAAATGTGCTATGATCTTGGTCCATAAGCATCAATTTGTCACCCTGCACGATATATTCGACAGTTAAGGGGTCACCATCGAAACCCTGATCGTCATCGTAGATAAAGGACAACTGGTTCCTCTTCACGGTATATGTTCCATGAAAAGTAAAGTAATCAGTCTTGCCATCTGGTTTGATATTGATTACTACTTGATGAAATATACCGTCCTTGGTGAATTGAAACAGCCATGCAACATCCCCGTAGATCTCCGGGCTATCGTATAGCCAAGTCCCAACGATGTCTGCAACCTTAGGCTCGTCGTCGCCGCAGGCAGTAAAACCGACCGAAACCAGGGTCATCAAGACGACCATCAATGCAAGATAGCACTTCTTCATAGATCTAAGCATTTATACACAACTTAATTGGTATAACCTGTAGTTTTTAACTGTTGAGTCAATTCGCGTAATTTGAAATAATAAGTATGCGGATGCCAATTAGTTCAATTCGCGTAATTCGTAGTTTAAAACTTACTGGCGCATGTAGGCGGCCTGATCGGCAGGATTGAAACCACCGATAAACTTGGCATGGCGTGCGACCTCGGCCTCGCCCATGTTGACATAGACCTTGGCGCTGTCCATGAACAGTTCAGGCTCATTGCTGGCGTCGCCGATGAGCAGGTAGCCCATGATGATGTGACCCAGCATCTCGACCAGACGACGGGCGTGGAAGGTGATGTACTCGGGATTCTCGACGGCCTTTACCTTCTCGATCGTATCTTCGTAGGTGGCGGTCATTGCCTCGAGCTTGGCCTTCATGGGAGCGACAGCTTCGCTATATTCGCGGGCGGCATACTCCTTGATCTGGTTGAGGTAGGTACCCGTGGTGACGTGGCGGATGGCTGCTACAACCTGCAACTGGGTCGTACCCTCGTAGATGCTGGTGATGCGGGCGTCACGGTAGATGCGTTCACAGGCATAGTCGCGCATGAAACCGCTACCGCCGTGGATCTGTACGCAGTCATAGGCGTTCTGGTTACAGAACTCGCTCGTCATACCCTTAGCCAGCGGCGTGAAGGCGTCGGCAAGGCGGTTGTAGGCCTTCATGGTCTTGCGCTCCTCGGGGGCGAGGGTACGCTCGCGGCTGATGGCCTCCAGCGACTTGTACATATCGACAAAGCGGGTGCACTCATACAACAGGGTGCGTGAGGCATCGAGCTTGGCCTTGATGTTAGCAATCATCTCGCTCACGGCAGGGAAGTTGATGATGGGCTGGCCAAACTGCTCGCGGCTGCGGGCATAGGCGATGGCTTCCTGATAGGCGGCCTCGCTCACGCCGACGCTCTGGGCGGCAATACCCAGGCGTGCGCCGTTCATCAGGGACATTACATACTTGATCAGACCCAGCTTGCGGTCACCGCACAGCTCAGCCTTGGCGTTCTTGAACACGAGCTCGCACGTGGGACTGCCATGGATACCCATCTTGTCCTCGATACGACGCACGGTCATGCCGCCGTCGCGCTTGTCATAGATGAACATCGACAGGCCGCGACCGTCGCGAGTGCCCTCCTCGCTGCGTGCCAGCACGAGCGAGATGTCGCCGTCACCGTTGGTGATGAAGCGCTTCACACCGTTCAGGCGCCAAGTGCCGTCCTCGTCCTGGGTAGCCTTGAGCATCACTGACTGCAGGTCACTACCGGCATCGGGCTCGGTGAGGTCCATCGCCAGGGTCTCGCCCTTGCAGGTACGGGGCAGGAAACGCTCCTTCTGATCCTCGCTGGCGAACTCATTGATGGTCTCGGCGCAGTCCTGGAGACCCCACACGTTGACGAAGCCTGCATCGGCACGGCTCACCATGTCGGCTGCCATGATATAGGGAATCGACGACATGTTCAGACCACCATACTGGCGAGGCAAGGTGATGCCCATCAGACCAGCCTGGTTCAGGGCCTTAAGGTTTTCCTCGGTGCCCTTGGCATAGCGCACGCGGCCGTTCTCGTGGTGAGGACCCTCGAGGTCCACATCCTTGGCATTGGGGGCGATGATATCACCGCACACCTCGCCGATGATGTCCAGCACGCGCTCGTAGGAGTCCATAGCGTCCTCGAAGTCGAGGGGCGCGTAGTCAAATTTCTCGCTCTGGGTATAGTCGCGCTCACGCAGGGCAACGATCTGCTTCATCAGCGGATGACGCAGGTGATACTGGAGCGCTTTATTGTCGGTATAAAAGTTAGCCATATTCTTTTTAGGTTTTAGGCTTTAGGCTTTAGGTTTTAGGCTTTAGGTTTTGTAGGCAGTAGCAAGTCCTAACACCTAATGCCTAATACCTAAAACCTATTAGCTTATTATTTTGAATTCTTCTTGTAGTGCTTGATGAGCCTGGGAATCACGTCCTCGACACTGCCCGTGATCACGTAGTCGGCAATCGCGTTGATGGGAGCATCGGGGTCGGTGTTGATGCTGATGATGATACTGCTCTCGTTCATGCCGGCGATGTGCTGGATCTGGCCTGAGATACCGCAGGCGATGTACAGCTTGGGACGCACGGTGACACCGGTCTGGCCGATCTGGCGGTCATGGTCGGTGAAGCCGGCATCGACGGCAGCGCGCGAGGCACCCACCTCGCCACCGAGCACGTCGGCGAGTTCGAACAGCATGTCAAAGTTCTCCTTGCTGCCAACGCCGTAGCCACCGGCCACGATGATGTGGGCATTCTTGATATTGACCTTGCTCTGCTCGATCTCGCGGTCGATGATTTTCACCACGAGGCTGGCGGGGTCGATATACTTGTCGGGATCCAGGTTGATGACCTCACCCTTGTAAGCGGGGTCAAAGATTTCCTTCTTCATCACGCCCTCACGCACGGTAGCCATCTGGGGACGGCACTCGGGGTTGACGATAGTGGCGACGATGTTGCCGCCGAATGCGGGACGGATCTGGTACAGCAGGTCTTTGTACTCCTTGCCCTTGGCTGCGTCGGTGTGGTCACCGATCTCCAGCGAGGTGCAGTCAGCGGTAAGACCACTGTGCAGACACGACGACACACGGGGACCCAGGTCACGGCCGATGGTGGTAGCGCCCATGAGGCACACCTGCGGCTCAATCTCCTTGAACAGCGTGGTCACAACGCTCGAGTGAGGCAGTGACGTGTAGGGGGACAGGCGCTCGTCCTGCACCTTATAGACCACGTCAACGCCGTAGGGGAACAGCTCCTGCTCGATACCCTCGAGCTTGTCGCCCAGCACGAGTGCCTCGAGGCGGCAGCCCAGGCGGGTGGCCAGCTGGCGACCCTTGGTCAACAGTTCGAGACTGACGTCGGCGATGCGGCCCTCGTCATACTCGCAATAGACTATCAGATTATTCTTGTCTTCCATTTTCTTTCTTATAGGTTTTAGGTCTTAGGCTTTAGGTTTTAGGGGGTCAGCTGTCGGATGCAAATCCTATAGCCTAATGCCTAACACCTAATGCCTATTAAATTTATCCGATGATGTGGTCGGCGATCAATTCCTTCACGAGACCCTCGAGCTCGGCGTCGGCAGCGGCGTCGATGCGACGGGCTTCCTTGGCCTGGAAGGCTACGTTGACGATGGTCTTCACCTTGGTGGGCGAACCGGCCATACCGATCTGCTCGGGGTCGGCCTCAATCTCCTTCACACCCCACTCCTTGATAGCAAGGTAGGGACGGGCTTCCACGAGCGCCTGACGGTCGGCGGACAGAGCGGCCTTCTCGCTGGGCGTCACGGCATATTTGTACTTCTGAATGAGGCGGGCGTTGCGGGGACGGCAGGCGTCGGCACTACCGTTCACAGTCACTACCAGGGGCAGCGGGCACTCCACGGTCTCAAAGCCGCGCTCGATGCGGCGCTTGATGGTAGCCTTGCCATCAGCAACCTGGATGTTCTCGGCATAGGTCACCTGGGGCAAACCCAACTTCTCGGCGATCTGCGGACCCACTTGGGCCGTGTCGCCGTCGATGGCCTGGCGGCCACCCACGATGATGTCAAACTCGCCCATGTGCCTGATGGCCTGAGCCAACGAATAGCTCGTGGCGAGGGTGTCGGCGCCACCCAGGGGGCGGTCGGTCAATACCACGCCGTCATCACCGCCGCGGTACAGGCTCTCGCGCACCATCTCGGCGCTGCGAGGCAGACCCATTGTCAGCAGCGTGATCGTCGAGCCAGGATGAGCATCCTTGAGCTGCAACGCCTGTTCAAGGGCGTTGAGGTCCTCGGGGTTGAAAATGGCGGGCAGAGCGGCACGGTTAATCGTGCCGTCTTCCTTCATCGCATCTTTACCCACATTGCGGGTGTCTGGCACTTGCTTAGCCAGAACAATAATTCTTAAACCCATAGTGTATTCTTTAAATTTATGGTTGTTATGCTGATATTCTTTTTATTTACAGCCACTTGTGTTTAAAAACACAAAAAGCGCCGCAAAGGTACAAAAAAACTTGCATACTCACCCACCCCACTCCCTTAAAGTATATTAATAATGTGGATTTATCTTCACCATTTCCAATAATAGGAGTATATTTGCACGACATTTAACCACCATCAACTCATGTACACACTCAACTACAAAGTGACTACCAGCTGCTGCGACAGCGAGGGCAAACTGAAACTCTACTCGGCCCTGCAAATGATGCAGGACTGCTCCGAGATGTGGATTGACAGCGAGCCCACGGCCCGCAAGTTCTTCAGCGACAACAACATGACACAACTGCTGGCGACGCGCCAGGTCGAGGTCATGCGAGTCCCGCACTTCAAGGAAGATCTGACGGTAACGACGTCTATCTACGAGGTGTTGCCGATGTATGGTTTCCGCAACACGTTCATCCGCGACGCCCAGGGCCAGCCCTGTTACCGCACGTGGAGCATGGGCGCCTTTGTGGACCTCGCGACAGGCAAGCTAGCGCGCCTCTCTGAGGGCGCCATCGCCTCACTCACCCTTGAAGCCAAGCAGGAAATGAACTACCGCGGCCGACGCATCATCCTGCCCAAGCAGGAAGGCACCGTGCTGGACCCCGTCCGCGTCATGCGCGCCGACATCGACTACAACCGCCACATGAACAACGCCAACTACGTGCGCATCGCCATGGAACTGCTGCCCGAGGGCTTTGAGGTCCACGACATGCGCGTCGAGTACCGCATCGCCGCCAAGCAGGCTGACCTGCTCACCCCCACCCTCTACCCCATCGACGGCGGGCACATCGTCTCCCTCGCCATCGACAACCAGCCCAGCGCCATCATCGAGTTCCTCACCCGCCCGCAACAATCTTAAAAAAGTTGTTGAGGTTGTGAATCGTTGTTCCTGTTGTTTGATAATTCCAAGGCGGTTGTTTGATGTTTCAGGAAAACGTTGTACCTTTGTGGCATTGAATCAAATCACATTTTATTGTTTTAACTGAATAAAAGAAAAATGAGAAAGAACATTGTTGCGGGCAACTGGAAGATGAATACCACCGTGCCCGAGGGCGTACAGCTCGCCAAGGACGTGTGTGCCGCTGTTGCTGCAGAGGCTAACCTGAAGTGCGACGTTATCATGGGCGTTCCCTTTACCCACCTGATGGCCGTCAAGGAGGTCATCGGCGACGCTAACGTAGGCCTGGCCGCACAGAACTGCGCCGACCACACCAGCGGTGCCTACACCGGTGAGGTTTCGGCCGCTATGGTTGCCTCGACGGGCGCCAACTACGTGATCCTGGGTCACAGCGAGCGCCGTGGCTACTACAACGAGAGCTATGAGATGCTCAAGACCAAGGTTGACCTGGCCCTGGAGAACGGCCTGAAGGTGATCTTCTGCTGCGGCGAGAGCCTCGAGGAGCGTGAGAACGGCTCGTTCAAAGAGGTTATCGGTGCCGAGATCTGCGACTCCCTGTTCCACCTGACCGCCGAGCAGATGGCTAATATCGTCATCGCCTATGAGCCCATCTGGGCCATCGGTACCGGCAAGACCGCCACAAGCGACCAGGCACAGGAGATCCACGCCTTCATCCGCGGCCTGCTCGCCGACCAGTACGGCGCACAGGTGGCCGACGACACCACCATCCTCTACGGCGGCAGCTGCAAGCCCAGCAACGCCCCCGAACTGTTCGCCAAGCCCGACATCGACGGCGGCCTCATCGGAGGCGCCTCGCTCAAGGCCGGCGACTTCATGGGCATCGTCACCGCCTTCTAAAGGCTATCCTGACAACCATCACTGGTCCAATTGGTCACCCAAGTCCAATTGGACCATTTCTTTATCAGGCACCCACCCCTGTC